>Ga0307514_10003784_pt1 | contig 14252 bp, 8 predicted proteins | sample 16_EM_MG_FD_203088 | JGI IMG/M metagenome (GOLD analysis project Ga0307514, IMG submission 203088) | Populus trichocarpa ectomycorrhiza microbial communities from riparian zone in the Pacific Northwest, United States - 16_EM | ecosystem: Host-associated > Plants > Roots > Unclassified | place... | reverse complement strand
TTTGAAAAAAAATGATATAATCCGCGGTGAAGCGTGAGTTAAACTAGTCCATACCTGAATCTAAACCCAAAATTACTATTTATACCTAATGGGTATGGGTGTTTGATACTCAAACTCAATCGAGTTTTGGGTATCTCTCGGGTATCCATAACCCGACTTTAAAGTCTGCTAACAACTATAGAATATGCTCTAACTCATGGGGAAAAAAAGATATTTTATGGTGATCAGTAAGTAATTAGCAGCATCTTTTAGTTACTTTCTATGATACACTTTGAATAAAAAGATAATACAAGTAAAAAAAAAATTAGGTGAAGATATTTTTATCATTTTTTATAGATTATGATTTTTTTATGGTGATCAGTAAGTACTTATCTCTCTATTACTTATATTTATTTTTTTCTTCAAAGTAAATCCCGTAAAATAATTAATAAGATATCATTATTTACTTCATGTGTGCCTAAAAGTTTTCATGAAAAAATGTTCCGCAAACATCTTCAAGAAGCCAAAACTAGTAAACTCACAAATAATTGAAATTTAGCTACTAGATGCTATAAAAACATGAGGAGAAATTGGTGGTATTCCTATTATTAATATTTTATACCAACTTGCTCTCTGACTATTCGATGAAATCATTAAAACATGTTTCGACAGGTATTTAAGGTAAATAGGATTAGGAAAGAAGACAACTACTTCTAAAAGAAAGTAGACAAGCCGTTGCTTTACACATATCAAAGGAATTCAGTCATCAATTGGAGACATTAACTTCAACATCCCTCGTCAAAGTTCATGTAACATTTAAAGCCAGATGAGAAGAGCAATCTCTTGTTGTGTTGAGAAATTTCAAATATTAAAAGAAAATGATATTCCAGAAAGTATAGTAGGGAGTCCCTCTAAAAGGAATAGATTAAAAGAAAAGGTGAGAGGAATGAAATTTTGACAGCAACTCTCATTTTTTTTCATATGTATATCTTGGTATAAATATAATATAAATATATATATATTTTTTTTTGTAGCATGAGTAACTAAAAACTTCACCATGTCCTGTTTTGTAAGTTAAAGAGTAATATATATTGTAAGTTGAAGAGTAATGTTTAGTGGGATTTTAGACAGAATTAGAAGTCTAATTATACTTTATTATACCCTAGATCGAAAGACAATGTAGATTCAATGTCAAATCAAATGATTATTGGATGAATTTGCATAAAAATTAAGTCTGGGGACTTGATTAGACTTTTAATATGCCAATTTGATTTAATCATGAACCCAATTAAAGGTTTAATTAAGCTTAAGAATTAATTTAGATCAAATTAAAAGATTTAATTAAGTGCAAGAACTTAAGTACACTTTTAATGGGTCAAATTAATTTTATTAGGGAATTAATTGGTGAAAAAATAAGTTTGGAAGTTTAATTTGGGCTTAATTGAGAAGATTAGAATTTTAGATGATCAAATTTAATTTTTTAAGCTCAATTGGATGAAATTAGAGACAAAATTGCAAGAAAATCAAAATTTAGGGAGTCAATTAAGGGCCAATTTAAAGAAATTAAAGACTAAGGACCTTTTCGCAAAAGACGCACGAATTGAAGGGTCGAATTCGGTTGCAAACAGGGGTGAAATTAAAAAAATTAGAATAATCAAAGATAAAATTGAAAATGTCCAAAACCAACGACTAAATGATCATAGCTTCCATGGTTGGAATATGTCGGGTTTCACCTTGGCAACTTATTATCCCCCTGTTTTTTCCTCTTATTGTTTAGTTAAGGTTATTTTTACTTGATTTTGTGTGGACTTTGTATATTAAGCTAATGAAGCTTGGGTTTGTTGGTTTGAATTTTGATTTCATAGATTTTAGTTGAGAATTTATGAAGCTTTTGGTGATATGCTAATTTTTTATATCACACAGATAAATATAACATGATTTATGCATTGTTTATGGGTATAAATCACTATTAGGATAAAACATTTTTTGGAAATGCATTTTGTGTGATGATACTTTAAGTTTTTTTATGGTTACTAAATAGGTGGCTCGCAATCCGTGGCGAGCCAGACCAATTTCTCTGTAACTTAAAAATCAATACTTAGGCACTGCAAACATGTTTTAAAAAAGAAAGAAAAACCCATGTTTATTCAATTATACAATATAAAAGGCAATGGTAGTAAATGGATTGAATCTTAAAAGAAAAGATGATAACAATAACTAGAAGAAAAGGAATGCTTGTCATAAGGGAAAAAATCACAAAGCTGAATCCAAGATAATCCAATGTTAAAGGAAAAAATAAAAAATAAAAATAAAAAATGACAAAGTAAAGCATCTCGATTCAACCCAAGCAGCATGTCAAACTCACAACTCAGGTCGTGAGGTCGAGCCAACATCATAGAAAGCAAATTGAAAAAAATAATGATGGCCAATCCCGAACAATTCAAATGTAAAAGGCTAAAAAAAATAATTCAACAAAAATAAACGTAGAAAATAAAATTGTTATAAACCCAGGTAAGGCTCCTAAATCTCGTGAGCTAGATCATACAAATGGGATAACTTAATGGAAGATGAAACATGAAAAATAACAAAGCTTAATTTTAAAAAGAACTCAATTTTAAAGGATGAAAATTAAAAATATATGAAAAAACAACCTAAAAAATGGTTGGGTTAATCAACCAAACTTGTTATCCAAGTTATGAGATCAGGATAATCTAATTGAAAGGAAACCAAAGAAAATCATCAAGCTTGTTTTTCAAAATGAACAATATTGAAGGCTATAATTGAAGAAAACAATGCAAAAAAAGTGATGTTAATATATGCTAACTTTTCAAACCTAGTGATTTAAGTTATTAAACCAGAAGCACCATATCTTAGAAAAACATGAAGCGTAATTTCAAATATATCAAATGTTAAAGGACAAAATTGAAAAAGAAACTTCAATTATATAAAAGGATAAAAAAAACAAACAATAGTGATTAAGAAAATGAGGACTAATTGTGTAATAAAAAATAAATAAGAGGACAATTTAGAATTTTGATTTGAAAAGTGAAATTGAAAAAAAAATCAAATCAACAAAAGAATCCAAAAAAAAATCAAAATAAAATGAATAAGGACCAAATTTGAAAAAATAACAAATCATAATTATGGATCCAATAATGAAATTGAAAACAAATTGAAATTTGACAAAAGGATCAAGAACAAAAAAAAAAGATTAAAGTTAAAATATCATTAAATAAAAGGACAACTCTAAGATTTTGAATGACTAACGTGAATTTTAAAGGGAACCCCACATGAAAACAAGCATCACAGTGCTTCCAACTCCAACGTGGAAGTCGTTGTTTGGTCATTAGAAGGTGCCTCATGTATCTCTCAAATGGCATAGATGTTACCACACTCCATGCTTTTTAAAAAAAATTACATTTTATATTCGTTAAAATATTGAATTACCCCTCAATCAAATCTATTATAACAAAAAATCTATGATGAAAATACAAAAACACTCATGGATGTAACTTAAAAAAAATTCTATCTTCATGTGTAATCTAGTTATTTTTATAGTGCTTTGAAAAGAAAAAAACACTAAAAAGCCACTAGAAGCTAGAGAAATGAAAATTTCTTTTAAGTGTAATTAAATCATTTTACAGTGCTAAAAAAAATAAAAATATCTATTTGTTCCCGATCATTTTGATAATAACTAGTAAACCTCTGAGAAAATACCATATTACCCCTTATATCAAGCTTAATGATTTTGTTTAAGAAAGGCAAAAGGATAATTTTATTGTTTTAATCCATAATGATTTATGCCTGTGCTACAATGATTTACTAATGACTTTTAGTTTTTTTTAATATGAAATATTTTTTAAGGCAATGGGTGGTGAGTCACCATAAACTAATTTTACTTATCAAGCTTATTCAATAGCTAAGAGTGAAAGAGAATTTTTCATTTACTCACCATCATTTATGTGAAATAGCATGTTAAGTGAAACACTATGAGAAATATGTCTCATTTGATAAGAAACCTAAAATTTAGGGATAATTATTTTAATATATTATTATGAAATATCAACTTTATTAATGAATTTGAGGCAACGAGGGAGCAAATACTTAAGGAGTTTTATCTTTTTAAAAATAGTTGGCTTATAACTTTATATTATTTGAGAGAAAAACAATCTCTTGCTTTTAATGATAAGTAATGATTACAATAGCAGAGATAAGCCAATAGTATTAATTGACAATTGTGAGATTTTGATCCATGCATCTAAAGTTTATACATGAACAATGTTTTCCAAACTTTGGGATGAAATTATGCAAGTAGTGTCTCAAAAGAATTATTTAACATATATTGATGAGAATGATTTTTTTTTTTATTATTTGTACTTTTTGTAAGTTTAAGATAATAGGTTTATTATGCTACCATGCTTCGTGAATCTTACAAATAGATTTGAGACTTTCTATTATTCTCTCGCAATATATTCTAAAAAGGTGGGAAAAGAATGCAAAGCTAGGATTTTGTGTTTGAAAATTATGTTAATCGGAAAAATAATACTCTATCATCATCCATTATACTTTGTTTAAATAAGTTAATGAGGAGAGCCTTTGTTGTGTTGAGTATAACTCCTAATGATGAAAATAACTCAAATATTTGTTCTAATATTTTGGATGATATCTATGTCTAGATGACAAGGTTGTAAAGTGCTTTAAAATCCTATTTGTTTTTGCATTTTAAAAGTATTTTTGAAAAAAATTAAAATATATATATTTTTTCTTTATTTTAAATTAATATTTTTTAATGTTTTTAGATCATTTTGATGTGCTGATGTCAAAAATAATTTTTAAAAAATAAAAAAAATATATTATTTTGATACATTTATGAGTAAAAAACATTTTAAAAAGTAACCACAACTATATTCTCAAACACGCTCTAAATAAAGATAATGATGATATTAAAAAAATAGATAATATTAGAAACTTCAATCCTTTTGGTTCTAGTAATGAGAAATTAGTGTTGGATCCTGCAAATAAGTGGCCAAAAGGATTAAAAAAAAACCAAACTTAAGCATGGGCATATGGAAAGAAGAATAAAAAGTTATCTAAAAAAAACATTTACAACATCATAAAAAGTTATCTAATTAATATTATTATTAATAAAATAATTAATAAATTAAAAAAAATTATTATTAATAGAAGCACTTGATATGTCTTTCCAACAATGAAAAATAACTTTGAGGTAAATTTCTTCTCAATCTAATTATTTGTTCATATTATTCTAGATACAATTTCTTTTTATAGAATTCATCTAATCATTGTTAAGGGTACAATCCATCAGCCCAAACTCAAAGGACTCGTTGCTTTGTAGAAGATGGAAGCTAATGATGAAGATTTATTAAATATTTTATTATAAACTTTTAGTCTGCTTTTAATGTCTTCAAACAATAGGTAGTTCTGAAAATATTATTAGATTTTTAAGAACTTGCGATCTATTATATTATTTATTTACAATATCTATGTTAAATACATGTCTTTTCAAATTGTGACATAATTTGTTATATTATTTGTTTACAATATCCTTGTTATCACAATTTCTTTTGAAACACAAGGCAAGATTAAAGCATGGCTTTCCATTTTAGAGTGCCTATATCCCAGGATCGCATGTTCATAAAAAGGAAGGTGATGTTCTTTCTCATGCTTTGATTTGCAAGAAAAAAAATATTATTTCAATATATTTAAAATAAAAAACAGTTTAAAAAACATAATCTCCGTACTTCAAACGTAAAAACGGTGTTAAAATTTTCTTCTGTATCTCCCTGTAATAGCATCATAATAGAGGCATGGTGATATTCACAGCCATCATATCAAACAGTATATGCTAGTAGCTCCCTCTTTGTTTTTAACACATAGGGGAGTCTGTTCTCATTGATTGATTTCAAAACCATAGACCTGTCTTTTGTATTCTCTCCTTTGAAATCAACTCGTAAATGGTTTTGATCCCCAGAACCCTTCTCTCTTGATCCTAAATAGTAATCTAGCTGCTGATAACAAAGAACCCTCTACAATATCAAATTAAAATAATATACTGATTACAATTATTAAATTATAATTTAACCCAGATAGAGACGATTCAACAAAACCCAATTGAACTAACAGAAGAAGAAAAATAATGTGAAGGGAAACCTTTCTTAAGAGTGTCTGCCCTTGACGATGATTGATAGGTGGTTGTTCCGGTGGTGGTTGCTTGACAATGGATCTGGTTTGGAACAGAGCTATTGGGATTTGGTCGGTAGAGAGAGAAGGAGGCGTAGGTTGTGATTTTTTGTTGTTTTGAGTGAAGATGGTCAATGAAATCACGGTAGGCTGTGATTTTTTGGGGAATCGAGAGTTGTAGGAAGAAAAAAAAGAGAGTTAAACAGAATAACTAAACTTTTAGAATTATTCACATGAGCCGACGATGTGACATATTAATTAATAAAACTAAATTATAACTTATAAGATGTAATTAATTATCATACTATAAAATTTCTTCTTGAAATATGTAAGGTTCACGGGAGCTTAGGATTTTGTTTGCTGGAGTAGTTGATTCAGGCAGGATATGATAATTATTATTTTTTAATATATTTTTTATTTAAAAATATATTAAAATAATTTTTTTTTTAAAATTATTTTTGATATTAACACATTGAAATGACTTGAAAATATAAAAAAATTAATTTAAAATAAATAAATAAATAAATATTTTTTTAAAAAATACTTTTGAAAAGTAAAACAAACGGGGTTTAAAACTGTGTTTGTTTTTACGTTTCAAAAACGCTTTAAAAAAAAGATAGAATTTTTTTTTATTTGCTTTAAATTAACTTTTTTAGTGTTTTCAGATAGTTTTGATGTGCCGATATCAAAAATAAATTAAAAAAATAAAAAAAACATTATTTCGATGCGTTTCTAAATAAAAATCACTTTAAAAAACAAACGTTAACACAATACCAAACGGGCTTCAAAAATAAAAAATAAAAAAACTTGAGTTTGAAATGTTTTCCTTCAATAATATTAAACATATATGCTCCCTTGAATCATACCATCTTAAATAATTGAGAAGCCTATCTAACTTGAATTATTTAGAAGAAAACACTTACCAACAACCATCTCAAATCTACTTGAAAAGGTAAGGGTGATCCGTGAGCCACCATCCATAATATTTGTCGTTGGCTTGCTAGATTTGACCTATATAATTTTTGAAAAGCAAAGTCTAGGAATATCAAAGAAAGAGCAGAGCTACGCGACCATTTAGCCTGTGGGTTCAAAAACACGATACACTGCAAAGTTTTAAACAGTATATAATTCAAAATAAAGTTGCCACGTTTCCTTTCCCCCCATAACATTTTACTCCCCTTTTTTTTTCTTTAAAAAAAAAAAGAAAAATAGAAAAGAATCCAACAACCATTGAAATTATTAAATTACTATAATTACAAAACAACCAGAAAAAAATAATCCAAAATCAAACCTCCCCCAAATTTTTATTCTTAGGGTTTCAAGCCGACCCGCCAAATCCTCTCCTACTTGTTTTTGTTTTTGTTTTGTTTTTTCCCAATCTTTCCTTGAGCGACGGCATTTTTTTATGATCCACATTGTTGATTCGGATCCTAACAATGGCGTCGTCGTCGCCGCCGCCTCCGCCTGCTTCCGTCACCAGATCGGAGCCTCCTAAAGTCTCACCGGTACTCCCTTTCTCCCAACTCATGAACATTATTTTCTCTCACAAGGTTTCGTTTGGTTATTCTTACTATGATTTTCTCTTTTGTTTGTTGATGATTTCTTAAGACAGTAGAGAGAACGTGTTTAATTTATAACTGAGCTGTTCGTATTAGTCTTAATTGTTTTTGGTGCATTTATATTGGTAATTTTGACTTTAAGTAATTTTTGCATAATTTGTGGTTCAAAACTAAATTTTGATTCAAAATATTGCAAAATCCTTGCAATGCATGTCGCTGCACTAGCCTTGGAGCTCCAGCTGATACGGTTTATTTTACAATTATTCTGGTTGGTGATTGTGATTTTCCTTTTTTAGTTAATTTTCGGTGAATTATTTTGAGGTTATTTATAATTTATGGTTATGATCAGACCAGTCTGGTCCGGTTCAATTTTTCCTGGTTGCTTGTATTAAGTTTTCCGATTTTAGTTAACTTTTTTATTTCAGTTTTGGAATCGGTCGTTCATGGTTGTAATTACTAATTAGAATGGATACTGATGAATTTTTATTTTTATTTTTATATAGGCGATGGAGTCTGATGAAGAGACAGCTTTAACAAGCAAAATGGTTTTATCAGTTATTGAATCATTAAAGAAGCAAGTTGCAGCTGACCGGTGTTTTTATGTTATGGTACATTTTTTGTTATTTGTATGAAATGCTTCCTTTTGAGTTTCAGTCCATTTATATATTTATTGCTTTCAGAAAAGGATGGATGACAACAAACAGAAGTTGGTTGGTGTTACGAACCACCTCCATAAGCTGTCAAAGGAAAGGAAGAACAGTTGGATTAGTGATACTGACAATAGTGTAGATTTATTTACAAAGAGGCAAAAGGATGCACTCAGTATGCATGGTGGTATTGATTCAAGTAATGTAGATAAAGATAGTCATGGCTCTGAAGAAGATGGTAATACTTCTACTGCAGTTCTTTTGGGATCCAGTATCCCAGTAAAGAATGCAGTACGGCCAATTAAGCTACCTGAAGTGAAGAGGTTACCCCCTTACACATCCTGGATTTTTTTGGACAGGTATGTTTAGATTATTCTGTATCAAGATTTTGTTTTACCGGAATGGTAGTTGGTCATTTTTTGATTTTGAGTTTTGAATTCAAGTTTCATGGTCTCTCTTTCTATACATCTTCATGCCACTAACTTATAATTTGCTGCGTTGGTTTTGGTTTAGTAATTTATGATATTCCTGCTGTAGAAATCAAAGAATGACAGAGGACCAATCGGTGCTTGGTCGAAGGAGAATTTATTATGACCAAAATGGTGGTGAAGCACTAATCTGCAGTGACAGTGAAGAGGAAATAATTGATGAAGAAGAGGAGAAGCGAGATTTTTTAGAATCTGAAGATTATATTCTACGGTTGGTATAATCATGGCATCTGGTGTGATGTATTGATTCTTTTTTCTTTAAATTGTATGCTAAAGCAAGGTTGATTGGCGCTGAATGTCTTAGGTTCAAACTTTTTGAACAAAAAAGGGGAATTTTGTTTGGAGTGGGAGCTCCCTGGAAATTTTATCTTCATCTTAAAGGAAGAAATTTTAATCTAGCTTGTATTTGAATGGACCAGCTCGTGGCCTTTATCTTGAGCATTAACAGTGCCAAATGCTGTCAAAATAATGGGCGCAGCTGTGTCAAAAATATTGATGAGTTGTCTGTTGATTTAGCCAGTGACTTTTGACAAGTAGTTGCCATGTGATGTAACTCATATATGTTCGATACAGTTTTAGCAATAAATGCTAAAAAGGAAAAGGGATAGCTATGCATACTGGTTGATGCTAAAACCTTGAATATAAATACATTTAACTATCTCCTAGTTCAATGTAAATTATGTCCTCAGATTTTTTTTCAGGGATTTTATTATGCTTTAGTATGCAACCCAAGTTGTTTTTTCTGTTGGTTAATAATTTGTTTTGCCAGGATGACTATAAAAGAAGCTGGATTGTCCGATCCAGTTGTGGAATCACTAGCACAGTGTTTTTCTAGAAGTTCTAGTGAAGTCAAGGTATGCATTTGTTGCAAGAGGGTGTTTTTTTGGTAATGAGGATAATGTATTATATTGAGACTATGTTATATGTTTTTTGCCTTCGATTGAAGGATCCATTTTCTTTTTATTCTAACAGTTGTTTCCATATAATATCTAATGAGAAAAAGGTCATAGTGTAAGCTTGGGTCCAGCCGTTTCCCATTTGCTTTTTGCTGGCTTTACACAGATATGAAACACCATCAAACATCTTATACAGGTAAGATTTGAGGTTCTTAAGAAGGAAGAGAAGGCCGTGGAGGATTCTAAGAATAAAGATAATGAAGCACAAACACTGAATTCTTTTCTTGATAAAGATCTTGAAGTTGCTTTGGATTCTTTTGACAACCTATTTTGTCGCCGATGTCTTGTAAGCATCATTCTTGTACTACTTTCAGTGTTGTGCTTTTACCGTTACTATATAGCTTCCTCATTATGTTTCATGCTGACAGGTATTTGATTGTAGATTACATGGATGTTCACAGGATCTTATCTTCCCTGTAAGTTGATCTTGTATTACTAACCATCATGATGTTGCATTAGTATCTAGAGGGAATCTCATATGTTTTGTTGACACACATATTTTAGGCTGAGAAACAATCTCCATGGAGCTATCCAGATGACAACATAACATGTGGTCCACAGTGCTACAAATCGGTATATGTGTGGTGATTTATTAATAAAATTTGTTTAGACTGGGCATTTCTGCACAAGGATCTGACAAACAAAAATATTTAAGTGCCATCAATTTCTTTCATGTCAGGTTTTGAAATCAGAGAGAATTTCTTCAGGGATTTCTCCTGAGCGTGGGTTTATTGAAGAAAATTCTGTTTGTCAATCAGATGGTGCTGGGGTGCCTATAACATCAAGAAAGAAATCTTCTGCTCCATCTGCCAACCGGAGGGTGAAGTCCTGCCAAAGTGAAAGTGCTTCGTCAAATGCAAAAAACATTTCAGAGAGCAGTGACTCAGAGATTGGACCTCGGCAAGACACCTCTCCCACTAGTCAGTTGTCACCTTCCAAGATTAAGCTTGTTGGGAAAGGTGGGACTTGTAAAAGGAACAGCAAGCGAGTGGCTGAACGTGTTCTAAGTTGCATGCGGAAAAGGCAGAAGAAAATGGTGGCTTCTGATACTGATTCTGTTGCTAGTGGAGGCCTTCTGTCAAGTGATATGAAACTTAGGTCCACTTCACACAAAGGAAAGGAAGATGCAAGTTCTTCTTCCCATAAGAATTTGAAATCTCCCACCACTGCAAGGTCTAGGAGAAAGAGTGAGTTTCATGATGGTCCATCAAGTGAGATGGTCATGGATCCACCTGTGCCTAGCAGTGATGACACCTTTAGGAAAGAAGAGTTCATAGGCAAAAATACATGTAAAAAAGAGTTAAGTGATAACAGATCTTGGAAAGCTATTGAAAAAAGCCTATTTGAGAAAGGTGTTGAGATTTTTGGCGGGAACAGGTCAGGGGGTGCATTTCTTGTTCATTCCCATTAATTTTGTTACAGTTTCCTTGTTTGTTGATTTGTTTTTTGATATTCTGGAAGAGTGATGATTTTGACTGAGTGATGTTTGATGTGACCATTATGTTAGAAGGTACTTAACTTAATTCACCTATCGTAAATAGATTTTTACATTTTCAGTTTTCTTATTTCATTGCCATTGAATTTGTTTTAAGAAATAAAGATAGTACAGTGATAACCAGTGGAATCAAACCCATGAAAGACTGCTGAAGAATTTTTTTGTTAAACGAGATATTTGTAATAATGATTTCTTTTATTTAAGAGGTTAATCGAGTATCTTGGGTTAAATAGTTTCAGAATTAATGCTTTATAAAATGGAGTTAGATATACAATGTGCTATAAATTATCCTGAGTGATTGTAGTGAGATTTGGGAATTCATTTTTTTTCAGGCCTGGATTGGGGTGCGTGGAGGGAATTCATGAAATCTTCACGCATTCCCATTGATCTACTTTACCATATGTGCTTCTTATTATGCATGCATACATAATACATGTGCTCATTCGCATTTTTATTTTCCATTATTTCTTATAAATTATGATGAAACTGACTAAATCAAATTAATGGTCCCACAAATTTAACAGCCTTTACCATTGACCTTCCTACAGTTACACTCTAATGATCTTACTGATACCTTGATATTGCTCCGAAGAGAATTGGCTGCGGTTTCATCTATTCTCTGTCTAAATTTTGTTTTTGTTTTCCATGACAGTTGCTTAATTGCTAGGAACCTCTTAAATGGCTTAAAGACATGTTGGGAGGTTTTTCAATATATAACTCACTCTGAGAATAGGCTAGCCTGTGAGGCAGGTGATGCTGGAACTCTTGGTGAAGGCTACTCCAAGTTTGACTGCAGCGGAACAGTGGTTAGAATTTTGCTTCTTGTATATGGCCATGTTTTTGTTAGCATGCAAGTGAATCTTAATCTTTTTCTTCCTTTTTTTTTTGGTTGGGGGTATTGAACTGCATATCAGGGTAAGAATGAAGCAAGAAGGAGATCAAGATTTTTAAGGAGAAGAGGTAGAGTTCGCCGCTTGAAGTACTCTTGGAAATCTACTGCTTACCATTCTATTAGGAAGCGGATAACTGAAAGAAAAGATCAACCCTGCCGTCAGTATAATCCATGTAGTTGCCAAGCTGCTTGTGGAAAGCAGTGCACATGTCTGCTAAATGGCACCTGTTGTGAGAAGTATTGCGGGTGAGCCTTCCTTTAACAACCCAAAATTTGAGATCAAGGTTTATGGTATTTGTATATCTTTTAGTTACCATTTATTTTTCTTCCAGAAATGAGAACTCAATAAAATTTAGTTTATTGTAGGGCTTCATTCAAATTTAGAGTTCTCTCTTGTAGAGTTTCATACCTTACCAGCTTAAACAAATTTGGGGCCTTAGATTTAGATGTTTTTTATTGTGTCTGTACATGTGTGATGAATACTGTCAACTATTTTTTACTTGTTCCTCTAGATGTCCTAAGAGTTGCAAGAACCGATTTAGAGGCTGTCATTGTGCCAAAAGTCAATGTCGAAGTCGTCAATGTCCATGCTTTGCTGCAGACAGGGAATGTGATCCAGATGTCTGTAGGAATTGTTGGGTCAGGTGAGTTGGTGCTCTTGTTCCTTTTTTTTCTCTATTTAATGTTTTCATGAACTATTTATTTCTAAGCTAATCATTTACTTAGCTTTGCCTGTGTACTGTTTTTATCATAATTGTAGAAGATTGTGAAATTTTTCATGATAACTGCACTTGGAAATTAATGATGTGCACATTGGTAAGTAATACATTTGTTTCTACTAATGTTGGATTGAATCACAAAGGTTTGAAATTTCCATTAAGTTGGTTCAGGTAGCCAAACTTTTAGCTTCCTTCTGGGGTTGAAACTATATCGAGTTTCAAAGAATTTAGAGGTGGGGTTTGTGTATTCTAATGTCAGCGTTTTGTTTGGTTACAAGAGGCTGTATCCCACAGGCTATGAACTGTGGACTTCAGAGTGGTAAGGTCCAAATTTTGGTTCTAAGTCCATACATGAAGGTTCCATTTCTCAAAATTTACCAGTGAAAGGTCAAGTAAACAGCACTCGATTAATGTCACTCCCACCACTGTGCCCATGCCAGCATTTACCAGCTTCAGTACATCCAAGCTTTTGCCATATCCATTCTCTTTGGCTCTTTGTGCTTAGGAAAATGCTATGGTTATTTCTGTCAGTTTTATGTCATTTGATGTCCTTGTGAAATTTCATCCTTCACAGGGTTTCAAAATGATGTTTTGTTTATTACTTGTCCAGAAATATATTTATTTTTTTCCTCACTCTTCTTGCACTACTATATATCGTTTGAACTGTTAAAATTTGCTTTGTAGTTGTGGTGATGGTACTCTTGGTACCCCCAGCCAAAGGGGTGATAATTATGAATGCAGAAATATGAAGCTTCTTCTCAAACAACAACAAAGGGTAGAGACACTTTCATCTTCTTATTACCTTTCATTGTTTGACATTTAGAGATAGGTACACACATTTGAATATTCGCTTCTCTTAGTTGTCTGGCATTTGAAGTAATCTGTTAGTGCAATGATTGGTGAAGTTCTCTAGTAAACAGTACCATTCTTCTATTTGTTCTTAGTTGTCTGTCTTCATGAATGCCCATAATGTGGAAAACTATTCTTTTAGCTTCCTTTTCAGCTTCCTTTATAGAGTTGTGAAATTGACCAAGCTTTTCTTTGTGGCTTGACTGAACTGGAAGCTGATACTAAAATGTAGTCGACTGAAAAATGTGGTGTATAAGAAAGATTTGTGGCATTACAGAACTGCTTGTTATGTATTGGGCGATAAAGTTCAGGGTGTCCTTGGAAGCATATAGAGTTTTTCAAAAAAAAAAAATACAACATATATTGGTAGTTTAAGAAATTGTGAAGGTGTTTAAAGTCTTGCTATGAACTAGGAAGAAGACGAGAACTGTTAATGAAACTGATGAAAGTGCAAAGAGCGCCACTTG
>Ga0307514_10003783_pt1 | contig 14253 bp, 10 predicted proteins | sample 16_EM_MG_FD_203088 | JGI IMG/M metagenome (GOLD analysis project Ga0307514, IMG submission 203088) | Populus trichocarpa ectomycorrhiza microbial communities from riparian zone in the Pacific Northwest, United States - 16_EM | ecosystem: Host-associated > Plants > Roots > Unclassified | place... | reverse complement strand
TGGCTGGGCATGCTCGATGAGGGGGCAGCAGCCCTGTCTCGCGCCGAGACGCTGGCCGTGAAGTTCGACGACACCAGCCTGTCCGACTGGTTCGAAGGCCGCCGCCAGCGGCTGCCGGGCTTCAGGCGCTAGCCTGGCGATGAGTTCATCCGTCTCACTCGAAGTTTGTCTGAACGTTAGGCCCGCCCATGCTGTCGACTCAACGAAGTTGCACGAACTGCAGAACCAAAATACTTGCCGTAACCGCAGTGATGACTGGCGGCCTCTGTGTCTTGTGCTCAAGAAAGTGGCGCCACTCATCCAAAGACGCCGCCGTTCCGGCCGACCAGTCTCTCTGGTCGGAAGCAAGCAAACAGTCTCGATCGTATGAACCGAATGCCGAGGTCCACTACTACGACGAGTTCTATTGGTGCGGGTTGTGTGAGACGCCTTGCGTCTTCACTGCCTCGGATCAGAAGCACGCATATGAGGTGGAGAAAAGATACCTGCACCAGACACGCAAGCTCTGCGACACATGCCATGAAAAGTCTCGCGAGAAACGCGCGCCTGGTTCATAGGCATCAGACCGTGTGCAAACAGGTGCCCGACCGTTCGAGCGGACGTGCCGCATGGCAAGCCAAACGTTTCTGGATCAACGCATCACCTTCGGAAGGCTCGGATGTTTGACCGTATCGCCGCAGCAGTTCTTGGCGCAGCAGCAGGTGCAGTGCTCTACTTTGGTTTCGATTTCTTCTCGCCTCGCTATGGCATAGGCAGTGGTCACTGGTCTCTGACGGGCCACGTGAAGTGGTTTGTTCTTGCGGGAGCGGTGACGGGCTTTGTCGGCGGGCGCGAGGTGGCAGAGCGCCTGTGGTCACGCGCTTCAGATGACCTGCGTGACGACGCAACTTCGACGATCGGAACAGGCGCGGCTGTTCTGCTTTTCGTCGTCGTTGTGGCTGTCGTCTTCGTCTTCGCGAATCGGTAGCCACCGGAGTGGCCCGCTAACGAAGTGCCATCAGCAGCACACCGGTGACGGCCAGTGCGGCCGTCCAGGCTTGGCGCGGCGCCCTGCTGCTCAGCAGGCGGAGGTGCATCGCGGCACCGCGGAGTACGCCGTGGGACACGCCGGTGGCGATGACGCCGGTCGTGCCCAGCATCGCTGCCGTGTGGACGCCGACTGCCGCCAATGCCAGCCCCAGCGAGCCCGACGCAGTGATCTCGCGCGCCGGGTTGTCGGCCAGGCACAGCGGCACGAGCGCCGGCACCAGCATCAGCCCGGCGCCGTGTGCGGTGGCCATCAGGAAGGACCACAGCGCGATGCCGGCGTGGCCCGCCTCGGTGCCGATGGGCCTGCACTGCCTGGCACCGTGCAGCAGCCGGTACAAGGCCACGCCGACGAGCAGCGCGCCGGCCAGAGGCTGGAACAGCGTGCGGTCCATCGACGCCCCCATGGCCACGGCGCCAGCCACCACCGCGACCGATGCGGCGTGCCCGAGGGCGATGGGCAGCAGCGCACGCCGTGCCTGCCCCGCGCTGCGCGCACGCACGCCGCAGGCGGCGGCGAACATCCAGCCGTTGGCTGGGCTCAAGCCGTGGAAGACGCCGAGGCCGGCGATGGCGAGCCAAGGCCACAGGTTTGCCATGGCGCATCCATCCATCCATTCGTGCGAGGCGGTGCAGGCTCAGGCGTGGGCCGCGCAGCACGAGCCGGCCGCGGGTGCCGCCTCATAGCGGTCGTGGTGCCGCACCCACTCCATCTTGTTGTCCACGTCTCGCTCGTCGCGGCCTTTGGGTGTGAGGTCGAGCAGGTTGTAGGTGCCCATCATCACTTCCACGCCACGGCCGTAGGTCGAGTAGGTGTGGAAGACAGCGCCTGCGTCGTCCTTATAGAACACGCTGATGCCGGGCGCTTCTTCTGCCGGGAAGGCTTGCAGGCCGTAGTTGTAATAGACCTCGCCCTGGGCGCGTTCTTCCGGCGTGAAGCTGACGCAGAAATCGCCGTTGAAGTCGTTGGCAAACGAGGACACCCACTTGAACTGCCAGCCCATGCGCTGGCGAAAGCGCTCAATCTCGGCCAGCGGCGCGCGTGAAACCGCGAGCAGCGTCACGTCGCGTTGCGCCAGGTGCACGTTCATGCCGTCGATGTGGTCGGCCATGAACGAGCAGCTCGGGCAGCCTTGCTCCCACCCCGGGCCGAGCATGAAGTGCTGCACCATCAATTGGCGGCGGCCTTCGAACAGCTCGGCGAGCGTGCGCCGGCCCTCGGGCCCGTCGAAGACGTAGTTCTTGTCGATGCGCACCCACGGCAGCGCGCGGCGCTCTTCGGCGATCTGGTCCCGCAGGTGCGTCAACTCCTTCTCGCGTGCCAGCAGTGTCTTGCGCTTGGCGACCCATTGGTCGCCGGACACGGTGGGGTGGTTCATGACGTTCGCTGAGGCAGTGGCAATGTTCATGGTGTGCTCCTTGGGCTCGAAGAGCCGTGGTGTGTGGATCAACGCGCCCTCGCCGGGCGCACGGGGTCAATCGTGTTTCGGGCGTCGAACGGCGCGGATCTTTCCGCTTGCGCCGCCGCCGCAATAGAAGAGGCCTGCGCCGTCGGATTCCATTCCGCTCACGCCCACGCCGCTCGGCATTTCCAGCCGCTCGAGCACGGCGCCGCTGCCCGGGTCGATGCGGCGGATCTCGCTCTGGTCGCCTTCCCAGGTGCCGTGCCACAGCTCGCCGTCGACCCAGGTCACGCCGGTGACGAAGCGGTTGGACTCGATGGTGCGCAGCACGGTGCCCGTCTCGGGGTCGACCTGGTGGATCTTGCGGTCGCGGTACTGCCCCACCCACAGGCTGCCTTCGGCCCAGGCGAGCCCCGAGTCGCCGCCATGGCCGGGCGCGGGGATCGACGCCACGACGTCGCCGGTGGCGGGGTCGATCTTGTCGATGCGCGCTTCGGAGATTTGGTAAAGGTGCGTGCCGTCGAAGGCGGTGCCGGCGTCGCCGGTGCAGTCGAGCGTGCGCGTGGGCTGGCCGCTCTCGGGGTCGAAGGCGAAGAGCTTGGGCCCGGTGGCGGCCCAGACACGCTGGCCATCGTGGGTGACGCCGTGGATGTTGTCGGCGCCGGCGAACGGGCCGTACTCGCGCACGATCTCGGCAGCGCGGGCCGGGGTTTTCGAGTGGGGCCTGTCTGGCTTGGCGGTGATGAGAGGCATGGCTTGGTTCCTTTTTGGGCGCGCTTCGGAATGGCGCCGCGGAACCCAATCTACCCAAGCGGCAGCGCAGCAGGGAGTAACAAGTTTGTCGTGAATCCGGTCAGCGGTGGCGCGAGCCAGCGCCGTGCGCGTGCAAGGCCGATGGCGCGCACGCGCCCGGCCGTCTCCAGCTCGACAAGCGCGCGCTGCACCGTGCGCTGGCTGGCGCCGAGCGCCAGCGCCAGCGCCGAGGTCGACCAGGCCGCGCCATCGGCCAACAGTGCGAGCAGCGACGCCCCATCGCCATCGATCGGTGGCAACAGCACGACGACGCGCTCGGCATGCGGCGTGAGCACGAAGCCGCTCGCACTGGCCTCGATGCGCGCGAACGGCGCGGCGAGTGCACGCAAGCGCCCGATCTCGACGCGCAGGCGCGCCCGGTGCGTCTCGTCGGGGCGGCGCACGCGGAACGCGCGCGCGATCAACAGTTGCCGATCAACCTCGCCCGGCCACGCCTCGGCCAGCGCGCGCGCCAACGCGAACAGCACCGGGCGGCCCGCCAGCGGCTGCCAGGTGGCGCCGGCACGCAGGCCACGGCGGCAGGCGTCGACCACCAGCGCGCCCGAGGCGAGCAGCGCCTCCACCTCGCCCAGGCGCAGCAGCTGTTCCTGGCCGGCTTCGAGGCGGCGCGCCGCGGGGCGGTCGAACGCGGCGCGCGCCTCGGCCACCTCGGCGAGGAGAGCAGGCACACGCGCGCGTTCGGCCGCCTCGTGGGCACGCGTGAGCGCCGCCTGCGCCGGTGCTGTGCGCAGAGAGCGCAGTGCCAGTTCGGCAGCGGCCAGCTCGGCCGCTGCCAGCAGCGACAGTGGCAGGCCGTGCGCATCGAGCCCAGCCAGCGCGGCGGCCGCTTCGTCGAGGCGGCCGAGCAGAAGCAGCCGGCGCACGGCGATCAGCCGTGCGTGCAGTGCGTTAGCGCGATCGTTGCGTGCATCGAGTTTGGCTGCTGCGGCGGCCAGCGTGCGCGGCGAACCGCCGAGGTCGCGCATCGCGAGCGCCACCTCGGCCTCGGCGACGACACAGCGCGCGCGGGCCAGCTCTTCGTGGGCACCGAAGCCGCGAGCGGCGCGCCGCAGCAGTTCGCGGGCACGCGGGTATTCGCCGAGCTGGGCCATCGCGATGCCGCGCAGCGCCAGCGCCGGCGGGTCATCGCGCAGGCCGACGCGCTTGAGGGCGCCGAGCGAGTCGCCGGCAGCGAGAGCGCGGGCGGCCGCGGCGATCAGGGAGTCCATCGCGGCAGGCTACTGCACTTTGCAAGGCCTGATCAGTGACCTACCTCAGCCCGAACGGGTAGAAGGGTCGGGCATCAACCCAGGCAAAGGTGCTCGGCACAGAGCGCCCGCCCCGCGTCCGTCAACGCAGCCGTCCAGCGGTCGCTCAGCTGGGTGACCCGCACCCAGCCCGGCCCGGGGATGCCGCCTATCCTCGCGTCGCCCATCAGAGACAGCCGGCGCATCAGCACGCTGACGCCCACGCCGAGCTGCTTGCCGAGGCGCGGCAGCGACATACCGGCGTGGGGCTGCGCCGACGCGAGTTCATTCAGGATGCCGATCGTCAGATCGTCGAGGCCCGTGTCGTGAAGAAGATCCAAGATCGCCTCGCGTCGGTTCAGGCGCTGGCGAACGTCGTGTCGACGCGCTGGGTCGAGTTGGCGGTGACGTGCAGGCTCAGCATCACGGGGATGGACTTCGACGTCGGCGTGCCGGCGATGACGGCGGTGGACGACAGCGGCACCAGCGGGTTGGTTTCCGGGTAATACGCCGCCAGGCAACCGCGCGGGATGTCGTAGGCCACCAGCTTGAAGCGGTCGGCGCGTCGCTCGACGCCGTCGCTCCACGCGGTGTGCAGGTCGACCCAATCGCCGTCTTTCATGCCGAGGCGCTTGATGTCGGCGGCATGGATGAAGACCACGCGGCGCTGGCCAAATACGCCGCGGTAGCGGTCGTCGTTGCCGTAGATCGTGGTGTTGTATTGGTCGTGCGAACGCGTGGTGAAGAGTGTGAAGACGACGCTGTCGAGCTGGCGCTCGTGCGCACGGTGCACCGGCGTGTCCAGCGGCACGGCATGCGCGTAGAACGTCGCCTTCTTCGACTCGGTGAGCCACACGCGCTCGCCGGCCCGGTTCGGCAGCCTGAAGCCGCCGGGCACCTTGATGCGCTCGTTGAAGTGCTTGAAGTCGTCGAAGACGGCTTCGATCTTGTCGCGGATGCGTGCGTAGTCTTCGATCAACCACAACCACGGCGTCTTGCTGCGCGCCCCCAGCGTGGCGGCGGCCAGCCGCGCAACGATGGCGGGCTCGGACAGCAGCTGCTCGGACGCAGGCGGGTTGATGCCCACCGAGATGTGCACCATGCTCATCGAGTCTTCCACCGTCACACCCTGTGGGCCGGCGGCCTGGACGTCGATCTCGGTGCGGCCCAGGCACGGCAGGATCAGCGCCTCGCGGCCATGCACGATGTGGCTGCGGTTGAGCTTGGTCGTGACGTGCACCGTCAGGTCGCACTGGCGCAAGCCCTTCCACGTCTCGTAGGTGTCCGGCGTGGCCGCGGCAAAGTTGCCGCCGAGCGCGAAGAACACCCGGCCCTTGCCCGACAGCATCAACCGGATGGACTCAACCACGTCGACACCCGGCTCGCGCGGCGGCTCGAAGTCGAAGACCTTGCCGAGGCGATCGAGGAAGGCGGCGGGCGGCTTCTCCCAGATGCCCATCGTGCGGTCGCCCTGCACATTGCTGTGGCCGCGCACGGGGCACACGCCCGCGCCGGGGCGGCCCAGGTTGCCGCGCAGCATCAGCAGGTTGGTGATCATCTGGATCGTTGCCACCGAGTGCGCATGCTGCGTGATGCCCATGCCCCAGCAAGCGATCACGCTCTTGGCGTTCAGGTAGACGTCGGCGGCGGAGCGCATCTGCGCCTCCGACAGGCCCGACTCCTGTTCCAGCAGCGGCCACGATTCGGCGCGCAGGTCGTCCAGCAGCGCCTCGATGCCGAGGGTGTGCTCGGCGATGAAGGCGTGGTCGAGCACTTGGCGGCCGGCGTCTTCTTGCTCGACGACGTGCTTCATCATCCCCTTGACGAACGCGAAGTCGCCGCCCACGCGAAGCTGGAAGTAGTGCGTGCTGATGGGCGTGGAGCCCATCGTGGCCATCTCGAGCTTGTCTTGCGGGTCGGCAAAGCGCTCCAGCCCGCGCTCGCGCAGCGGATTCAGGCTCACGATCTTGGCGCCGCGCTTCGAGGCCGCGCGCAGCTCGCCCAGCATGCGCGGGTGGTTGGTGCCGGGGTTCTGGCCGAAGATGAAGATCGCGTCGGCCTGCTCGAAGTCATCGAGCGTGACCGTGCCCTTGCCGACGCCGATCTGCGGGCGCATCGCCGAGCCGCTGGGCTCGTGGCACATGTTCGAGCAGTCGGGGAAGTTGTTGGTGCCGTACTCGCGCACGAACAGCTGATACAAAAACGCCGCTTCGTTGCTGGCGCGCCCCGAGGTGTAGAACATCGCCTGGTTCGGGTCGGGCAGCGCGTTGAGGTGGCGAGCGACGAGCGCAAAGGCGTCGTCCCAGGCGATCGGCACGTACTTGTCGGTGGCGGCGTCGTAGACCATGGGCTCGGTCAGGCGGCCCTGGTCTTCGAGGTAGAAGTCGCTCCGGTCGGCCAGCGCGGTGACGGTGTGCTGCGCGAAGAACTCGCGCGTCACGCGGCGCGCGGTGGCCTCGGCCGCGACAGCCTTGACGCCGTTCTCGCAGAACTCGAAGGTCGAGGCATGGTTGCGATCGGGCCAGGCACAGCCGGGGCAATCGAAGCCGTCGGGCTGGTTGGCCGACAGCAGCGTCTTGGCGCCTTTTATCGGGATGTCTTGCGCCAGCAGCGCCTTGCTGACGCTCTTGAGTGCGCCCCAGCCGCCGGCCGGGCTCTTGTAGAACTCGATCTTCTGTTCGCTCATGTGCAAAGGGGAAAGGCAAAGGTTTCGGGGTTATCCCGAAAGGGTTAACCCTAGTTTGCCGTAGAAAGCAAGCCGCGCGCCGGGTCGCAATCAGAAACGAGTGGAGATTCACACGGTGCGGGTCCACATCGCCATCAAGGCGCTGCAAGAGGCATCGCATTGCCGCTGCTCGGCAGGCATCGCTCGATGCGAGTCTTGAAGATCGCCTATAAACGCGACATTCAAATTGTTCGGGCAGAAAAATGAACACGAATGGCACCCGACAGGGTCTGGGCATGCTCACGCTGGGCGCCCTGGGCGTCGTCTACGGCGACATCGGCACGAGCCCGCTGTACACGATGAAGGAAGTCTTCAACGCCGCCAACGGCGTGCCGCTGGACGCGCAGAGCATCGTCGGCGCGGTGTCGGTGATCTTCTGGGCGCTGATGGTCGTGGTGACGCTCAAGTACGTCATCCTGATCCTGCGGGCAGACAACCGCGGCGAAGGCGGCATCATGGCGCTCACCGCGCTGGCGGCGGGCGGTAAGCCGGCGCGCCGGACGCTGCTGCTGCTCACGGGGGTGCTCGGCGCGGCGCTGTTTTACGGCGACAGCGTCATCACGCCGGCGATCTCGGTTCTCGGTGCCGTCGAGGGGCTGGAGGCCATCACGCCGGCATTCAAGCCCTACGTGCTGCCGATCTCGGTGGCCATCATCGTGGGCCTGTTCCTGGCGCAGCGCTTCGGCACCGAGGCGGTGGGCAAGCTGTTCGGCCCCGTCATCAGCGTCTGGTTCGCCGTGCTCGGGCTGACGGGCGTGCTGCAGATCGTGCAGCAACCGGGCATCCTGGCGGCGCTCAACCCGCTCGAGGCGATTGCCTTTGTGCAGGCGCGCGGCTGGCACCTGTTCGTGGTCATGGGTTCCATCGTGCTGGCACTGACCGGCGCCGAGGCGCTGTATGCCGACATGGGCCACTTCGGCGCCCGCCCGATCCGCATCGCCTGGACCGGCTTCGTGCTGCCCTCGCTGGCGCTCAACTACATGGGCCAGGGTGCCTTGCTGATACGCGACCCGGCCGCGCTGGAAAGCCCGTTCTACCGCCTCTTTCCGCAGGCCTGGCTGATCCCCGCGGTGCTGCTGGCCACCGCGGCCTCGGTGATCGCGTCGCAGGCGGTGATCTCGGGTGCGTACTCGATGACCAAGCAGGCCATCCAGCTCGGGCTGCTGCCGCGCATGCGCATCCTCAACACATCCGAAAAAGAAGTCGGCCAGATCTACGTGCCCCTGGTGAACTGGGTCGTGATGGTGGCCGTGCTGCTGGCCACCGTGGGCTTCGGCAGTTCGTCGGCCCTGGCTTCGGCCTACGGCATCGCCGTCACGGTGACGATGCTCATCACCACCTTGCTGACGTTCTTCGTCGTCCGCTACGTCTGGAAGTATTCGCTGGCGCTGGCATTGGCCGCGACCGCCTTGTTCCTGGTGGTCGATGCCGTGCTGGTCGTGTCGTGCTCGCTCAAGATCTGGCAGGGCGGCTGGTTTCCGCTGGTCATGGGGGCGGCCATCTTCGCCGTCATGGCCACCTGGAAGCGCGGGCGCGAGCTGCTGATCGAGCACATCCGCAGCGACGACCCCGAGCTCCTTCCCTTCATCACCTCACTGGCCGAAGACACCGGTGCCCATCGCACGCCGCGCACCGCCGTGTACGCCGTGGCCAACCCCGATACGGTGCCCCAGGCGCTGATGCACAACATCAAGCACTACCAGGTGCTGCATGAGCAGAACGTGATCCTGACGGTGAAGTTCGAAGAAGTGCCGCGTGTCCAGCCCGCCGAGCGCGTGCAGGTGATGCCGCTGGTCAGCGGCTTCTGGCGCGTGCAGGTGAGCTACGGATTCATGGATGTGCCCGACATCCCCAAGGCGCTGGAGCATTGTTCGCAGCATGGCTTGGCCATCGACCAGGGTGCGATCTCGTACTTTCTCAGCCGCGAGATCGTCGTGCCCACCAAAGGGGCCGGCATGGCGCATTGGCGCGAAGCACTCTTCGCCACCATGTCGCGCAATGCCGGCAGCGTCGCCGACTTCTTCAAGCTGCCGCACAACTGTGTGGTCGAACTCGGGACGCGGGTTCAGATCTGACACGGCGCGAACCTTCTCAACCGCGCCGAAAGACTCTGCTCACTGCCAGCCGAAGCGGCGTGTGTAGTAGCTCTTCATCAGCTGCGTCAGCGACATGTAGCCGATCAAGATCACCACCAGGATCGGGAAGTAGGCGAGTGGCAGCGCCTGCAGTTTGAAGTAGTGCGCAAACGGCCCCATCGGCAGGAAGATTCCAAAGGCCATGATCACGCCCGTCGTCACCAGCAGCGGCGTCGCGGCACGGCTCTGAATAAACGGGATCTTCTGCGTGCGGATCATGTGCACGATCAGCGTCTGCGTCAGCAGCCCAACGACGAACCAGCCCGACTGGAACAGCGTCTGTTGCGCCGGCGTGTTCGCCTTGAAGACGAACCACATCACGCAGAAGGTGGTGAGGTCGAAGATCGAGCTGATCGGCCCGAAGAACACCATGAAGCGGCCGATGCTGGCCGGATCCCAGCGCTGCGGATCGCGCAGTAGTTCTTCGTCCACGTTGTCGAAGGGAATGGCGATCTGCGAGATGTCGTAAAGAAGGTTCTGCACCAGCAGGTGCATCGGCAGCATCGGCAGGAAGGGGATGAAGGCGCTTGCCACCAGCACTGAGAAGACGTTGCCGAAGTTCGAGCTCGCCGTCATCTTGATGTACTTGAGCATGTTGGCGAAGGTCTTGCGGCCTTCGATCACGCCTTCCTCCAGCACCATCAGGCTCTTTTCCAGCAGGATGATGTCGGCCGCTTCCTTGGCAATGTCGACGGCCGTGTCCACCGAGATGCCGATGTCGGCCGTGCGCAGCGCCGGCGCGTCGTTGATGCCGTCGCCCATGAAGCCGACGACATGACCGTCAGCCTTCAGGCGCCGCACGATGCGCTCCTTGTGCGCCGGGGTCAGCTTGGCGAACACGTTGTGCTCTTTCAGCGCGAAGCTGAGCGCGGCATCGTCCATGCGTTCGATGTCGCTGCCGAGCAGCACGCCATTCACATCGAGGCCGACCTCGCGGCAGACCTTCTTCGTCACCAACTCGTTGTCGCCGGTCAGCACCTTGACCTTGACACCATGCGCGGCCAGCGCCTTCAGCGCGACGGCCGCCGTCTCCTTCGGCGGATCAAGGAACGCGACATAGCCGATCAGCGTCAGCGCGGCCTCGTCGGGAACGCGGTAGTCGGCCTTGGCCGGCGGCAGTTCCTTCACGGCCACTGCCACGACGCGCAGGCCGTCCTGGTTGAGTTCACCCGTGACGACGAGGATGCGCGCCAACAACTCGTCGGTCATCGGCTCATCAAGCTCGCCGTGGCGCACGCGGGTGCAGACGCTGAGCATCTCTTCCACCGCGCCTTTGCAGACCAGCAGGTGGTGTTCGTCGTGCCTGGCCACCACCACCGACATGCGCCGGCGCTGGAAGTCGAACGGGATCTCGTCGATGAGGCGGAAGGCGGTAGCCACCTCCAGCTCGCTGCGCACCTCGGCATGCTCGAGCACGGCCACATCGAGCAGGTTCTTCAGCCCGGTCTGGTAGTAGCTGTTGAGGTAGGCGTACTCGAGCACTTCGTCCGAGGTTTCGCCCCAGACGTCGGTGTGGCGCGACAGGAAAATCTTGTCCTGCGTCAGCGTGCCGGTCTTGTCGGTGCACAGCACGTCCATCGCGCCGAAGTTCTGGATCGCGTCCAGCCGCTTGACGATGACTTTGCGGCGCGACAACAGCACCGCGCCCTTGGCCAGCGTCGAGGTCACGATCATCGGCAGCATCTCGGGCGTCATGCCCACCGCGATCGACAGTGCGAACAGGGAGGCTTCCAGCCAGTCGTGCTTGGTCAGGCCGTTGATGAAGAGCACCAGCGGCGACATCACGAACACGAAGCGGATCAGCAGCCACGCGACCTTGTTGACGCCGGCCTGGAACTGCGTCGGGCCGCGGTCGCTGCTGCTCACGCGCTGCGCCAGTGCGCCGAAATAGGTCTGGGCGCCCGTCGTCAGCACCAGGGCCCGGGCCGAGCCGGACACCACGTTCGTGCCCATGAAGAGAATGTTCTCCAGCTCCAGCGGGTTGCTGGTCGCCGCACTGCGTTGCAGCGCGTACTTCTCGACCGGCAGCGACTCGCCCGTCATCGCCGACTGGTTCATGAACAGGTCGCGCGCCGACAGCACGCGGCAGTCGGCCGGGATCATGTCGCCGGCCGAGAGCTGGATCACGTCGCCGGGCACCAGCATCTTGATCGGCAGCTCGACGCGCTGCGCAGCCTTGGGGTGGAGGCGGGCCTCGAAATGGCGCAGCGCTTCTTCGGCCGCCTCGGCCGCAGGGTCGCGCCGCATCACCGTGGCGGTGTTGCTGACCATCGCCTTGAGCTTGTCGGCGGCCTGGTTGGACTTGCGCTCCTGCCAGAAGCGGATCGCGACCGACAGCACGACCATGGCGCCGATCACGATCGTTGCCTTGAGGTCATCGGTCAGGTACGAGATGGCCGCCAGCAGCGTGAGCAGCAGGTCGAACGGGGTCTTGTAGCAGTGCCACAGATGCACCCACCAGGACAGCGGCTTCTCGTGCTCGACCTCGTTGAGGCCGACACGCTCGCGTACCTGTTCAGCGCGCGTTTCGCTGAGGCCGTCGGCATGTGATTCCAAGCGGGCCAGCAGCGCGTCGGCATCGCTGGTCGCGGCGGCCACCAGTTCCTGCGCCAGGCTCGGCGGCAGGTCGCGGCTGACCTGCGTGCCGGCCAGGCTCTCGAACAGGGCCAGGCGGCGGAAGTGCCGGCCGAAATGGCGGGTGCGAAGAAAGCCCGCGAAGAGTTCCTTGACGAAGCTGAGTTTCATGTTGTTCTCTTTGTGATCGGCGGGTGCCGAACGAACGGCACCGCATGGCCGCCGGTGCACCGGCGGCTCGATGTGGAATGCGTTGAGAGCAGCGACCGCTCAGCGGTCGAAGACCCGGGTCAGCCCGAGCGTCCACCAGGCAGGGGCGCTGTCGTTCAGGCCGCGCGCGCGACTCAAGTCGACGTTCGTCGATGGCGTCAAGGCCCAGCGCGCACCGGTGCGCCAGAAGTTCGCGCCGCTTTCCCTGAAGCGTTCGGCGACGAACGACCAGGCGGACAGGGGCGCCCACTCCAGCGCGGCACCGGCGTGGCTGCTGTCGGGCTGGTGCTGCCGGAAATCTCGCCCGGCGTTCAAGTGGATGAGCGCAGTCTCGCTGGCCTTCCAGGTGACCGGGACGACGAGGCTGCTGCCGAGCTCGTGTGGCGGGTGGTCCTGCCCGGCGACGGCCAACGCGACACCGGTGCTCCAACCGTTGCCGATCTCACGCGCCCACTTGAGCTGCGCCCCGCCGACGGTCGTCGTGCCCGCGCCGTCGCGCACGCGGTCGACACTCAGGCCGAGCTCGACGCCACCGATGCGGCAGGCCGGGTCGGCATGCAGCAGCGTGCGTGCGTTGCCGGTTTCATGGTCGAACCACGTCTCGATCTGGCACTGGCCGGGGTCGAGCATCGCCGCATCGTCGACGGCATGGTGTCCACCCGCAGCCTGGACGGGTGAGGCGTTGGCGATCAAGGCAGCCAGCGTGCCGAGGGCAAGGCGGTGGGCCACGTGCAGCGCACTCGCTGCATGCCAATGGATGAAGAGTTCTTCTTCTGTGGGTCATGAGGGCTCCTTCAGGCGTCCGCCGGCAGGCGCCCTCACGCCATCATGTCGAGAGTCGCCTACGCGGTTGTGACGCGTGTGTCGATTTCAATGTGTGTGGGAGCGGCGCGACCAGGCGCCGTCTAGGGTCGGGATCCATGCGGCCTCCGTTGAAGGGTGATGAAGGGCGCCTTAACGACGCGGTGTCGTAGCGGGCAGCTTCGAGTGCAGACAGGTCCGAATGCGCCGAGTCGACCACAGCGCGATGCTGTCGAAGGCGCGGACTTCGTCCAGAAGTTGGTCGGTGCTGCGTGTGGGCCCGCGCTGGACCGGAGCTGTCAGCGGTGGGTGGGTGTTCATGTCGCGAGGGCACATGGCGGAACTCCTTCGTGGCGAAGGCGCCCGATGCATGGTCGCGCAGCTGAGCCTGATCGATTTGCGGCGCTCCGGTCAACAAGACCGGGCGCACACACCGATGCAGACATCAGGGAGGGAGAGAACCTGTGGGGAGAGCTTGTCGAGAGACAAGCTGTGGCTGCGACCAACTCGGCGCAGCCAGGAGACCTGGGTTACGGTGCCGAGTGTGCCGCGCCCACCAGGGCACGCTTCACTTCACTGATCCAACTGGCACTGTCCACGCAAGGCGCTCCAAAAATTGCAATCCGAAATTGTTCCACTGCGCAAAGGCGCACGTCAAGCCTGGACGCAGTGCTCCGAGTTATTTGCGACTGGCGCCACTCAAATGTGACTGGCTGCCAAAGATGCTGGGACTGGCATACGACCGGTAGAAGGTCTGCCTGATGCGCCGTAGCTCGGGCCGAGCCATGGTCCAGGCCCAGCTTCAAACCGGCAGCTGCCCCCGCACAGTCCACGTTGCCAGCCGTGCGCTCGGGCAGCGCTTGACCCGGCAGGGTCGGGGCGCGCGTCCTCTAACGTGCCGGCCGCCGACTGCGACTGTGACTGCTTCCGAGACGTTCGATCGTCACGTAGAGAACTCGTAAGCGACCCAAAGAAGACAATCCTTCGCAAGGCAAGCGGTCATTCCTTACCACGCTCTCCTGAACGCTCTCACTCCCGCACTCCCGCAGGCCGCGTCAGGGCGTTGCATCCTTTCTGATAGGCCGCCGCGCTGTTGCCGTGCCAACGCGCGCGCGGAGCCATTTGTCGAGTGCATCGACCCGAACAAACTCCGTCGGAACAACATATGGCGGGTTTCGCATCCACCAATAGATGTCTCGACTGACGTACACCTCCAAGAACTCTGGCTGCAGCGCAGGATCGCCCTCCGGCCATTGCAGAAGCTCACGAAGTCTCACCACGTTGAGGGCAAGGAAGGCACGGCGCCTCTCGATCTTCTGGAACTGTCCGCGGTCCTTCCC
>Ga0307514_10003782_pt1 | contig 14254 bp, 13 predicted proteins | sample 16_EM_MG_FD_203088 | JGI IMG/M metagenome (GOLD analysis project Ga0307514, IMG submission 203088) | Populus trichocarpa ectomycorrhiza microbial communities from riparian zone in the Pacific Northwest, United States - 16_EM | ecosystem: Host-associated > Plants > Roots > Unclassified | place... | reverse complement strand
CCTTTGCCTTATTAATTAATAAATACTACACTATTCAAAAACCAAATAACATACAACAAGAACTGAATAATGAATAAACGAATAAACCTATGTATATATATTGCAGGGAAAACATCTAGCTACCAAGAAAACATTGAGAACACGCCTTCCCTGATATCCAACCACGAATGCAAGGAGCTAAGAAAGATGGTGGCTATGTATAATGTGAAGGCCGGAAATAAAAAAGCATAGATACATAGAGTGTAGTCGCTGGCTCATGCCAAAGCAAGATTAAGAGTCCAAAATCAATAAATGGCGCATGGCCGAAAAAAAGATAAAGAAATAGACCCAGGATTAAAGAGGACATAAGATGATGAATGTGGTGGTAAAATTACAAGCCGGTACTCCCCCTTACCCATTGGGCAACCAAATAACGGCCCCCTGCCATCCCCCCCCCCCACTCTATACTACTCCTTTCTCGAAATAATATACCGCGACTGCATGCCCTCGGCCAATTCTACATCAATCTTGAGGCTCTTCGGTATCATTTCATGTTTAAGTTCCCAGTTCATTAATCGACATAATTCGACGACCACGTCGTCGCATGAGCCAAGGAACTCCACGTCAAATTCGACATGGGTGACAGGCTGGGGCTCAGGTTAGCCCACAGGGATGGGAAGGGACACCCTTTAAGAAAACTTACTGTTTTTGAGATATATATCTGAGGAACATTCGGCGGCAGGAACCCAATTATTTCAGAGACTGGGGCCACCTTAAGACTCGTCCCGATGCAAATTAATAGGTCGCACTTTTCGCGGTCGTGGTCAATTAGTCGATCGTGGAATGACGCAGGGAGCTGTTCTCCAAAAAACGTGATATCGGGCTACATAAGTTTGCCAATAGTCAGCCCACCATAACCAATCTCCCAGTTCCTGACGTTTTTACGAACCTTCATAACCCCTGCTTCCTGAAGTATAGTTTCATCCTCGTCAGCCGATGAATCCTCACTATACTTTTGTTTTCGACCACCGCTAATCGAGCCCGTAGACTCTCTCCCACTTTTCTGCCCCCCACCCCTCTTCCTCTTTCGGCCCACTTTTACCATCTCCGCCGCCTTCCTCAGACACACGTCGCATTTCGCTACTCTCCCCGCGCGAAGAGCTGGGAAAATTATTTCCCCGGGAACCTTGTATTTGCACTTGACGCAGGAAGCGGTGGCAAATGATCCATGGCATTGGATTAATTTTTCCGGTTTTATGCCTGCGCGGGTCTCAAGGTTGTCGATGTTCTGGGTATATTGTGTCAGAAGCTTGTTTTTCGACTGGAGGAGTTCGATGAACGCGTGTGTAGGTGAGAATTTGTCAGTCGATGGGAGGATGTCTTTGGCGATAGAGTAGAATACCCTACGGGCTCAATTAGCTCTTCCTGGTTCCATAGCACCAATTGTTGGTTCAAAAGCCACGAACGTGGGGTCTTCCTGGAAGACATCAATGTCAAAGACCTCTTGGGGGTCACTCAAGCCTAGTCCAGCTAGTCGAGCGTAGAGCCCATTGTCTTTTGATCGAAAGTCTGGAATTCCAAGACTCGTTGATATCTAATCCTCATGTCAATGTCCGGAGACTCTTGCTAGCATGGGGGGTATCCACATACTCCCGCCCCCGTGAGCACGATGATATTTTTTGAGTTCTTCAACAATCTGGCCACATCCTGTAGGGTATTGATTCCGGGAATTTTCCTGCGTTTGGTCAATTCCCTCGCCATTGCAGCTCGTAATAAAGGTAGGAATGTATCATCTCGTGCTTCATCGAGAAATGAGGGCTATTTAAGGCACCGTGGAGACATCATAAGCTATCTGCCCATCAAGTGAAACTATGAACTCTGAGGAAACGCAATTGAGAAAGAGTTTTATTACCGGCCGTATTCCAAAAGCTGTTATGAGCTTCCTTGCAGTAATTGTTTTCGAAAAGATTGTTTCCCCAAGGAAATCAGCTACCCCAACTTCTCGAAGGCGTCTCCGAAACTGTTGGGCTTCTTTTAATGTACATGCGTCCTCGTCTGTGGATTAGTCTTTCATAAGCTTCTGCTACAGGTTTGAAGTTGTCTAGTTAGACTTACGAGCTTCAAACTGGGTAGTTGTTCCAAGACTGTACAGCGTATCTTCAATGAATGATTCCGATTCCCACGCGTCCGAGCCCGAGCCCGATTCACCCTCCTCCTCCTCCTCCTCCTCCTCCTCTCCCTCCTCCTCTCCATCATCCTCTGCGCCTTCGTCGTTGCCAGTGTCGAGCTCTCTGCTGTCACCTGCAGCAGTGCTGGGGACACTGACTCGGATGAAACCACTTAAGGATCCTTCACTGTCGGTGTCCGAATCATTATCGAAATCAAGAGCGGTCGTCTCTTTCAAAGCTGATTGCGAAGAAACGCTCGCCATTATGTGTTGATCCCAAACGCAGGGGGGTGGGGGGGATGGCAGGCAGGAGATCTGGATAGCTTCCAAGAGAGGACTAGGTAATCTATGAGTAATATGACGTATGACGCGTCACGACAACTAGCATCCTTAATTTCTTTCAGCTATTACAGCAATTCCACAACTCAAATGATCATTCTATATATTCCCCATTCCTCTTATGCCATTCCTCAATTGAAACATCATTATAATCTTCACAGACCTTCTTGTCTCCCTCTGGCCAGCGGACCCATGCTGGTTTACTGTTAGCTTTAACACAGACCTGGGAGCGCCAATCGGCAGATCATTAGCTGCTGAGACAGATGCAGGGACGGGAAGTAGGTGTACTACGAACCATGGTTCCTGGAGTCTTCAACTCGGGAGAATCAATTGCGGACGCAAACGGGTGGCACAACTCAGGCCTTCGCGCATGGTTAGAGCCTCTGTATAGGTTTTGCAGTGGGGTAGTATGGGGAGTACCAGTTCTCATCCCAGAGCTTTGGAGAATGCTTTGGTTAACTCTTTGTTCTCACGTACACACACAAAAAATATCAAGTACATACCCAGAGCATTGCTGTAATTCATATACTTATCAACTTTACACCCAGAAATTTTGTGGGGGGTGATCTTACAGCTGCATCTCGAGCAGAAGTTCCTTTCAGAGGATACCTTCCTTTCATCTTTGGTGTCACGGTTTAGGACTGCCTTGTACACACTTTCCCCCCAGTCAGATTTCCACTCTTCCAAATATCTTGTGGGGTGAGAAACGGGGTCTCATGCACTAGGATCATTCTTACCCTATAGCATCTTTCCCCTGGTGAATCTTGAGAGTGTTATAATGCGCCCCGAGGTTGACACTACCACCATAACCACCCACTTTGCGGCAGATCGAACAAGCGCAAAGCTGATATGGCACAGGAGTACTAGAGTCGACAGAGAAACGGACTGTACCGCAGTGGCAGGAGCCGTGAAGGGTGCTGTAAGGCTTAGCAGATTGTCTGAGATTATGATAAAGAAACCTCGAGCCGACCTTCGAGATATTGAAGAGATGGGGACGGAAGGGAGATAACCATGCGATAGAATTCACATACACTGGCATGATAGGCTTAATTACTTATGTATCGAAACTGGAGACTGTTTGACACACTAGAATATTTTGTGGGGCAAGAGACTACTGTTATGTACCTACTAAGAAGTTTTGCGTCATCATGCTACGGAATTCAGGCTTAGATAGAAGTTCCTTGCAATTACTAAGTATTTTCGATAACTATCGTAATGCCCATATATATACCGTAGAAATTGGAAAATAAGCCCCCCCCTATATTTAGAGGTTGCAGGTAGTACTATTCTACATATGTTATAGGTATATATGCAACGCTATCTATATACAGCTAAGTACAAAGGAAAGACAATGCCATAGCATCAGAAGTTCTAGCTACATTAGTATCAGCTAAAATATCAGACTCAAATACATATTCACCACCGCCTTGATTTTGTAATATTTTCCTCAATAAGATCCTCATCATGTGCAGAAAAAACATTGTAACAGTCAGCTACCATAGGTATTTGTTTCGTACATTCACGCGTACTCAGGTACCATACACACCTTCACTCACTACGGTACCTATTCGGGTGGTTACCTAGTTTCTCTATCTGTGCACTGAGACACCTAGCTCGCTCAAGATCTCTAAATATAGGGGGGGGCTTATTTTAAAATAGGGGGGCTTATTTGCCAATTTCTACGGTAATGCTATGGCTGTCTCTTCCCTTTGTACATGTACCTACTAAGTAATCTACCTCTGTATGTATGGTCATAGCGCATGTGTAGTAGATCACATTACACTATTCCATATTCTGTAAGAATTCAAATTCATTTCGTCACCAGTTACCAGGAGTGCTGTCCGATCACTTTACAACGCTGTGAGCCAAGACTCGAAACCCGTTGACTCCGGAACGGTCTCGTCAGGACGCAAGCTCGGCATCAGGGTGTACCTGTACAACTATAAGACCAACGTCCATCTACTGTGGGCACTTTATGATGCCGACGAGGCGAGAGTCGCGACATCAAAAAACGCCCCTGAAGCAAGCACGGCTTGCCGACTTGAATTTCAATTTTCAGACAGTCAATTCCCGCAAGCAGTCCACCCCAGCCCAAACAGAGAAGCACAAGCAAGTTGGCTTAGAGGCATTTGGGTTCATCTCGCAGCCTGCAAGTGGCAGGGTCAGTGTGGTAGAGCTCAAGGGCGGACCTGTAGCTGGACCCGAGCCCCTACAGCAGAAAAGACGGAAGGTAGTGAGGCCACTAAGAATCTGGCAATCTCCATCAGCTTCACCTCGAGCATCTTCACTTCCACCACCTCCATCACCCATAGGCACCCCTCTCGGTGATGGCAGTGAAATAGCGGAGACCCAGTTTGCTCAGCCGGACGCCCAGTTCGAAGATGAACCTGATCTGACTACAGTGGAAATGCGGGCAGAGGTGAATCCACCAACGGTATCATTTCCGTCTCCAATATCAGTGACCTTGAAGCCTGGGCCACTGCAGATGTTACCGCCTCCAACAACGCCTAAACGGAGAAAAGTCTTGGAGATCCCTAGTTCACACTCACCCCCGGTGACACCCATATCCCCTTACAAGTCACCTTCGATCTTCCGATCCTCTCAGAAGTCACCGCTTTCTCATTACAGGTCACCGCTAAAGTCTCCCCGAAAATCCCCGAGTAAATGGAGCAAGAGCGGCCTGGTAGCCAGCAGTCAATGGTGGGACAATGAGGAGACAGGGCTTACTCAGGGATTCACTCAAGGACCAACGCAAGGAAGAATACCACAAGAGATATGCGAGGAGGATGGCGATGATGATGACTTCTTTAATCAGACATTTAATGCGGGTCGCCTGTTCCAAACAGACAGGGCTCGTGGAAGCTTCAGCCCGCTAGAGGAAACCCAAGTAGCCACCTATAGGACCTCACCAAAAATTAAAACTGAAAAAGATCTTGGTACTCCACATGTGTCTTTGTTTGATGAATGGGAGGACCGCCATCAACACAGAGAAGTAGAAATAATAATACCAGAGTCTCCTCAGTCAGGGGCTAAGAGGGGGCACAATGCAAGAACCCCACGGAAAATAAAAACTGAGCCCCAAGAAGAGGAAGGGGAGGTCTTCCCACGGTCCACGCAGACACAGAACCGGTGGGAAAGTCAGCACCGTGACCGGGAGGACACTGTTATACTCGAGTCTCCATTAAGCCCACTTCACGGGCGCCGCAAGGAGGTGCATTGGGAGGATAGATCTAGGGCAACATCCACATTCCCTCAGCCATTGCCCGGAACTTTAGGCGCTCAGAACATCCCAGGGGGAACCCAGTATGATGATGGCACACAGGAGCAATATGAGTTGTGGAATATTCTCCCGGCGACTGCAGAAGTGGAGGAAGAGGGTAAGCGAGCATCGAGTGAAGAAGAAACCGGGGACCAGGAGGACCAAACAAAGGAGAAAGCAGATATCACAAAGAAAGGGAAAGGGGTTTTGGGACATGAAAAGAGCGTAGTGGGGAGTGATGATGTATTGGCGACAATGAGCCAGCTCCTACCAGAGACATTGATGGAGTCTTTTCCAATGCCACCACCACTTACACAGTGGTCGAGCCAATCGAACTGGACACCTGGAGGAGCAGATGGTGATGATGATGATGATGATGATGATGAGCTATAGGGTTTTTGTGATAGCTGTGTTGTGCTTGTTCGCTTAACTTTTTGTACCATGTAGATGGCTCGAATCAGCGGCGTTTGGGAGAATTTGGTATATATATCACGGTCTCCGGAGCTACTTAAATTGGATTTTCATATATTCAGATAGCTCATCACTAAGCAGCAGCCCTTATGTTACCCCCCGCCAAGCTTCAGGTGCGGGGAGCTAATGGCAAGTAACGTTGGAACCTTGAAGGTTAACACATCGCTGGCCCAGCCTCTATAATTTGCAGACCAGACAATTCCACATTCACAATGAATATCGCAGAGAAAATCGCGACTACTTCGAGCTTTGTGCTTGATGCTCCGCCGGGCGAGGTACGTAAGCACGCAAGGAGAAAAGTAGGGAGTGATGTTGACGCAGAGCGAGGTGTAGCTTAATGAGGTTCTCGGAGGTCAGTCATACTGAGTGGGAAGTGGGAGGAGAAATAGCATAGAGGGCAGGAAGGCTGATTTAAATTGGGGGTGTAGATATCAAATCTTTGGTTGCGGACTCACCGGAGGTGGTGAATGGGTTGGGGCCGGCGCTGGAGAGGCATAATAAGGAGCAGTTGACGGCGGTGAGGCTGCCAGGGGCGCAGAAGTCGGTGCGTGTTGTATTTCAACTGCAAGATCTCATACCCGCTGCAGCTGGTGGAATGGATGGGAAAATTGGCTAATGGGGTCTGGGTGCTGAACTGTGTAGGTCCTGATAAGCGAGTTCAATTGTCTACCAGATGGCAGGTTTTTCGATGTGGAGAGTGGCTCGAGCTGGAGTTATGATCATACGAAGCAAGTTCGTTACCCGTCCATGATGGATGGGGTGGGTGCCGGGCAGAACTAATAGGGGGTGGTGTTTGTACAGAAACCGACAAATGTTCAACCATACACACTGAAGTCCGAGAATGCCGGTTTAATGTATGTTCCTGAAACCATGGAAGAAAGGGGAATTGGGCAGAGACTGACAATGGGGTTTAGAAAATCGCTAATACGGGACCTTGAAAACTATGTAAAAGAACACTACCCCGCATCCCCTCTCTCCAGCGTCTACCCCTACGAGGATGATTCCTCTATCGCAATCGCAATTGCAGGGAATAAATACTCTCCATCAAACTTCTGGTACTATGGTTCCTCCACTTCATGGCGCATTGGTATCCCCCATCTGTAACTAACCCATGTGTTTACTTAGGAATGGCCGGTGGCGCTCTACATACATCTACACACCTTCCACTTCTACACTCACCGGCACACTTAAAGTCGACGTGCACTACTATGAAGACGGAAACGTGCGTCTCCTGACCAAGAAGGAGATCTCTGAGTCTGTGCGTTCGGGAGCAAGTTCAGGGGATATCATCAAGGCTATTGCGGGATTAGAGAAGAAGTACCAGGAGGAGCTGAATAGGGCATTTGGAGCGTTAAGTGAGGGGGCATTTAAGAGTTTGAGGAGGCAGTTGCCAGTTACGAGGCAGAAAATCAATTGGGATAAGATTATGACTTATAGGGTAAGTTCAGCTCTATTGCTGTGGTTTTATGGGTGTTGTGACAGGTACTGGTGGGAGAAGTGCGGGAAGGCAATAACGAGCTTGGACTGTACCCAGTGACACTTGCGTTGGTGGGGGTGGAAGTATGCATAATGACCATGATATTGATACAATCTTGAGCAGTGCGGATAAACATAGGAAAGCATAATACATCCCAAATACATACCACAAATCCACTGCCGGGTAGAAACCATCGCTCTGCTCGATGTCTAAGTAATTAATTAGCCCACATATTTTGGGTTGTAGGTACTCCCCATATAAAAGCAGCCCAGCGTCCAGAAAAGCCAAAAATATACACCCCATCCGCACAGCCCTCGTACGGGCATGCGCCCTTCTCGATTATGAAGACTTCCAGATGTCGCTTAAACTCCAAAACACAATACTGCACCAGTTTCCAAAGCCCCTGATCGTCTTTCATCGTTCTTCACTACCACCAGGAATCAACCCCCCCCCCAACCTCTCGTACTCTTAAGCAAACCACGTCCAAATAAACCACAACACTAAGGCTACGCCAGTTAATATCGCCGCCAACCTAAAGATCTGCACCCGCGAAGGGTTGTTTGCCATATGTCGTAACCGGCCTGCTGAGCCTTTAAGCGAGGCAGATAGAGAGGCGAATGCATCAGTCTACACACACACATTAGCCCTAGTCGTTGTATGGGAAGGGCAAGGGGAAAGGGAAGGGTCGGGGGATGTACGTTTTGATCGAGTAGGCGCTGATCGCGGGCGTTGTCGTAGATGTCTATGGTAACACCACGGAGTGCGGTGACTTTTGAGGCGAGTTCGTCGAGGCGGTCGTTGTTTTGTCTTTAGGAGGGGGGGGGAGGGGGTTAGTTGAGTATATTGCACGGGAGGAAGGGAGGAGAGAAGCCTAGGTAGGTACCTTTCGTAGTCGAGGGCGGACATGGTACTATCAGAAGAGATGTGCTTCTCGTGCCGATATAGAAGCGCTTATGAGATGCAGTACTCCGTACTCCGTACGATGCGGCAGGATTCAGATGGACTAGAATAGGTGTGGTTTGTTAAAACTGGAGTGGCAACAATATCCAGGAACCAAACCGCGAAGCGAATCTAAAGCTACCTAGTCTCATCTCGTGATATGTACTAGTAGGTACCTACATAGTCGCGCTAAGTAAAATAGCTATGACACAGGTCTGTGATTACCCTGAGCTGCCAATTCCCGTGGAGACAGACACTCTATATAGAGGAGTTGGTCTGGTGGTCGATAATCTGGCTGGCCAACATTCAGCACAATCAGACTGCAACATCTTGTGGTTTTACTAGACTCTAATGCCTTAGGTATTGGATCACAGGACTACATTTTGAGATTTGAGAATAGTATCATAGCACAACTACTCTGATGCTTGTAAATACAAAGTAGCTATCCTATTTATAAGGAACCACAAAGGTAGGGGGTAGAGAGCAGTTTTACTAGTTCTATAGCAATATTATTTCCATTTAGACCCAAATGATATAGTACCCTCGCGAAGAGACCATTGCTGGCAAACTGGTGCTCACCATGAACCTATAAAATTAGCCAATAATTCTGTAACGCGGTTATTTCCAGATGATATAGTACCTTCTCGTAAGAGACCATTGCCAACGAGCTTGTGCTCCCAATGAACTTATAAAGTGCGCCCCTTACGACCAAATCCCTACAATGCGTAGGTACATAGGCAGTAGTCTGGCTACCCTAGGCTGGTTGCATCAAAGCGAGTACTGACAACCCCCGGTTTATGCATTGAAGCATTGTGATCGTGATATCGATGGACGACATGACATGTATCAAATGAACCCACCAGCGAGTACCGAGAGTCTTGAGTACGAGGGCAAGCTACACTTGCCCTTGCCCATTTTTCTTTCTTGCCCTATCTACCGTAGGACTGCTCACACACACCACGTTGGCTTCTTGTTCATGAGGGCGTCCTTCCTTCCTTCCTTCCCTTTTTCAAGTCAGTCACCAAACTCTCATACAAAAGACGACAAACAACCAACCACAACAGACTCACCACAGATTTGGCACAGAGGTGAAACCTCAGGCTGAACAAGGAAAATAAAGATAGCTTTCTGTTAAAATGCAGATACTATTTGGTATGTTCCCTGCTGCTTCCCTGACGGGGGAGATCTGTATGTGCGTTTGTATGCACACATCGCGGGCTAATGCTTGAATGCAGCAAACCAACCTGCAAATATCCATGGAGCCTACCTGGCATGGCATCCAGTGCTCACAAATACGGTCGAGGAAATAAAGAACTATGTTGCGGGCATTATGCTCGTTCCTGCCGAGGATCTCCAAGTGTGGATCCATCAGGGAGGGAATGGTATGCTGGTAAGTTTGGTCGAGCTACCCTCATAATATATTTGTCCTCAGCAATGGTAGCTAAAGTGCATGGTGTTACAGGTCGAGATATTCACAGGGCCGTTGTGGTATAACCATGTTGTTGAAGGTTAGTTAATAATTTCTTTCCGAGTAACGTGGTAGCTAGAAGTCCGCATCCACTGGGAAAGAAGACTCCATGTCGCTTTTTAAGAGCTCACGCAGGAAAGTTGATATGCAAGGTCAAAAAAAAGTGGCTTTAACGTGAGGTCGGCCTATGTCTTAAAAAGCGACATGGAGTCTTCTTTCCCAGTGGATGCGGTATTCGAGTTCTGAGTAAGCCTATGTGAAAAAGCCAACACATGCTGCATGACAATGCACTTGTGCAGGTGAATGCATATGCATACACAAACTAAGAATACAACCAAGCTCAACCTTACATAAGTAAAAAATATTAGGCAAGTAGCTGACAACGGGCTCAGGATCCTTCGTCCATGCATGGTTCGTTCCACTAGCACATCAAATACCTCTCATAGACAATCAACGCCCCCAAACCCCCCCGATTGATCCAACACTTTTAGAAATGGATCTCCAAGCAACAACAGCAGATCCTTCCGCAACTCTTCCCATCCCTCCCCTCGCATCTGATTCAGAGTCCGATCCTGATGCACCCAACGTCATCCCCGGTACTCGGGCTTCTGATCCTGGTCCCCGAACCACTGAATACGATGATGAAGAACATCGTATAGTTCAATCCCTTGGAGACAGGGCCTGCACGCAATGTGTGGCATGGCCAAAAAGGCAATGCCACGAATGTGGATGCCATGTTTGTGGCGGTAAGGAGGATGAGCATCGCACCCTGGTGTGTGACGGTTGTGGTGACTATTATCACTGCAATTGTCTTGAGCCGCCAATAAACGAATTGCCAGATGGTGAATGGCATTGTCCTGGATGCACGAAAAAAGCGTCTAAAGGCAAACAAAGGGCGCGCGATTCGACAAAAGCCCTCAACAAGGAAGTTACTGTCTTGCCCGCAAAGAAGCCAGCGAAGCCGAAGAAGACTGATGAATCTAAACAGAAGGTTTGCACTGTTGTTGGCCCCCATCACTTTGGGCCAATCCCTGGAGTAGAAGTTGGACAAACATATAAATTCAGAAAGGGTGCCAGTGAAGCTGGTGTCCATCGCCCTCCCATGGCTGGTATATCCGGAACCCCAAAAATCGGTTCCCAATCAATTGTCCTTTCAGGTGGTTACAAGGACGACGTTGATGAAGGGGACTCTTTCATCTACTCTGGTGCTGGAGGTCGCGAAAGTTCAGAGACTGGTGGACGCATTGCAGATTGCCAATCTCACGACCAAACATTGGACAAAACTAACGCTGCCTTGGCGATTACAATGTTTCCTGGCCTTACTGATCCCGAAAGACTCAACAAAGCAGGAGCCGAGTCTGCTGATTGGACTAGGTCGAAGGAGGTCCGCGTCATTAGAAGTGACAAAATGAAACATAGTGATTATGCTCCTAAGGAGGGATTTAGATACGACGGTATCTACAAGCTTGCACGTTATTGGCCAGAACGTGGGCAAGATGGTTATATCATCTATAAGTATCAATTTAGGAGGGACGATCCCACTCCTGCACCATGGACTGAAGAGGGCAAGGCAAGAATCGCCGAGCTTGGTTTGAAGATGATTTACCCAGACGATTGGGACCCTGTTGCAAAAAAGACAAAGCGTAAACGGGAAGATGAGGAGGTGGTACAAAAAAAAAAGAAAGTGGCTTACAAGCCACCAGAAGAATTGCAGTCATTGATGGAGTTGGACGTGAGAAACCGTGCAACGTGGGAGGCAGTTCTCTCACGCAGTACGGACATCAATGAGTTTATCGTGGAGCTTCATCGGGAATTTAAATGCCCTGTTTGTAACGGAGCCTTTAATAATCCTGTCATACTTCGATGTGGACATTCAGCCTGCCAGGACTGCCTTCAACAGTCATTTTCTGATTTCGGGGTCAAGTGCCCAGCTTGCTGGGCACCACCCATCGAGGGAAAGGGCGGAGACGATGAACTGCAAGACGCGTGGAATAAAAATCCACCACCTGTAAACTGCGAGTTTATAGGCGTTATGAAATATCTCAGCCATACGTATGATGGGTCGGATCCTGCATACTAGGAGAAGGAGAAGCAGTGGTGTTTGGTGAGTTATATACGTTTCTTTCCTCCTAACTTTATACTCTTTTGCTCCTTCCCCAGTTGCTTGCTTTTCTTTCCTTCTAGCTTTGTACTTTCTTTTACTCTTTCTCTGGGCTGGCAAGTTGTTTGCGTTTCTTCCCTCTAGCTTTGTACTCTCTTTTGCTCTTTCTCGAGGCTGGCGATTTGCCATACATAATTTTTTCTTTTGTTTTTTCACTTTGGGGAGATGGATGGTGATTTCCTATCTGTTTGATGTGCTGTTATTATCCTGGGTTCTTTTTTTTTTTTTTTTAAGGCGCTGGCTGGGTCGAGATACCTACTTGCTGTTTACTGGTTGTTTGCTGGGTTTGGCTTTATATCTCTTTTTTTCTATGGTACAGGATAGGATTTCGTCTAGAATAATATGCTACTGGCTGTATATTTGAGTTCCCGTGACACAAATTCAGTGTGAACTATGTGAGAAACAAGCAGCTTTGGTTTGCAACCTGCAACCTACATTCATCTTTGAGTTTTGCCATAATATAGGACTCCTTATTTTGTTCCCATATTTCACCCCTGTCAAATATAGATGGGCAATGTGTATTAATTGACAGGCACCTACGGAGTAGCCCTCCTCAGTCTAGATAGACTGAATAAGAGTAATGTTTCTCAAAAAAAAAAAACTCCCCCGCTCCTCCAATACCTAGGTGAATGATTTAACACACACCCAAAATAAATCGGTCTGGGCACAGTGAATACAAAACAAAATAGTCTATACCCCTATATGGTAACATCCGAGTCCTAGCTCTCTCTCTATCTTCCACCCCACTCTCACCCAGACTGAGATATGAGACTATAGTGTGGGGGGAAGTCCTTGCTACCATTTGCAGTATCTGCCACTCGGCAACGTGATACTTCTGAAAATTGCGTTTCTGCAAGCAAGAGATTGATAGGTGTGTGGGGCTACTTCCGCGAAGAATCCAACAGTTACAAACGCAGGTAGAGAGAGCTATTAATGCCTTCACCTTTCACCAGGTCATGTATAATTTGAAGCGAGGAGCTAGTGGTACCAGAGTAATATCTACAGCTGCCATTGGAATCAGTAGTGGGCTTCTATGTATTGGAAGGCAGCGCATGGCGATAGTAGGGGTGGTCAATCGTTTTTTTCGTTACGGTTGTTGAAAGTACGTATTGGTACGTCGCTCATACGTAATTCCCCTACCATACGTAACTCCACCACATACCTCATACCTCATCACCACATACCTCATACCTCATCACCACATACCTCATACCTCATCACCACATACCTCTGTTACTAGTATGCGACTCCTGATTTACAATCGTGGTGTGTTCATATCCTCAGGTATATGCTTCTTAGAAATAATCAACTCAAGCAACTGAATGAACTCAGCGAGTTACATTTCATCTCTCTATCTTCGTACGGTCCACATATCTGCATACCGTGAATTGCTTGGTGAAGTCTTCCTTCATTGGACGCATACTGTTAAACTACTGCGCGTGTTGCTATGTACGTTTATGCGTACTGATCAAAACAACGGTAAACTTCGTTAAGTAGCGCCTTGGCAGCGCCTGGGCATCTTGGCCTCCACGCTGATTGGCCAGAGTCGTAACGAAAATTCTTTTCGTTTCGTTAAGCCCGCTTAGTCAGTCCGACATCACCCCCCCAATACCTAGGTGAATGATTTAACACACCCCGAAAATAAATCGGTCTGGGCACGGTGAATACAAAACAAAATAGTCTATACCCCTATATGGTAACACCCGAATCCTAGCTCTCTATCTTCCACCCCACTCCCAGACTGAGATATGAGACTATAAAGTGTGGGGGAAAGTCAATCCACCATTTGCAGTAGGGTAAGGAAGAAAGAGTATGGAATCAAACTCCAAGCAGTCTGTGATTGGAACCGACGATTTATTTATGTGAGCATGGGCCATACGGCGGCGACTCATGACCTTTAAAAGTTCTCAGCTTTACCAAAACCGTTCCTCCTACTTCAGAAACCACGAATATCTACTAGCAGATAAGGCCTATGCCCTTGAAAGGCATGTGAT
>Ga0307514_10003781_pt1 | contig 14257 bp, 11 predicted proteins | sample 16_EM_MG_FD_203088 | JGI IMG/M metagenome (GOLD analysis project Ga0307514, IMG submission 203088) | Populus trichocarpa ectomycorrhiza microbial communities from riparian zone in the Pacific Northwest, United States - 16_EM | ecosystem: Host-associated > Plants > Roots > Unclassified | place... | reverse complement strand
AAAGAAATGGTTGTCCGATGGGATCTTGAGACTGGGAAAGTGATCGTGGGGAATGCAGATTTAATGCAGGAAGATAAGGATGAGGTCATGGGCAACACTGGTCGTGAGCGTGATGATACTGCTTCTATCACGCTATTCAACGAACCTACAAAACAACCAAGCCTCCTCAACGGCAATTCCGATGATCTTTCACAACAAATGAACGACGTAGACGTTAATATGGATACCGATGATATATTAATGGACGAGCCATCCAACTTCGCAGACGCATTCGACGCACGAGATCTTGAGGACCCAGATGAAAACAGTACAACCACAACACCACACCTTGTTCTTCCCCCTCACCACCAGCAGCCCTCAGGCGGGAGTCCAATGGGTATTCCATCCCCATTAGCTCAAGCGCTCACACCAGGCACAACTTTAGCTCCAAGTATACCGTCTCCAACTGTCACAGCTGGTTCACCGTTATCAGTAGACCTGAAGAACTCCCCTGGAAGTATCCCCGCTATGCCCATGCCTGATATTGGTAGTTTGAGTTCTGTACCGAGTGGTGGAGTGGCGTATACAGGGATACCAGGTCTGGGTGGGGAGCAAAGTGGTGTATAGGGCACATCTACTTCTCAAGATCCGCTGGAACCATGGGTGGATGTTACAGGAATGTTACAGGAGGTTGATGATAATTGGATGGAGGATGAAGATTTCTCGATGTTGATAAATATGTAGCATGGAATGTGGAGGGGGAAAAGAGCGCTTGTTTTTTTTTATCTTTTAATTCAAGTTGTGTTGTATTACTAGGAGTTGCTAGTGCTACCGCGCAGCATTTACAGCACATATAAAAGATTACTGATGCCTTGCATCTGGCTAGCCTACTAGATGTTCAGGGTAAGCAGGTGATGTTAGATAACGTAATCAACCAACCTGCCAAATATTAGAAATATAGTACCTCATCATGTGTATATATACACACCAAATTGTCCTGAAACACATTTTGACGCTGCTACTGTACTTAACGACCATGTTTAATTACCAGTACATGTTTGCATATCATCTAATATATGTCTCGTAATTGGGTTTTGCTGTCCCCTGACCCTCATCTTGTTCTCCCACAACTTCTCTCATCTTGAAGGCTGTAAGTCAGGTATGAGTATAGTTGATCGGTAGATGTAACTCCATGCAGGTGTTTCATCTCCCATCCTGATTCTGAAATATTTCAAAAGCAGATATGATATCGAGAAAACTGCGTGATGCCAATAACTTTCGTAGAGGGTGTATTCAGAGTAGAATTAAATCAGTTAAGTAAGCATAACCCAATGAGGCTTTAGGATAGCAAGCTGCTCGCATGGGGCTCATGGTAGTTCATATGCAGCAACATGCAATGGGAAATGCGGATCCCATTTTGGTAGTAGTCTGGTTGTTGGTACTGTATGTTTTAATAGAGTAACACTGACGCTGTATAGGTAGAGAGCGACCTGAGTGGAGGTTCTTTTTGGGACGATAGGTTTGGCTAGGTCTGGGAAGTGCTTCCTCAGGAATTCCTGTTGCGTGCGGTGGTTGGTGCTGCGCCCGTTATACCTTGGCGCTTCGTAGTATGGTTCGTGCCGGCTGGGTGTGAAGATTGCTGCGGGGTGTGGTGTCCTTGGTTGTGACGCTTTTCCCTTTGGAGGTTGATCCACTCTCGTGGTGCGTTTTTCGATGTGACGTAGGCTTCAAACCCTCCGGCTTCTTGCTCGGGTTTGAACTGGAAGTTTTTCCAGTTTCGGTACTCTTCAATGGATACTATCCGTTGTACCTCGGTTTCGTATTCTGAGATTCCTACTACTTCTTTGAAGGTTGGTTTGGAGAATGGCAGCGTTCTGCACAGCCCAGATGAGCAGCGATATGGTGGCGTAGGAAGTTCGTTGTTTGTTGGGTGGTGCTTGGCTCGCTTAATCTTTCCTTCCCGGAATTTTCGGGGTTGTTTTCCAATCGAAGTCCTACTCAACAAAGACGTGGTAAAGATATGCGACTAAGCTAGAATACTCGAGAGATCTGTCTTTCCTTCCTTTCCTTAGAGTTCTCATCGGATATCAAGCAAGTCAAGTCTCTCGAGTATTCTAGCTTAGTCGCATATCTTTACCTCTCAAATCAAACATATCTTTATCCCTCTGCTCAGCGCAGTTGCTCAAGATTCAGCCTACTCATAGCCTTGTATTCTTACAAGAGATACGTGGTGTTTCTGTGGTCGGAAAAGGTAACTCTCTTGGCAACTCCGATGGAGCTGTCGTCAAAATAAGCTCAATTGGCCATGGATATTGTCACACAGATATACCCTTGCTCTCAAGTGTCACAAAGTTTGATTCCATGCCAGGGGTATTCAGCAGCCCACATATGGTTGTGGAATACCGGCGAGGCATTGAGACAACTAGAGTCCATGCAACCAGCAAACGGGGGATAGACCCGAGATGTGAGTAGGGCTGTAGTTGCACGAGGGTTGTGGTTGTAGATACGATGAATGTCACGCTGATTTTTCACCTCAAGGTTCTGGTGTGCAGAATTCATGGGACACCCGAGTAGGAGCATTGTGCCGCAAGAACTCGGGCTAAAATGTACTGGTAGGTTGCTACTATATATACGAACTAATAATTCCACAGTATATATGTATTTTTTTGTCTCAGTCCAGACCTACCACGATGAACGATGTACAAGGCATAAACCCTCCAATTTATATTGACCAAACTTCACATTAAGGGGATTGTATCATCAATTTTTGAGGACTGTTGAACCTGAAATATAGGTACTACGCAGTGGTATGAAGGCCCCTTATTGCATATCCTGTGCAATGTGCAAGCATCTGAGTATACAGACATTGCATGCCGCTGCATTACATATGTAGCTCCGAGTTTAAAAAAAACCAGTAAGCTGCTCCTCTTCAATCAACTCAGGTATCAAGGCCCATTTGGGCTAGTTCTAGATATTGATAAGAATCCAAGTTGTGTCATCGAACAAAATTTCTGAGCGGGATAATTTCTGTCCGATGATGACTACTCCCGCTGCTACATAATAATTACCTATGCCACCCGAGTTTCTCCGTATGGACATGACACCCGGGTTTGTGCTTACGAAGGAAACAGGGTTACCTACGGATACGGATAGCTACGTCAGAAAGCGTTCTTGACGCGTTGCCAAGCCACGGTGATAACGTTTCCTTCTACGTCAAAAATGGCAAAACTTCCGGTGGCGGGCGGCATTCCGATACACGACCCGTTAACATTGACGTGGTAAGGTTTCCTAAAGATCCCGAGTATCGTACCTTTGGAATTTTTTTTTAAAGTTTATATACCCCATCGAGTGGGGGTAGAGTCTTTCATTACCATCACTCGTTCACCACCAACTTCGACGAGTACCACCAGACTAACGAATACCTATTACCCAGGGCCTTTGTTTGCCCCTTGAACAAGCGAGAGATACCTTGAGACTTCCTCATTCTATTGGTACCTGCCCCAATACAGACACAAATAACACCAAACAACGACAAACCAAAGTCATGTTGGCGACCAGTCATACAGCTGTGATGGCAAAAACCGCCTTATGCCACATTAGCATCCATACCATTACCCCAGCCACAATACTTCTGAGGACAGCTGGCCATGCGCATGTCTTCAAGCAACACCACACATTCACACCAAATTCCAGCCGCCAATTTTCCACAGTAAAAACTCTGTCTTTCGATTTCTTCTCGTCAAAGAGATCCCAGGAAACGAAGAAGAATGTCAATTCAATGCCTATCGTGCACTCGGAGCCAGCATGGCCACATCCGGTGTATACGGAGAAACAAATGAACGATATTGTATGTATTGACTTCTCCCGCGAATACTCATGACAAGGTTTGTTTACTCACATGTGATGTTAAGAAAATTGCCCATAGAGCAGCAAAGAACTGGAGTGATTGGGTAGCGTTGTCAGCAGTCAGGGTTCTTCGATGGTCCTTCGATCGTGCCACAGGCTACAAGCATGACAAACAGGTTGCTCTCGGAAAGGCCGACGCTGCAAACCCTCCCAAGCAACGTTTTGCCATGACCTCCGAGAAATGGCTCAGCCGATTCATCTTCTTGGAGTCAATCGCTGGTGTGCCTGGTATGGTTGGTGCCATGCTTCGACATCTCCACTCACTCCGCAAACTTCGCCGTGACCATGGCTGGATAGAGACACTCCTCGAGGAAGCCTATAATGAGAGAATGCATCTTCTCACCTTCCTCAAGCTTCGCCAACCAGGATGGTTTATGCGTGTCATGATCCTCGGCGCCCAGGGTGTCTTCTTCAATGGGTTTTTCCTTTCATACCTCATCTCTCCCCGCACATGTCATCGCTTTGTCGGATACCTTGAGGAGGAGGCAGTTATTACCTACACCCGCGCCATAGCAGATATCGATACTGGCAAAATACCAGAGTGGAATGAGATGCCAGCACCAGACATTGCAATCAATTATTGGCAGATGCAGAAGGGTGCTACCATGAGGGATCTTTTGAATTATGTTAGGGCAGACGAGGCGAAACATAGGGAAGTGAATCACACCTTGGCAAATTTGGTGCAGGAGCAAGACCCAAACCCTTTCTTGGTCAAGTACGAGGTGCCGGAGGTTGAGCATCCGGTTAAGGGGTTGGAGTTTACCAGGCCGATTGGTTGGGATAGGGAGGAGGTTTTGGCGAAGGTACCCAACAAAACCGGTACGCCAATGTAGAGGTGTTATACGGGTACTAAACTAGATCATTTGCTGTGGCCAACCACCTGGATTTGTCTTTTTTGTTTTGCTGTCTTGACTAGCTTTGAATTGCCTTTGTCAGGGGTAGATTGGTGCTCAATATGGAGTTTGGTGTTTTTTTGCCTGAGATATTAATTTGGGTGGGCTGCTTTGTTTTTGCATTTTGTGGTTCATGGAGGAAACCTGACCGCTGTTATTATTCCCTCTAGGTTTGTACATCATGCAGCTTTTTACCACCGATACTCTGGGAACGTTCATGCTCCTTAGTGCAGTGCTTTGATTACAATACCATCTCCTCTTTTGGAATTACTTTGTTTGCATCTGGTTACAGTTGTGTTTGTAGCTTAGCCTAAAACTGGATAGTGCTGCTGCAAGCGGGCAGTGAGCCTGGAGGGGATAGGCTACTCGAATCTTTTTACCATTGATATCTACTTTTCAGGTGCTCTGCATATAGAGGTACGTCCTGTGGTGGAAACCTCAGAATAACATGCTTCTTAGCAGTACCCTCCCCGAGTTGTTGTCCGCTCCAGTAATGAATATTGCCTACTAGTATGTAGAAAAGTATGATTTTAATGTTGGTATGCATACTACATGCAGACGGAAACTCGGTTCAGGGTAACGCCTTGGTGTTCTGTATTAACTTCAATTGAGGTGCAATAACCTGGTAACCCTGTGAGGTCTAGACGCAACCCATGACCAACACAACTGGGCACGAGAGTCTGCACAAGGCATGTAACTTTATACTTTTTTTTCCTTTTTCCCCAGTCTATACGTCTGCCTTAGGCTATGTGAACCTCTTGACGGGACGAGCGGTCGACCCCGGCTCTATATGTATACTACGTATGTATATGCCAGTGGTGCGGGGCCGGTATGTACAGTATCTGTATGTCACATGTACACCACGGCGCGTGTGACTTCCTAATTGGGGCGGCTTGAAGAGCCCATCTACCTAAGTACACTGAGTGGATTTAAGCACGCTGGTACTTTCACACTGACAGTACAAAGGGAGTGTGTGCTCCGCGATAGGTACAGTATCTATTGTGGATTAGATTTTGAGTTCCATGTCATGTGAATTTCTATCAACCTGAACTTCGTAGTCCAGACTGGGCTGGGTTGTGATGGTAACTTCATGATGCCAAGCAGGGGACAATTGCTGAAAGTTTGACGGACGCGCTTTCAGGGCACAACAACCCCACAGGGCCTGGAGTCGAGTCGCGTCCCCCCCCTCGCCCCCCACCTTCGAACAGGATTCAATATTCGCTGACCTGGGGACAACCAGCCCATGTTTAAATTGGTAATGCCGGCGCAGCGAGCTTGCACTAATGAAGAACAACCTTGCTCCATATCTCTCCTGGTTACTCAAAGAACGTCCCTTCGCTGCGCCCACTCGGGGAGATGGTCCCACAACCACAACACTATTACCCCCGATCAAAAGTACCTCCACGGCAGCTCCTGGCTTTTGCAATTTGCCCGAAGGAAAGCAGGCTACATTCACTGAATCGTTCCCTGTACATCAAGATAGTTTCAAACCACCCTATAATCAACGAAATAAATCGGTAGATAGCCGGGACGAGGGGTCATCAGGAGCTTATAAGGCTCAATTCGGTCAGGGCGAGGAGGACATGGCAAGGCTACGGATTGAACCCACTCCTAAGCGGCCGAAACTTAGCAGTGCCGTACAAACGCCGAGGGGGACCAATCCGTCTGCTGCGTCTGAGGCGCCTGTTATTACACCAGCAGTTAAGCTATCAAATAAGCGCAATGTAGCAAATCCCTATGGTAGTTATATATATTCTGAAAGCCGTTATAGAGTCCGGAGTTCTGATCGCAATATACAGATACCCCAGCTCTCACTAGCCGCACACCTGCAGTTGCTAAATCTGTCAAGAGAACACCAGGAGTCATTCCTGAAAATGCTCTTACCATTGACCTCACTTCGGATGGCCCAGATCCCCTCGATGATATGTTTGGGAGTCCCCGGAAACAGCAACCGAAAAGTGGGATGCCATCCAGTTCTATCTCGGAAAATACCTTGGAGAGAGAAGAGACCCCATCGAGAACAATTTTATCGAGGCCTGTGGGAGGCAGGCTGAAGAGAAAGAGTGAGGAGATGGATGCGTCACATGGGAATGACCCAGAATGCCCAGAATTAATCAGAGATCAGGCATCTAAAAGGCTAAGACAAGGGACGCCACAACTCACACTGTCAGCGCTCAGGAGGTCTAGGGAATCAACGCCGGTTCATGTCCTTTCGGCTCTACAACGGTCTTTCACACCTCAACCCCAACCTTTCCCCTTAGGAGGAAATCTAACAATGCGAGGTGGCTCACGCTCACCATCGAAGCTCTCGGCAAATACTATAGGAAGAGTGACAGGGTCTTATAGCTTCGATGGTACAACTTCACACCGGCATGCTATCTCTGGAGGAATCGCAGAGGAGGATAGTGATGACGGTTCTATGCGCAGCGCGACTGCAAGACGTCCAGGTCTAGTAAAAAGCGCTAGCTTTGGTTTAGAAACTATGATGTCCTCATCCCGTCGAGCTGCCATCGAGCGTGAGCCTTCTCCGAGCAAGTCCAGGGCTGTCTCGATTGCAATCGACTTGTCACCCACTGATACCTCAGGGAAAGTCTCTCGGATCTCAAGCCCTAGCCTATCTCCAGTTAAGCGAAGCAAAGAGCGGTCCAGAAAGGTTGTTCCTTGTTCGGAGGATGAAGTTGAGGGTGATGAAGATGGTGAGGAGGAGGAAGAGGAGGAAGAGGAGGAAGAGGAGGAAGAGGAGGAAGAGGAGGAGGAAGAAGAGGTGCTTGAAGAAGAGGAAGTTGAAGAAAGTGGAGAAGCTGATGAGGAGCTTGAAGAGGAGAGCAGTGAGGAGGATGAAGATAATGAGGAGCAAGATGCTGCTGGGCGTGACTCCGGCAGTGAATATGGGGGTGATATCACTCTGGGAGATCTCCATTTTGATGTAGACACCGGGGGGGGGGAGCAAGCACAGATATCACCCAGGAAGGCAAGGGAGAAGGATTCTCCGACGAAACCCATACCCTCGCGGCAGGAGCTCCCTCCAGTTTCTCAGATCCCGCCATTGAGTTTCCCAGACCGTACGGGGCGTGAGGCAGTCATTGCCTCGCGTAGTAACAGTCCGAGTAAGAACCTTTGGGACGATTCTGATGACATATCAAAAATGCCACTTTCTCTACTCAAGGACCTACTTTCCAAGCTTCGTGGTGAGGCGCATGCACTGGCCAACAGGGTGATAGATGCAATGACAGCAAGACAGGAGTTTGCTGCTGTATTGACTGAGAAAAAGGAAGTAGAGGCACAGCTAACTATAGTTGAGCGTATGCTTGGAAAGCGAGAGGCAGAAGCGGCATCTAGGAGCCGCAATAATGAGCCTCCAAATAAAGCATATGTGGCAGTTTCAGCAATTCAGAATCTGGTTATGGATACCCCTACTCGAAGGAAGAGGGGTTACGAGAGACTGAATCCCACTGCCCTGGGCGACCCACCAACAGTATTTGGTGCACCATCTACTATCATCCATGAGACACAGTTTGTTCCTAATACCCCAAAGAAAAAAGAAATAATGCCGTCTCGGGCTCAGTCTCCAGTCAAAGCTTTGCCTCCTGTGCCTGAAGGAACACTGTCTGATATCAATAACTTCTTTGGTAGCCGCAGGGGTGAGCCTGTAAGTAGACAACAGAGTACCACCTGCGAATTTAAGAGCAATGGTCAAACCGCAGTCCGGGAAACACCTTCCCCGCAGAAGAAGGGGGAATCAAAAGCCCGTGCTAAAAGTCCCGGGCTTGATGATGATGAAAAGGCGTTCTTCGTTGGTGGGGCTTCTGTTAATCGGAATCATGGACCATATGGATTACATTCTCTTAAGCCACCGGATGAGCCCCCACCTCCGATGTTTTATGAGGATTCAATGGACAGTGATGATGGTAATCCATTTGCTGACCAATCTAACTGCCACGGGAATGTGGGAAGCAAGCTGCCAATACCAGCTTTACAAGACGATGAACATTATGGGAGTGACTTCGATATTGCAGATATTGAAGAATATAGCCCTCCGCCTCAACCAGCCCCTCCACAAGCTCCTATTACTTCAAAGAAGCCTGTCGTGCAGATTGACGATAATGGTGATGGCGATGACAGAGTATCCTCACGACTGGCACCTCCCAAAGCTAAAAGTGCTACCAGGCACCCACTCATGGACACCAGTGGGAATCGATCACCCCCAGCTAAGAGGGCAACCAAAGTAGCTGCTCCTCTACCACGGGACCATCTCAAGAAGCATCAGAAATTTGCACAGGTAGCAGCAGAGGTTACCTTGGATAGTCCAGGGATGCAACATAAATGGTCAGCAGATGTCCTGAGGGCATTGCATAAGACGTTCAACTTGAAGGGTTTCCGTAATAACCAACTACAAGCGATTAATGCTGCTCTTGGTGGGAAGGATGTCTTTGTTCTGATGCCAACGGGAGGGGGGAAGTCTCTTATTTACCAACTACCGTCAATTATTCACTCTGGCAAGACCAGAGGAGTCACAGTGGTAGTATCGCCATTGCTGAGTTTAATGCAAGATCAAGTCGACCACTTGGCGGAGTTGGGGATTATGGCTGTCAATTTGAATGGTGACTGCACTCCGGCACAGAAGAGGATGGTTTTCGAACAACTCAGATCAGACAATGTGGAGGATGTCATACAGCTACTATACATTACACCAGAAATGCTGGCCAAGAATGAGGCTATGGTCAACGCTTTGGCAAGGCTGAATGACCGAGGGAAGCTTGCACGGCTGGTTGTCGATGAAGCACATTGTGTGAGTCAATGGGGCCATGATTTCCGGCCGGACTACAAGACCATTGGCACTCTTAGGGACAAGCTACTCCGATTACCACTTATGGCGTTAACGGCAACTGCTACTAAGGAGGTTAGAGCAGATGTTATACATAACTTGAAAATGCAGGGGTGTGAGACTTTCACCCAGAGTTTCAACCGTCCGAACTTAACCTATATTGTACGGCCAAAGGTCAAAGGGTTGGTAGATGAAATTACGGATATCATACGAAGGGAGTATCCTGACAAAACTGGCATCATATACTGTCTCTCTAAGGCTTCCTGTGAGCAAGTTGCTGAGAAATTGAGAGACGCTCGAATAAATGCTCGACATTACCATGCAGGAATGACCCCTCCAGAACGTATCAAAATTCAAAAGGATTGGCAGGCGAAGAAGATCAAGGTCATAGTCGCTACGATTGCTTTTGGAATGGGTATTGACAAAGCTGATGTGCGGTTTGTCATACATCATACCCTGCCAAAGAGTTTGGAGGGATACTACCAGGAGACAGGCCGTGCTGGCCGTGATGGAAAAATGTCGGGATGCTACCTCTTCTACTCCTACAAGGATACACAATCTCTGTATCGGATGATCAATGATGGTGAAGGAGACTGGCAGCAGAAGCAGCGCCAAAGGGCAATGCTCCGCAATGTTGTGCAGTACTGCGAAAATAAGCACGACTGTAGGAGAAAGCAGGTGCTTGCATACTTCAATGAGGTATTTTCCGAGGAAGACTGCAACGGGACCTGTGATAACTGCTCTTCGGGTATAGCCTATTTTAAGATAGATGTGACCGCTGAAGCAGTGAAGGCGCTGAATCTGGTGAATGACCTCCAGAGCACGAAAGTCACGTTATTGCACTGCGTGGATGTCTTTAGGGGAAGCACAATCAAGAAGATCATTGAGATGGGCCATAATAACCTTGATGGGTATGGACAGGGGAAGCATTTCCAGAGGGGTGATTGTGAGAGGCTCTTCCACCTGCTCGTGTCAAGGGAGGCTATCAGAGAGGATAATGAAGTGAGGGGTGGATTTCCTTGCTCTTACGCCGTTGTAAGTGTTCACTAACTTTCCTTGTATTACTTGAAGCTAATCCACAGCAGGTCGGCCCTAAGTTTAGGGATTTCATTACTGGCAGGAGTCACCTTGACATGACTTTCGAAGAGGACTCTCCGACTCTCAAAAAGCTCCAGGGCTCCTCCTCACGGACTGTCTCCAATCCAAAGAGAGCTGGCACATCACAAGCTGCCACAAATGTCGCCCAAAACGTGGCATCCACCAATGTCTCATCCCCTGTTCTTGCCGCTACCAAATCTCGTACCCAACGAACAGCCACAAGTCGTACAGATGTTTCCAGTCGTCACCGTTTACCGAATGACTCTGCTGGGGATTTGGATGAGGAAGACTTTGTACTGCTTGCGGAAGATGACCCGAGTGCACAGTACGACTCACTCGGAATGCCTAATGTTCGCAGGGGTACCTCGACACGAAAAACCCCTGCAAAGAGTGTGGGGCCTCCAATTACGGACGATCCGGCTCTAGCCCACCTGAATGAGTATGAGAAAGATATCTTATACAGGTTCTTGGAAGAAGCAAAGAAGTTGCGGGGTGATATTGCAAATAGGAAGGGGCTGCGGAATGAGTCTATCTTCACGGACACAATACTGAGGAAGATTGGCATGGATTTGCCTACAAGTAAGCTTGTCTATTCAGAAAGTGTATTGAAGATGGCAGTCCTAACGAGCATGATACAGGGATGGTCGATCTGAAAAATATCCCTGGTGTTTCCCCTGATCACGCCGATAGGTATGGTCAGCAATTCATTAGTCTGGCCCGGCAGTACAGCGACGAAAAAGACCGGAACATGTCTGGGGCTGATGCAGCATCTCCTCCCCCTCAACCTGCTGGTAAAGCACAGTCAAGTTATTTTAAGACGAAGGACTGGGATGTCGTTGAAATTGGGTCTAGTGATGAAGAAAGCCCAAGTACGAATGACGACGATGGGTTCATTGACGATGAAGGGGATGATGAATATGGTGAAGATTGGAATGAGGAGGGCTTTGAAGCTGCGAGTGGATACTTTGATGGTGCCACCCAATCTCAGGCTGGGACTTCAACGAAGAGATCCAAGGCGGCGAAGAAACTCACTGGAAATCAGTTGGCGTGGAGGATGGAGTTTGAGAGTCAGGCAACGCAGGCTGCGGCGCCGAGGGCGGCTCCAGCAACGGGATTATCAAACCTTGGTGCGAAGAAGGCTCCTGGGGGGAGAGCGAGTGGTGGTAGGGGGGGACGTGGGGGAAAGAAGTATTTTGCGGAGAGGAGAAGTAGTGGTAAAGCGGGCGCCGCTGGGGGAGGTAGGAATAAGGGTGCAGCGGGGGTGGGGAAGAGTAAAGCCTCTGGGGGAAATAGTAGGAGTGCTGGTGGTGGGGGTGGAGTTGGTACTGGTGCACGAAATGGAGGGGGAGGGACAAGGGGAGGAGGAGGAGGGAGAGGGGAGGGAGGGGGTGGAGCAATAAGGCCCATGGCGGCTTTCTTCCCTCGGTGAATGTATCTTTTGCTTTACATCTTTGACTAAGGTCTGGGGTTGTGGCGTCCTTATTTATTAGTTCATATAATTGTTATGCGGTGACGGCCTTTTTTCTTGCATTTTTTTTTTCTCCCAGTGGATTTTTTTTAATAGCGGGATGATTGTGCTTTGGGGTATACAGGTAGATATGATTCAAACTTTATTTTTTTATAATTTTTTTTTTCTTTTTCGCTTGTATATATGCTTTCATATACCTGGTTGGGTAAGGCCGTTAGGTTGGGGTGGTTTTAGTGACTTTTCTTGAGACGAAGTACTGAATAGATTTGTCTTCTAGTATTAGTGCCAACCAAACTAGGATATGTGTTCAGAGTGTGGCATAACCGGGTTATCCTGAGCTATTCTTGCCTAAAGACATCAATTTATATTCGCTCTTTTCTTTTCTAAACCTGAGAGGTACGGCGAATCATATCAGTATCTGGATCCAAACTATAAAAAAAAACTTCATAAACCCGCCAATTCCATTTCAGATGCGAGCCAGCTAGCTAACGTAGAGCAAGGCTCCCACTTTCTCAGACCTCAACTCTCAGTGCCATGATATAAACCACCCAAGTCACTACCTACTTACTACACCATGCACCACGTTCTAGACACCTTATGCATCAACTTCCATAGCATCCCCCTCCACTGTCCCCTTTCCACTCATATCCACAATAGTAATGAACTTCTTCAAGTCCGCCTTTGAGATCATCTGTTCTTTCAGGATGGCTGTAGTTCCACGTGGGAATTTGTAGCTCTGTTCCTTTGGCGCACGCTCGTTGGGGGTAATGAGGCTGCGTTTTAGTGTTGCCTGTAGTGGTTGAGATCATTTTAGCTGCTATCAACTAGGGGAAAAAGTTGAATGTTTTGTGAGTGGTTGGGTACCTTCTCCGGCGTAATAATACAAACATCTACATTACTCCCAGACCCCAAGTCGTTAAAAATCCCAGCCAAAATCGCCTCTCCACACAGTTTCACCGCATCGTCCTGCGACAGGCCCTTCTGCCACTGTGACTCAAACACAGACATAGCCGCCAGAGAACCCGAGCCCATAGTGACATAGGGAAGCTTATCTGTAGACCCGTGGGCATGAACAGTGAAAAGATGGACTCCAGTGGGGTCGACACCGGCAACGACGAGGTATGCTCCAAGGTGGCCTTGGTGCCGGAAGAGGTGCTGCTTGAGGAGGGTCATGCAAGTGATGACGCGGGGTTTGCGGCCAGTAGAGAGCGAGTGGAGTTCGAGTTGGGAGGAGATGAGGGCGGTGACGAATTCGGTACTGGGAGTGGTAGAGAAGGTAACGTTAGATTGTTGTGTGGAGTTTGGGGGGGGGGGGGGAGGGAAAGATCGTACTCAGCGGCTGTACCGGCACCTGTTCAGGACTGCTTGTGAGTGAATATGTCCCTTGGTTTTCCCACCACAGATACCCAGGGAAGCTCATGATGAACATACCAGCACACCAAATGTTTGGTGAGATATAATGTAACTTCTGACAATTCTTATCTGCTATTATCGACCCACTTGTAGCTCTTGTATCTGCCTCCCAAGCACCCCATTAGCTACCATCACAGTCTCGGCCACCATCCCAACATCTCACTCCCAGACCCCACCCAGTAAACCACCTCCTCTGGAACACCCCTCCTTCAGACCACACTAACCAGCAGCAATCACTACTCCCCCATCATAAATACACCCCACAATTGTCGTTCCAGTACTTGTAGCCTTTGGCTGAGGGAACCCTTGTTTCTGCAACTCTGCGTTCCGGGCATAGTTTGAGAAGTCGAAGCCACCCATATTTCTCGGTCTATTGATATAATTAACGAAGCGTCGTGGTGATGGTATGGGGAGCACGTGTTTGGTGGGATGTTTGGTTATGGTGGGGGGCTTATCATGTTTGTTACTAAGCCAGAGTGAGAACCTACTCACGTGACCAACGACTGAGGAGGTTACGAATTTCTCTGACGAGAATAGTATTCGAAAAAAATATGAGCTTCAAACCCACACAAACACCTTCCACATCCGCTTCCAGGAATGTCTCCTACCTCCCACTAGGCACTGGCCCCTTCAATCCCACCATAGACAATAACCTCCAACAATCCTCCCCCCCTC
>Ga0307514_10003779_pt1 | contig 14258 bp, 16 predicted proteins | sample 16_EM_MG_FD_203088 | JGI IMG/M metagenome (GOLD analysis project Ga0307514, IMG submission 203088) | Populus trichocarpa ectomycorrhiza microbial communities from riparian zone in the Pacific Northwest, United States - 16_EM | ecosystem: Host-associated > Plants > Roots > Unclassified | place... | reverse complement strand
GTTGGAAAGTCACTCCTGTACGCCCCCCCCCCCCCTAGCTTCACTGAATTTCTCTTCGGGACTCTTAATTGCAAGTTTTGTATGGATTCATCGGTATTGAATTTGCACTCTATATTCTAACCCAAGTGAATAAATCTTCTGTCTTTTTTGCATCATTTCATGTCATCTCTCGCGAAAATTTTTAAGTCAAGGAGATCTACTCAGAAGAGGTATGGATTGGAAACCTTTTTATTTTAAAATTTCTATTTTTTTGTGATTTTAGGGTTAATATCAATGCCTAATATTTTGGAGAATTGCATTACTTAGGCATTAGTGTATAATGTGTATGTACCTTTATGTGATTTGCTTAGGCAAAAGCAGTATTTTGAACAAAGGAGAAGGAAACAGCATCAGCAGGCAGCTGGGTTAGACAGCTTTGAAGAAGGGGTTAACATTCGAGGGGAGAATTGCAGAGAACATCATCGATCATTGGATGTTCTTAGTTTGCAGAACTGGTCAACAATTGCTAAAGACTGCACGTCTACTTGCCACCCTGGTAGCCCTTCTGAAATCCGTGACATTTTCCCGTCTTTTTCTAATTTTGTTAACTTTCTCTTTCTGCTATTTTCTTCATGTCCCACTTAAGGAAGGGAAGATGCAAAGGTCAATGCTTCAACAGTCAACTCCCATATCTTCAAGGATCCACCAATAATTCGAGCCAACCCTATCGGTCCTCTGCAGTCTCCTGAAATCATGGAAACAAGTATTTTTCCTAATTTGTGTGCACTGCTACGTGATCTCATGCCTTGTTTTCTAATTTTTCTGGACTTTGTAAAGTGCTAAATGATGTTTAGTGATTGCTGTTATTATTGTGAAAGGAACTCTATCAGGCTACCAACCGGAGACTGTATCACCGAAGAAGTGAGTAAGGGTGTGATGAGAGTGCATGCACATGGTTTTGATTTTATGAAACACTCTTCTACTTGCTCAGTTATACTCAACAAAGCCATACAACTTTACACTGACACAAATTAGTTAACTTCTATCATCATGTTGCACTTCATCCAGTAAGGTTCCAAAGTGGACATAGACACATCTAGCATCATCTGTTGGTCCAGTCCTAGTGTTGAATTGGTTTTCATTTTATTACAGGGTTCTGTTTAGCTCTTCAAATAATCGCAGCAAAGCTTTCAGTGGAACCAGCAGCAAAAACAAAATGGATCCTTGCAAGATGACAACTCAGCAATGTAAATAGCAAATATTCATCGGGCAATAGTTTTTCTTTGTATACAGCTCTCATTGTAGTTGCTTCTGGAAATTTATTCGTGGATTGTTTCTAGGGATCGTCAGTTAAGGTCTTCTGCTGTTAAGCAGCTTTTTGTATGCTTTGGAAATTTTCGTAACTCTTTTTCTTTCATCCCTGATTTGTTTTCCAGCATCATCTGTTTTTGATTTGCTTGCTGATGATGAACCAAATGGAAAGTCAGATGGAAGTCCAGCACGTGAAGCTCATGTTGCATTTTCAGTTGAAGGTATGGTCTTGTTGATTTGGAATTTGAAGGCAAGATTAGTACTTCACTTGTTGCACTTTCAATTGAATTCACTTAAATTTTTGGTCAACTGGATCTTGGGGCATATAATGTACGATACAAAACAAAGCATCTTCTCCAATAGTGTCTCCAGAAGTTTATGGTTTTTGCTTTAATTTCTCTTCTAAAGCTGAAGGCATCACCACTTCAGCGATAAGCAGGAAACTGGAAAATCTTTCAAGATAAAAGATAACCAAGAAATATGCGAGGAATAACAGAAAGTCATTCAAAAGACCTATTAGTCCTTCACATATCACCCTTATAAATGCAATCTCCGTCATTTTCTTACCTTTATTTATCACGAAGAGTGTGCAGGGTTCACGTGCTACACCTCTGCATACACTCTCTTACAGCTATCTCTACATATATCTCCAAATTTTCTGTCCCTTTTAGTTCCATTTTCCCTGAAACTTGACTGGGTGCTAAAAAAATAGTTCTGGATGTTCTTAGGGGAGAATCTTTTTCTGAAAATAATTTCAAAGGTTGTTATCAATTTCTGTTTAGGTACAATGTTTCCCTATTGTATATAGTTTAGGTATTAGGCATGCATATCTAAATACCTAAGTTCTTAGTATTACTTCCTGTTTAACAATTTCTACAATTTGCTATGGAAGCTGGCTTAACAGAGTTCTGTAACCTATGAGTAAATATATATCATTCTTCCACACTTGTCATTGTTGTTCTGTCATCCACAAAACTATTTTGATGCCTGCATTTGCATGTCAGGTTTGGGCAAAGTGGGAGCAGAAACACCCCCCTACTCACCGCGACAACCTGAGAGGTACTTGAACCCATTTAGGCTTGTGCCTGTATTTTTCACTCCCAGTGGAATTTGCGTCTATTTTTCTGAAGAAAGCTATGAGAAATTAATTTTAAAAACTGCAGCCATCTTGATCTTGCAGGACCCTTCTGTATTTATAATTGTAATTGAAACCAGTAGGAAATCTTTTCAGGGGATATTATTAACATGCGAGTATTATGCCACTTTATTGGATGATGCTATAAAGGAAGTTGAAATAATACATATATCATAAAATATTCCCATATAATTTGTGTTGACTGCTGACATATTAAAATTGTGCCCAATATAGTTGATCTGATTTTTTTTTTTGTTCAAGGTGGAAAGTTCAGTAGAGTGTATCATGTCCGTGCATGACAAATGTATAGAAATTTTTGTGTTTCTCTTTTGCGTGTTATTTCTTTCACTTAGTTTTAATCTCTATGGTATAGAGCTGCAATTATATCTTGCTTATCAAGTTGAAGAAACTCTACATGGAGAATAAGCTATGAATTTGAACACCATTTAAGTTAATTTTCATGTGACTATAGATATGTTTCCTATGGCTGCCCCTCACCATTGAAGGCTGCAAGGCAAATAAGCTCATCAAAGAACCTTGATTATGTTCTGAATGACCTTGAAGTTGAAGTGGTAAGTGCTTTACTGAGTACACCTCCATAAAGTATGACATCAAATTTCTTCCTTGGTTATATCTCATATGATTTCTCCCCTTTAATTTTCTGTTTCATTTTAGTAAATAACTCCTGTCTTTCCTTCAGAAACTTATGCATGCCCTTTAAACTGTATGAAAGATTCTACTTCATTTGCTGTTTACCTTCTGCATGTTTTATGTCAACTAGTTTTTTTAAACACGCTTTGTATGTGGCCATGCATGGTGATTTTATTCTCTCCATCTCTTTTTGAATATTAGAATGTAGTTTTGGATATACCATATATCATATAAATTTTTAAAAACCTAAGTTGTTTTTGGATGATAAAGCCAATATCATGCATGTAACAAATTGAACTAACTAAATCATTTTTCATGCATGATAAATTCTAACAGGATTTATCTCCTATGAATTTTAATTTATATATCTTTCTAAATCATACTTTTCGTATTTCTAAAGACTAATATAGCTAATTTTTTCCTTCTTGATTTTTTTTTTGTTGAGCAGTTTTTTTATTGATAAATCATCATTGTCTTCTATCTCTATTGCTCCACTTATGTTGCTCGTGAAATTAAATCAATTCAAGTGAAAATTTAATGCAATGTTATAATCTAAATAATTAATGGAAATTTGCTCACTTATCTTTCTATCACTTATTAGCTAATATTGAATGGATTCATTTCAAAGATAGTTCAAGTCAGGAATTAATAAGATTTTCCTTACTATATATTATGAAAAATAGTTTTGTAAAATGAAATTGTGGCAATTTATACTTGCTAAACAACTAAAATCAACTTAATGTTTTTACATCAATTTTATTTTATTTTTTTATGTTCTTCTATCATTTTTAATGTGAATGAACTATTCTCTAACTTCACACTTCTCAAATTTGCATTATGAAAAAACCTTTTCAACATTTTCATTTTCATAATGATATCCTTATATTTCTAATTTTCATTTATAAAAAGTTTATTACAAAAAATAAAAAGATTTTTGGAACTTTATGTTAGAGAAACCAAAAATCTATAAGAAAAATAGTTCAAGTATACTTTCTCATTATATAAACTAAATATGTAAAGTATCTTTTTATACCCATTATAATTTATATTTGCAACATTAGTATAACAGTCATTGCATGAAACCTAAAAAAACTCTGTAAGAATAATTGATTCTACAATATCAATATCATTGAGAGAGATTTGCAATTGATTAGTGTGATTTGCCATATGCAGGATGCAATAATGCAACATGTTGACATGCCACTAAGAGGCCATCCTTCGGAATTTTCAATGGAGATTGAGGATTCGTTTTGCAAGCTAAATAATAATTTATCTACCATCACAGAAAGTGTACAACTTGATGGCCATGGTAGAATGAGGAACTCATTTGGTGAAACTGAGAATAACGATGATACATGGGGTGGTAATTTTTGGTTTGCTTTTTCATTCATGCAATTAATATTTTTATCTCATTCATGGATTATGCCTTTTATGCTTGTTTTTCATGAACCAATTTGCAATATCCTGCAGTTCAGAAATTTGTAATATCCAAGTTCAAAAACCCTTCCTGTAGTCTTATTAAATTTTTAAACGGTGGTTTCTTAGTGTTTTACATGCATCTAGGTTTTGTTATTGCCACTGGATGAAAATATTGCACTTGCTGAAGGACAATCAAAACCGACTGTATGTGATTAAACAAACCTTACCTAGTTCTGGAGAGACATTTAAGGCATTTCACTTGGCTCTAGGTTTGTGTCTCAATGATTACACTTTTAAGAAAGGAAAAGGAAAAAAAAAAGAGAAGAAAAAAATTACTTTTGAGATATAAAATTCTCAATTAACTTCTGAATCATGGACATCATTATTATTTTTTCCTTCAATGTCATGTTGGATATGGACTTCTGGGGTGTTTTGAGTTCTGTTCTTATGGCTTTCATGTTTAATGCTGATTTCTGGGGTGAAACTGAGGTTGGGGATATGGTCAGCTTTTGTTTATTTACATCTCCAGAGTGATTTTAATCAGCTGTTCTTATAGTTGATTTTTAGTCCTTCCTGTGGTTCTCCAAGGATCCCAGTGTGGAATAATTATTTACCTTTTTACTTTCCAGCAAGGTGTAGGTCATGGGATGCCAATTTTCTTGATAAGAGGGGATTTGATATTTCTTGGAATAGCTGGCCATATTCTATGGATGGTAATTCTGCTGAATTTCTGAAATACGGAAATGATAGATTGCCAGATGATGCTTTCGAAGGTTGTCATCTGCTGAAGAAAAGGTGTTTAATCAACACCTGACCTTTCTCCACCTGTTTTGACAAACTATAATGCATGCTTCTTGATCATATGGTATTATATTTATATTTTTGCAGGGATTCTATAATTGCCAAGGAAGCATTCAATATCTTAGGTGCTTTCTCTTTCAGCTACTTGGATTTCGTATCATGCCTCTGTTCATACTGCTATTTTTTAAAAAAATACATGAAAATGAAACAATTTTTTTCATTTTTTTCTAGAATCATAATCATGAAATATATAATAATTGTGTGGTTTATTTTTCTGCCATGGTATGTACCTTTTAAAAATTCTAATTTGTTTTTTTGGCTGAATCCCTCTCATTTCTTGCTTATGGTCTTGGGAATGAGTGTGAACTTAAATATTTAGTAGCTGATGAAATTTCTTACAGAGGAGCAGTTTCTCATTTGGATAGTGTCCTCCATTCTTTTTGTTTGTCTTTTTTTCTTAATAATAGATTATTTATCATTTTATATAATAGATTATTAACTGGCTGTTTAGTAGATCTTTTCTTGGTCCCATGGTTTTGGTTGCTTGTTGTGTTAAAGGTCTTATGAGTTAGATTCCAATTGGACTGGGATTCTTCCTATAAGATCTACCATTGTGGCATCATATGCTCAAATGACTTTTACCTCCTGTTTGATTGTTGTTGTCATGATCACCAATTTAATGATGATGATGAAAGGATGTTGTTTTTGTCCTTCCGCTAGTATTAGATTGCATATCTGGTATAGAAGATTGAGAGATTCATGAGAAAAGGGCCCCCTTTCCTCTCCACTGACTGTTCTCTGTTCTTTTAATCAGATTCACCCTCTCTGAAGCATCGAACACCTGAAACTGGTTTTGATTTCATGATTTCTGAAAGGGCGGCAAGGTAAGTCAAGTTTTATGTGAAATTATCTCAGTAACTTGAGCATATATACACCACAGTTTTTCCTTCGCATGATGACAGGAAGCCTTCACTGCGAACGAATTTTGGTTTTGGAGATACAACCATCCAACCTGATTGGTCTTGCTTTATCACAGAAGATGCTAGAGACAACCAGAGCTTGTTGAGGTAATTGTTAGTAGTTCTCCACACCTGCCCCCTTACTTAATTCATTTTCTAATTCAACTGATGTTTCATTACCTTCGTAAATATTTGGCAGTGAAGAGTCGAGCTCGTCCACTGCAGGTTGTGTATTTTTATTGGGTATGAGGGTTTTATGATTCAGCTTGTTCTAAAGCTCATATTTAAATAAAGTGACTTTTTCCAGAGGCAGTGAGGGACAAGGTGACAGATATTTCGCCATCAAACTCTAGAGCAAGACGCAGCCAAAGGCATCAAAATGCTTCTGGTTTCCCTGAAAACAATTGCAGAACTAAAAGCATTTTTCTCAAGGGAAGACAATTCAAAAATAGGGAAGAAATTCAGAAAGGAAATAATGTATTTGGATCAGGAAAATCCACACAGACCCCAATGCTATCAGAGTCAAGCAACTTAGATTGTCCTTTCCAGGAGAAAATAGGGTCACGTAGGAGTTGGATGTTTAAAGAAGGATATGGGTCAGCAGATATGAATATGGGTTTCAGTTCACCATGCCAAACCTCAGAAACAAAGCATCCTTTGTCAGGCTCCAAGCCTTGGACTGAAGATACTTTTGATGCCTTTGTCCTTGAACCACAAATTGATGCCAAATTCTCTTTTGACACCTCCAAACATGGTGGCTCTGTTAAACATTCACCATCTGACAGTTTTATCTCTGAAAAGTCCACCTTTTGCCAAAAATCTAGTAGTATGCACGCTCATGATTCCCCTATGTTCTCGAAGGTTGAGTTTGGGGCAACCAGGGCAGATTTTACTCGGGATCCTCCAGATTTTGAGTTCAAAGGCAACCCTCCAGATTTTTCATCAGAAGATGCTGCTTCTCATGGAGAGAAGATGGTTTTGGAGTTATCAGCAAAGGAAAGTGTAAGCAAAGAAAAGAAAAATAGATCAAAATTTCAGCAAACCAATTATGAAAAAGTCGAGACATGGAACGGCCATGTTGGAAACAACATGAAGCCAATGGATGCATTAGAATCTGTGGATAATGGTCCTGACCGCAAGGATGCAAAAGATGAACCTTTGGAGACATCATCATCTGTGAAGATCCCTAACAAATCTGAAAGCAGTGTTGATAAAAAAGAGTACGTTTGTTGAACTATGTGCCATACCCTCTTTCTCGTGCTTTATATTTAAACTTGTAAAGTGTGGTTTCTAAAGCGGTCCATTATGTTGTCAGATATCACCATGATGCTGAAGTTTCTCCTCCATGCCCAAAGGGGAATAAAGGTATCAAGATTTTGCCTTCAGTCTTGAATAGCCAAGTCTCAAGTCTTTTGAATTGATTAATGGCCCTTCCTTGCCATTTCTTTCTTTCTTTCTTTCTTTCTTACACTTATTTTTTGTACTAATATGCTTGTTTTGGATTGAGGCTTGGATTTTATTGTTGTTGAACCAATAAGCTTGACTCATCTTAATACAAAAGCAGAAAATGAAGGGCCTGAAGACAGAAAAATAAGCAGAGATGGTAATCGTCTTGATTCATCTCCCCCAGTGATGATGCTAAAAAGCTACGTTCTCCAGCTTCTTTGTGTGCAGAAGGCACCAAGGGAGGCTTCTGTACAGTCACCTTAAGGAAGGTATATTCTTCCTTGCAATTGGTATAGAGATTCTTTTGAGACTGAGGGAAAGAAAAACACAATGCAATCCCTCCTATTCACTTGTGTGCATTTAATGGCCTCAGGTCCCTTCATTCGCGCCTGTAACTGAGTACAGAATCAAACATGTCTGGTGATGCACAGTTTAGTTTTTCTTTTTCTGTAGACTTTCATCTGTTCACTTGCTTCTGGGTTAATATTAAGCACTCATAAACTTGGAACTTCAATTTTAACAAATTCCATGTTCAAAATAAGAAATTATCTACAAATGCAGATTAAGCAGAAACAAAAGGCAAACAACTCCTTATATATAGATAACTACTTTAGATGTTAACAAAAGGGATGAAACAGTCTAGTGTATAACACACTTCTATTGATTGCAGTAGTCCTAGAATTACTCCCCAAAATCAAAATTTTTTCTTTCATGTCTCTCCTTTTGACATCTTTTCTGCATGTTCATCTTCCCCTGCAAAGCCTCCTTGTGATGGATTGTTCTGCTTTTTTATATGGCACTCAGTTTTGTCACGCCTGATAGCTGAAGAGGCTTTAGCAAGAACTCTTGAGCTCCTTCCTCCATGCACCTGTTTAGGTGGAAAATATTTGATAAATCAATGATTTCTTTCTTTCATTTTTTTTTAAAAGACAAAATTAAACCAGAGAAGAAACAAATTGAAACTGCAAGGCAGGCAATTACTGTTTAATTCGAGTAGGGATGTTCTCAGATGACACTACAACTACTGGTATCTCCTTTCATGGTAGGTGATTCCTGTTAGCGAGAATAGATTAGAAATTACAGTGGAGGCTACATCATTGAAGACGAGTACTAATATTTACCTTAATTCTTTTCAATAACTCATACCCTGTCATTCCTCGCATGCAATAGTCTGTGATGATCAGGTTCACCTTCAAGTCCTGCACCAAAAAAAAACGAGTTAGAAATGATAGAGTTAAATTCATGAAAGCTAGAATCAGTCCTTCATTGCATGACTACTTTGCTTACACCGTGATTGGTGTGATGTCCATCAGCTAACCCCAAATATTCAATTGCTTTCTTTTTATTTTCTGCTGTGGTCACTGTATAAATTTAGTAATATTTTTATTTGAAAATATATTAAAATAATATATTTTTTTATTTTTTAAATTCACATTTGTATGTCAAAACAATTCAAAAACATAAAAAAAATAATTAAAAAAAAAACTCAAATTTTGAAACCAGCTACGGAACAAACACAGCCCTAGTCCCTTGCTGCCTACCTCTCTAGCGTCCAAACAAATCGAGAAGAAACGACAACAAATCAAATTGTTGTTTTCCTTTTCAATTTCCTCAAAATGAAAAAAATCAAAACAGAAGATGTGGGGTCTAGTCTTTTACCATCGTCCACTTTGGAAATGAGTCCTGCATTTGTGACCCTGTTAAGTACTTCCATGGTGACATGACCACCTTCTGAAGTGGAAATCATGTTCTCCATTAGACTAGCTAGTCCTTGCAGCAGTCCATTAGACTAGCTAGTCCTTGCAGCAGTGAAAGCCTAGCCAGCGTGATCAATTTTTCGAGTCTTTTCTGTTCCCTTTTGCAAATGATGCCATTTACTCTGCTTAGACATCAGATTATGAAAGAGAAAGTATCGTTTTATCAGAATCAGCTGTCTTTGCTCCTACAAAACCATGGGTAGAAACTAGGAAACTTATAACAAGGTTCACCAAAACCCCATGGACAAACTAAAATATAAAAGAGATAAAATATGTTATAGAATGTTCTTTGGTAACAAATTATACCAACAGATAAAGAACAAAGTTACTAAAAAAAAGAAATGCTAATAAGTGAAAAGATAGAGAAAAGAGATTATATAGACACATCCACAAGGAATTACATCATTTTCATACCATACCATACCTTTATATTCAGAGTTGATGAGTAACCTTTCAATAGCTTTCCGATCTATCAAGCCATCATCAACAGCTTCAACAGCTAAAACATGTAGTTTCTCATCAAAATCAAACCCCATTGATGGTGATGATGAAGAAGAGCCGGCCATATCTACCTTCAAAGCACAAACACGGTAATGAGTAACCACCTCAACAAAACAGAAAAAGAAGAGTAAAGTTTGATGTCCTGATGTTGACGTCTTGTATACTGATTAAGACATGAAAAGCTTCATAGTTCCGCGACTGCATTTCCATTACCTGGTTCAACCATAGTTCCTAGAATTGATGTTGGGCATTCAGTAGTGTAAGTGTCATTTTAGATGATAATCTTCATCTAAGTGCATGCTCATAAAATTCTGCAGAGTGGATGGCCATTAGTGTCTTGAAGGAACTCCAGTGACATGCTTAATTACCGACCAGTCGATCCGCCTCTTCATTGGGTGTCTTATCCATCCGGTCAAACTGATTTATCCACTTTGCTTTATGGACATCCATGCTTAAAGAAACAAACCTTTTGGCAGCCAAGAAATCAGTTTCTTGGTCAACTGAAAATTCTTTGAGCATAAGGGCAGGCAATTCTCTCTGGATTGCATTTTGAATCCTCGTTCTACCATGCGTCGATGCTGGCAGCAAAAAGGAAACAAAGGATGCTTTATGGTATACAAGCAAATATATACTCTAACAAACAACCAGACAAGTTTAAATGAGCAATGCACCTTCAAGACGCCATGTGATGTCGTGGCGAAGACATTGCAACCATTGAGAAGCTGCAGTAGCATCTGGGAACCAAAAAAACTAAATCAATAAAAAATGTATGCTTTACACGTCACAGTTAGCGGAGATGGGAATTCTACTCAAAGCAACCTGAGACATTAAAAGTACATGCCCTCATTCTCAACAATTAGATGCTAATGTTTAACTTCAGTAAGGTAAATCTGAGACATTAAAAGGATGTCTTCTCCAGTTTTTCCGAGTAAGAAAATTTTGCTGCGCGTGGAATTTTGAGAAAAAGAAAATCTTTTGTACTTTATATACAGATATCACTGATGTTCATTATATACAAGCAGCTTTGAAAACTTAACTAGGCTAGGCTTTAACTTCAAAATTGAAACTAACCTTCTAGAGAAAGAGAAGAACCCCTTGCTGTGCTTGCTGACACCTCATCAAGAACAGAACTGCTTGCATTTTCAGATGCTGTAACTGAAGATAGGGATGACTTCAATTCATCTTTGTCATCTTCATTGTCTGCCCTTCTCACAGCTATCCCCAAATCACCAACCTCTTCATCATATTCTGTTTTCACACACAAATGGTCACTTCGGCCCTTTGAACATAGTCCCAGTTGGTCACTTCCTGATGAACTATTTGGGCATCCAATCACATCATTTTCCCCGGATCTCTTTTCCTGCTTACTTGGGATGTCAATATTTCCTATTGTATCTCTTCTAACAAAATCCCGAATCACTGAAAATACCTGTTTACGGCTTCGTATCCGATTTATGATCCCTGGATTGAACTCATTAAGCAACCCACATGGTGGAGAGATCCGAGAGCACATGCTAGTCGGTTCTACCTTTAAAACCTTCAATAATCCCTTTGGTCCACCAATCCTACGCATCTCACTGTGCTTTTTTGGCGTTGGCAGCATGCCAACGGAAGGTGTGGTCCCTGGATTAATTTTCTTGAGCAATCCAGAAGCAGACGCAGCAACCTTAGTCAACTCATCAACTCGCCGCACCTTTGCAATCTCCGGTTTTTCACTAAACCCAGCATTTCTATGTCTCTCTCGCTTCTTATTTGGCATCGGAGCAGGCTTTGGCTTTGGCATTGGCTTTGAGGCAGACAGAGACAATGGCGAAGGCGAGAGAAATCCATTTTGTTTCAATTCCAGCCAAACTCTCATAGCATCCTTTTCCTCAATCGAACCAGCAGCACAATGATCTGGGTTTCAACATTAAAACAAACAATTCAACCCTACAATCCATGAATATAATAACCCAAATCAGCATAAGTAAGTAAAACAAGTAAGAACCCTCCTTGAATTTTACCTGAACAACTGCGTGCCGGGCTCATTGCAGTCTTTAGCATCTTTCTTCTTCACCAACTGTAAAATCCAAAAGGGTCTGATTTCTCAGGATATAAAATTTGAATCCCATCAATAAAGCAGAATTCCATTATTTTCTCACGATTTCAACAACAAAAGACTAAGACATACATAAGAAGACAATCTTGAAGGGAAAAAACATGCATAAACACAAAATTCAAGAAATGAAACATCTTGGAAGAGAAAAAAAACATGGCTTATCTTCAAGACTAATTAGCAACAGATAATTTAACCAAGCCAAAGATTATCCAGATAGACTTACCTTTAAGAAAAATAAAAAAGCAACCCAAGATCTTGGAAGGGGTGAATTTTGAAGGGCTTTAGGGTTTAGCAGCAGAGACTGAGATTATATTTTTCAAATTCCAAACAAGGAATAAATAGAACCTTTTTGACATCCCCGCGAAATCTCTGTGTGTTTCCCGGCAAATATTTTAAACGCAAAATCTTAAAGGGCTTTTTATAGGCCCATAGTTGAAATTTGGGTCCATCTTTCTAAACCGTTAGGCCCATATAAGATCAGGTAGTTGGTGGGTCCTGCGTGTAATCTATTAATATTACATGGTGATTTTCAGGTGTCTGATTTGTAAAAGTAAAACACAGTAGTTATTCAACCATTGTTGCCATACCTGGCGACGGGTTGGGGTTTCATCTACCAGGGAAGGATAATCTAATTTTAAACGATATTATTTTGAATGGGTTTTGATTAGGTTAGTTATTTTTATTTATTTATTCGGTTTTTAATTAAGTCACTTGATAAGCTAGTCCAAGTTTTAAAGTTTTGAATTAAACCATGTTTTTATTGTGAATAATTTCTTGCATGTGATTTTAGTGGTTTAATTGATAATTAATATATTTATCTCAACTAGAATTTTGCGAGGAGGGATGAATTTGATAGAAATATAGAACAAGAAAGGACTTAGAGTTTAGACCAACTACAAGTTTGGGGGCAAATGCAAGGATATATTGAAATAACCCTAAAATGTAAGGGTCAAATTGAGCAATATCAAAACTTGGGGTGCCATGGCCCCCAGGCTAATAAGTTGTTTCTTTAAATTCATCATGTTAATTTCTCATGTGAATAACATTTAAGACTGGAGGCAATGCTGTGATAATTAAAGCACTGAAGAATATTAAATAAACAGCAAGATCAGATTAATTTCTTTCTCCACGTCTTTTAGTTTTGATGCAATCACATGTTAATGATTGGATCATAAAAATATTAATGCAAGATCTATTGTTGGTAACCTAGCCGCTTATGAGTTTTCTTACTTCTGAAATAGAAGAAAATAGTACTGTGAATCCAATAAATTGCCATGAAATTAGAATGTGGGAAAGATCCAATTTAATTTGAAAGCTGAAATTATTAGGTGATGTTTTAATATATAATTTATATTATCTTTTAATATATCATTTAAGTGAGAATTTTTTGGACTTGAAATTTGTATATACTCATATTATTTTGTACTTAATTTTTATCAAATAAATAAGAATGATGAGATTCGAACTCATGATTACTTTGTCATCAAAGCTCTGATACCATGTTAAAGAGTCAATTCATCCCAAAAACTTAAACTATTAGGTGAGGTCCCATGATAAGATTTATATTATTTTTTAACATAACGATATAATGAAAATTAACATGGCAAATGATCCAAATATGTTTTTAATAAAAAACAACAATCCAATTAAGGTATTTTACAATTAATCTCCTTGTATTTTTTGTAGGGGTGATCATTTTCGGTTTCGGTCCGGTTCGGTTCTTGATTTAAAAAAACCGAGAAAACCTAACCTCATTTCCTGAGCCTTGTCACTATCAAACAAAACAAACTTAGCAAGATCTTGTTTGAGATTGAACTGGTCATGTTTGAGAAACGAAACAAACTTATGCCTCATTTCCTGAGCCTTGTCATTATCGAGATCAAGCAAATGAAAGTAGTGGTCTTCCTTTTCATTCTCAACAAGTTCAACAGTTCCTTTCCATCTATTCATTTTCAACTTCCTATAATAATTCTTAGCTGCAACAGTCAAATAGTCTTCCTCAGCTATAAAGATCAACATCCTCTTGCACCCAAGCCTAGCAAGATCTTCTACACCCAGATTCATTCTAGGATCAAGAGGCGAGAGGGGGCTGCTTCTAAGTCTAGGGGAGGGAGAGGGAGAGAAAGAGGGAGAGGTTAGAGGGGGCTGTTGGTGGCTAGGGTTACTGGGGGGATAATTTTTTCTATTTATAGTATCTTTTT
>Ga0307514_10003778_pt1 | contig 14260 bp, 10 predicted proteins | sample 16_EM_MG_FD_203088 | JGI IMG/M metagenome (GOLD analysis project Ga0307514, IMG submission 203088) | Populus trichocarpa ectomycorrhiza microbial communities from riparian zone in the Pacific Northwest, United States - 16_EM | ecosystem: Host-associated > Plants > Roots > Unclassified | place... | reverse complement strand
AAAAAAAAAATCAAACCAAGCTTTACACTCATCATCGGAGTAAGAATATTATTGCACAAATTTAGATTTATAGTTTTCATCCAATCTTTGATATAGCAGTTTCCTAACTCTTGGTTATCATTTCTTGGGTTGAGACACCAAAGCACTCTATTTTAGCAATATGTCACAAGGTCATAGCTTGCCAGTCAATTCTTTTCTCATTTCAGCCCAACAAATTGGAGCACCTCTTGGAAGTTTAGAATGCAAACCTCATTGCTTCCACTATCCAACCTATCCGAGAGCATGAGTAAAGGATGGAAGTGTAGAATGCAGAACTTATACCTTCCATTATCCATCCTTTCCAAGTGCTCGAGGAAATAAAATATTATGAACAGCATGGTACGACTACCACCTAAAATCTTAAGAGCAGCATGCTACGAAAACCACCACCCCAACAAAAAAAAAAGGAACATTAAATTTCTCATAGGGTGCATGCCATATCTAGTGTGACTTCAAATCATCATACTTCGCAAACTTCTGCAGATCCCTAATTGCTCTTTATTGACTTCCTTGAACACAGCAAACTGCATTTGATGCCTAAAGATATGCCAACTTTAATAGATCACAGACCAAAACATGAATAACATGGAAAGGCATGTAAAACAACTCAAGAAGGGAAATGCCAAAATGATCGTAATGGTCAACCTTTCTATAGAAGGTTTATGCATTTGGATCCTCCTTCAATACTGCTACCACGAACCATAGAAAGAAAAATATTAAAGTTTCCCTCTTTGTTCCTTCTTAATTCCCCTCCTCTAAAAAAGGTTCTCCAAGGAGAGTGGAGCCATAGCACTGTGCATTACTGGCATGCATGACATGTCAGTTGCGCAGCCCAACACAATAGATAACAGAGTTTTTCCCTGATATGAACCGATGATTCTGGTAAATCCATCAGCAACCTTAAGTTTGCTCATGTGCTTAGGTGAAGCACCATTGACACTTGATTGCAGGTTAAGCGTGCACTAGCTTACACTACATAACTATAGTAAAGCAGACTTATTCCTAGCCATTTTTCCCTCTCATTTTCCTTCCTTTTGAAAAAAGAACAAATTAAAAAGAAAGAAGAATGGCCTAGCATTTATAGTGGCTCCTTAATATCCATTTCTGATGGGGGAAGGGAATCACAAAATTATAGCCCATCCAATTGCCCTTTCTAGACTTTCCAACATTATTACATGCTTATGTTGAACCTTAGGTTGGCAAGCAATCCGTATTTGAATGGCATATGCTAAATTCGATAACCATGGGACATTGATGGATTTTTTTCTTTTTAATGCTGTTACACACCAACATCTGTCCAATGGTACTGGAAGTCAAGCCTCCAATATGCAACAAGTGCACTGCCATTTCATGAATATTAATTTATTCTAGATGTTCAACAACAACTACTGAAAGAATGAAAGTCCCTGTGGTCCTAGGGATGGCAATGGTATCGGAATCCGATGTGTATTCCATCCAATCCGAATGGATAGGTTTTCTTGACAAAAAAAAGTGTTTGGTTAGTATTTGGATAAAATCTGGAAAAAAATAATTCACGGTTATGGTTAGGTTATGATTTTTGTGATATTTGAACTAATCCGACCCAAAACACACACATATTATATTTATATTCTATATGTAATGGCCAAATTATAATTATAATAATGTTTTTGTCTACATATAGTTAGCTATATTTATTAAAATTATTGATTCTAAAAAACAATTAAAAGCTATCTATTCAATTAAGTTTTTTTTAAAATAAAAAAAGGGAGAGAGAGAATGGATGATGAATATTTGAATGAATTTCCAATATCTGATGGTTTAGATTTTTTTATTCAAAATCCAAATCAGACAATAAAGGATGGATTATGGTTATTGTTTTTTCCATTTGGATATGGTTATATTTATACTACTATCCAAATACGTCTATGTGCTTCCTTTACTAATTATATGAATGAACCTATTTGGAGAAAAAAAAAAAAGATAATTACTTCACAAACTTTTGCTTGTTTTTTCAAAACAAATGTTTTCAATACAATAAGAGGCAACAGATGTATTAGAGGAGTATTGTGGTTTCCAGCAAATATAGAACTAGTTTAATGATTTCAGTCTCTAATCAGTAATTAACCCATTCATCCAAACAAAGGAAAAGGAAACCTAGAGCCCATAAACAAGGATATAACAAGCATAGACTACCCATTTCACCAAATCAATTCATCAAAAATTCATAGGCTGGCGAATTATTAATGTAAGCATGCATCTATATCAGGTGAATAAATTTAAAAAACTATTAACAAGTTTAGAAAATCTATAGATACCAAAACCTCCTACAATAATGCTTCTCGCCTTTCTACTCTTCAGGGTATCAATGACTCTCCAAAGGTTAAAGCAGAGCATTGCTTACTTATCCTTGAGCAAACTTATAAATGGAAAACTAGATAACATTAGAGCAAATAAAGGGCACTAATTTGCTCAAAGAAATGAACTGAATTTTCAAAATGAACTCGAACTTTGTTCGACGGTGATTTTCATTGGTGAAATTGAAAATTATCAATACAAGGCTGTTCAACGCCATAAAGTGAGACATTCAACATGGATGCACATCCAAATCTGTAAGCAAACGGACCAAGAGTAGTTTGTGTAAAAATGAAAACCAATCTACTAACGTGACAGATGTTTTTTCTGTGTTCCTTGTCATGTGATAAAATTAAAGCATCTAATCCCAATAGCGAGTTCTTTATATGAGCGAGTGGAAAAAATATAAACAACTTAACTTTAGGTGTATACATCGCATGAGTTCGATGAGTTGTAACTCCAGAAAAAAGAACGATGATTCAGTTAAACCTATAATAGATTACCTATTGCTCGAGACATAGCAAGAATGCCTTCAACTCGAGCTCCATTCAGGAAGATCACTCGGCCTCCAGCAGCTTCAATTCTTGCAAGTTCATCCGACCTATCCGGCTGCAACAAATGTTGGGAATTTTTTTTATTAATTAATCAAGTAAAAAAAAGTAAAAAAAAAGATAAAAGGGTGAGCAAGTCAAATCATACCCAAAAAAAGAGATAGCTCCTCAAATTTTCAATCCTTTTAAATCTGAGGAAGAAACAAGAATTTTTTCTATCTATTGGAAAATTTGATAAAATGTGCGAACAAATTTGGCAGTGGACTTATCGATGAAATGGAATCACTTCTCATTTTCTTGTTTAGTATGATTTAATTTCAGATAATAAGATTATAGTTAACAAAAAATTAGGATATCCTATATAAAGTGGAATAAATTTGGACTATTACAAGTAAATCCTACTTCAGATAAAATTAAGATGTAAATCCCATATGTTAGATTGGAATCTTTATTTTCATTTCCAATCCTCCGATAAACAAATTCTGAATCCTGCATCAGAGGAAAAAAAACTCATACTGTGATGAAAATACGAGGTTGCCTTGCTAAACTATTGAAAACTTCCATTGCGTGACAGATGGAAAGTAACCATTTGGACTCTGTTTATTCATGAACACATGCATGTGCTGGTGTAGGTCCAAACATTACAAACCACAAACCATTTCTCAAATCATCAGAACAGTTCTGAAACCTTAGTCAAAATTCAATGAAGAATGGACATCATAACTAGTTGATTCATGCATGCCAAATGTCAAGACCACAAACATGGTAGTACAAGAGCACAACTTTCCACAAGAAAAAAAGACAGACTCCTGGTTTCAAGGATGTCCAGAGTCCCCACCCTGTCAAACAAAATGCCACCTGTTCTCTAAAACATGTTCTCTTTGGCAAGGTGACAAATCCATGTGTTTCACATCATCATATACATGTGATCCCATGCAAAAAACGTAAAAATCTAGAGTCACCATGATTAAAATCATGACTAGCAATGGACGGACTGTGTTACCTAACACGTGTATTGATAGTACCATCAGCGTTTTCCGATTGCAAAACTAACCTTATGATCAACACTAAGGGGAATGGCCCTCCCGCCTCGCGATAGGACGGCGCGTGAGTCGCCACAATTAGCGACGATTATATGCTCTGGGGATAAAACAGCCACGACCGCTGTAGACCCACCGAGTGCCATCTGCATGGGGTGGCACCCGCATTTGAACCACTCACTCCCACATGCGCACGTGCCCATTGCCACCTCATCCATTCTCTCATAGCTCCTCTTCATCACTCCCCTCCACATTTCCTCCCATTCAGCCCCACCACCCCCACTCTCACTACTCACGCGTGTTGAGTCCACGCGTGCCAGTTCTTCCTCTATCAACACGTGCATCCTTTCCCTGCATAATGCTGCCACCTGCGCAAAATAGAGAAAAAAAATATAAATACATTTATTAAATGACCATAATGCCCTTTCAAAAACAGAGATGGACAGTTTTCTGCAATTACGTGAGCGCCGCCATGACCGTCAAAAACACCAAACAAATGCACCGGTCTCCGGCGGTTAACCTCCGGCTGGAAAAAGTTAATCCGTACAGAAATCGCGTCCTCCATCTCACGTGACCTTCCTGACACTGACATGCTCCCAAAAACCGGCTCCGCCACCGGAATTTCACACACCGTCTCCACAACCCGTTTTCCTTCCGTGGAAGTTGAACTCGAGCTCTCCCCCGCCGCCGCCTGTTTCTTCTCTTTTGAAGTCAGAGGATCAATCGGCTGAGAAGAACCACCAGAGGCGAGACGCCTCATCTCGATTCTCCTTCTTCTGCGCTCCCTGCATTTCTCCGGTGAATCATCTCCATCGTCGTTTAACATCCTTCGGTAAAATTCCGTCATTAAAATCCGTTACCGTTAACAGTCATCTCCGTTTGACATTCAGGAACAGAGAGGGAGATAGTGTTTGTGAGAGAGATTTAGAAGGGAGAGTTTATATTTTATTTCATTTTTACTAATTTTATTAATTTAATTTTGAAGAAGTGGGGACTGTGGAGGAGAAGAAAGAAAGGGCGATGCGTTGTGTTTCCTCTATTTATCGAATGGGAGGCCAGCTCCAAATTGCCCCTTCACTTACCATTATTTGCTCTCCTTCTTCCACGTGTCCACCCTGACGCTCCATCTTCTGATTCTTTCCTTCTTTGTATTTAATTATTTCTTTATATATAATTTATGATAAAATATGAGTCAGCAGTGAACGATGTTGACTGAAAAACTATTTCAAATTAAGTATTCTTGAAGAAGTTAGATGGTATAAATTATAATTAATGAGCTAGTTAAAGGCTTAAATGTATTTTAAACTTTTAATTAAAATAATATGTAATTTAATTTTATACTAATTTTTTACTTCAAGTAAAAAAATATTCTTAATTTTTTAAATTTCAAGTTTGATTTCTTAATTCCATCTCTTCTCTTTGTTAAATCGGCTATATATCACGATATTCTGAAATCTTTTGCGGGGCATAGACAGGACGACACGAATCTGACAAATGGAATCCCCTAACTGAACTGCTTACAAGTGGACCAATAATTGGCTTCCACGTATAGATAGAAATAGGATGGCCCACAAAAGGTGTTTGTCTTTTTTCAAGTGTTTTTCTGTCCATCTATCCTTAAATTATGAAGCCGCAACACACGTGTCAAGCTCTGGACTAACCACCACTCGAAAGTGACGTGTCTGGCCCATCGATGACACGTAGGAATGTGATGTCGGAGAAAAAAGATGAGAGGCGGCAGAGAGTCTTCGTTTGTGGGTGGTTAGAATGGACTTGGTTCATAACTGTGGAGAATGGCTTTCCTCATGTTGACTGTGGAAACTTGTTTGGACTCGAAAACTTAACTTGGGGTTAACTACAAATTAGTCCTTCATATATGCTCTACGTTTCAAATAAGTCCCTTAAGTGTACAACCTTTTGCCAATGGCTTGCTGTCCAAGTTCACCTAATACCCATGCTCTCAATCGACCCAGAAAAAAGAATGGGTTAAACTATATTTATTAATTTTTTTTTTTATTATTATTAATATTAAACATTTTGAGCTTGAATTGGATTTGATTGGATCAACTACGTCATTAAAACCGAGTCAATTAAGTTTTATTAGGCTAATGACTTGCTCGATTTAATTAGAAACTCAACTCAAGTCATGATTTAAATTTTGAATTTCTCAGATAAACTTGTTAAACTGGTTTAGGTTTAATAACTATAACTATAATTTTAAGAGGCTTCACATTCAAATCTTTGAATCTCATGATTTAATGTTTTCAAATACATTAAATGTGTGTATATAAAATATATTAAAATATATTAGAAGGACTTTGCTTTTCAATGTAGTAATAAATAGTGAAAAGTTAAGGTTTTTTTTTTTTTTGGTCCTTGAGATTTTTTAGGACTTTTTTTTTAATTTCAATCTTAAAAAAAAAATTCATATTCCAACATTGGGTTTACTAGATATAGGACTTCATGATTTGTTTTGATTTATTTTCCATGAAATTATCATGGTCTTATAACCCAGATAATGAGTTTTACAGGCTAGCTGTGTGATTAATTATTTTTTTATGAATTTTTTTTCTCAACTTCATCCTTCAACATTGAGTTGATTATAAATTGGGCTTCATAATTTTTTTTATTTGTTTTCTATGAGGTATCATGGTCTCATGACCTTAAATCGCGAGTTTTTTTGGTTAACTATGTTGATTCGAGTTATTTTTTTGTTATTTTTTTTTTCAGCTTCATCATTCAACATTAAGTTGATTAGGGATTGAGCTTTATAATTATTTTTTTATTTTTTCTCTATGGGGTTATCATAGTCTCATGATCCAAGTCGTGAGTTTTGCAGGTTAGCCAAATTTACTTGAGCTTTTTGTCCTTTTTTTAACTGAATAATTTTTTTTTCAAATTGGGTTAATTGAGATTTGGAATTTATAACCTTTTCAATTTGCTTTCTATAAAGTTATTCTAGTCTTCTAACCCGGGTTTAACAGGTTAATAGGAAGTGAAATTTATAATTTTTTTATTTGTTTTCTATGGGGTTATCATGGTCTCATGACTTGGGTCATGAGTTGGGTCGGTTGACTTGAGGTTTTTTTTTTCCTTTTTTGTCAATTCTTTTTTCATTTTCATCTTTCAATATTGGTTTTATTAGGAATTAGATTTTATAATTTATTTCGGTTTGTATTTTATGAGATTATCTCAGTCTTATGACCCGGGTCAAGAGTTTGATCGGTTGACTGAGGTGGTTTTTTATGTTGTTTTTAAAAAACTTTTTCTTTAACACTGAGTTGATGAGAATTGGTTTTTATAATTTATTTTGATTTGTTTTCTATTAGGTTATTTCAAAATCATGAGCCGAGTTTGACAAGTTAATTTGGGTTTACTCGACTTATTTATTTAGTTAAGTTTTGTTTTAATTTTATCCTTCAATATTAGATGGATTGAGAATTGAGTTGAATAAAAAAAAAACTAATTGCTTTTTATAGGGATATTAGGGTCTCGTGACCTGGGTAGTGATTTAGCAAGTTAACTCGAGTTGATCCGAATCAATCTAATATGTTGTCGTTTTAATATCTAAAAAAAATATTATTTTGAATTTTTTAATATAAACTATATTTTTATCGGTCATAGTTATCTTTTAATATGTCAATTCAATCAAATCACATTAAGTTAATTCTCGTATAATTTATTTATTTATTTTGCAAAAAAAACACATTAATAACACCTGAATATTTTATTTATGTAAAAAATATTAATTTGACCCGCAAAATAATACATATAATGATATAGTAAAGAAAATAATTAGTAAAGAGTTAAGGGAAAATGGGGAATTATGCTTTAGTTAGTGTATTGTAACTATAAATAAAACTAAAAATGTTAAGGTCGGTTTAAATGTTCATGTCAATAATAAACCAAGATAATTTATTTTTTTAATTACATCATAACAAATTCATGTTACAACTCAGTTGGTTGAAGTATGCGAAGCGAGCTTAAAATCGTGTATTCAAGTGGTGAGGGTGCATATATTTTTTACATTGTAGCAGACAACATATCTTTTATCACATTTTCTTTTCAAAAAAAAAAAGGACAGGCGACTGTTAAAAAAATAAAAATTAGGTCAGACGTGCGGGCCTCCGTTAAACCACGCTCTTGGTTAGGATTTATTTTGGTTTTGTTTTTTTTAATTTTATTATTTGATGTTGGATTTTTATTGAATTTTATCATTCAGTATTGAGTTAATTACAAATTAGTTTTATATTTTTTATTATATAATAAATTAAAAAAATTAATTTGACCCAGTAAAGTCCATATAAATACAGTCACGGTTTTGACGAATTGATTGAAATCAACCTGATATGTTTATATTATTTTCTTTGAATCCATCTAGCTATTTAGGTCACACTAAATAATTCTCGAGGACAAATTTTACGAGTTTTAACCATTGTATTTGAACCGAGTTTAGTGACATTTCTGGAACTTTTTTATTTGCCATTTGGTTTTTTAAGAACCTAAAACACTGTTATTCAATGATAACTTTTAACATATATTTCAATCATTCTGTTTTGAAACACAGTATGATGATATGAAACATTGTTCTTGCTGGCTTTAATCCACGGCCTGTGAAGTAAGCATCTTTTTTCATAATCAAGGATTTTGAGAGAAAACTTTGAGCCAACACGTGGAGGTTTGACATGTGAAGTTTCGTCAAGAAAATAATTGCATCTGCCTAGCAGTAGTGGAATTGTGGATGATAACGATGATGGAGCCAATTTGGTCAAAGATCAATGATATTTTTTATTTTTTTGTATTTTAGTAGTATCCGTGCGATGCTTTCCTTTTGCTTTGATGAACTTTGACTAGACAAATATAAATCAGATTAAAACAATAATGCAGATTAGTTACGTGACAATAATTTTTTTAGATATTGTTTTGGAAAGTAATTGAAATTATGTTTTTTAAAAAATTATTTTTTGTTTAAAATTTATTTTTTTATATTTTTTAGTCATTTTGATGTGCTAGTGTCAAAAATAATTTTTAAAAAATAATAAAAAAATATTTTTTAATGTATTTTCAAGTGAAAAGAATTTTGAACTGTAATCGATATCACATATCGTAACATTAAAAATATTGTCGTGGCCTAGCGTGGGAAGGGACTTTGTTTCCTTTCTCTGCACCTGGGTTCGATCCTCTCTGTGCATGCCTGTCATCCTAGCTGTGTCTTACATACCTACTGAACTTGCAAGATGTCCAGTGGATCTAGAGATTAATTGTGGTATGTGTAAACTGGCCCGGACACCTCGGGTTATAAAACAAATATTTTAATTTGTTTTATGGTCGTATTATATTTTAATTTGGTAAGACTTTTAATCTTGTTCAGAGACTCTATTGAATATTAGTGGATAGGTCGAAGACTGAAATGAGGTTTCTCTCACAAGAAAATGAACAATTAATTGCTGTACCAAATAAATTTAATAATTCCTATTTAAAATTAAAGGGCTAGACGATATATATTTAATATAGCCGCCTAATGACTTTGCCACGATATTATAGTATTTTAGCACGATTACAAGCTCGAGTGATGGCTAAGATCCACGTATTTTATAGTATTAGGTGCGCATTGCATATATTCTTTTTATCACAAAAATAAAATATACGCAAAATCAAGCTTACTGACCGACGCAGATGCAAGAGAAGATACTAATAGTTAATGATCTTGATAGTCAAAACACTCTCTCCCCTTTCTTTTGTTATAAAAAATATTATCACCTCGAAGACTCAATCTTTTCTGAGTAAAAAAATTAGTGAAATAATATATTTTAAGTGATTATGATAATTTTATTAATTCAAACTGATAACCACTTAAAATTATTATTTTATAAAAAATTTAATCTTGAAATGTATAAAATAAAATGTTTTCAATCCATTGTTGTAACTGTTAATGTAAGCCCATGAATGTGAGCCCATGGTTTTTCTGTAATCCCATAAAAAATTACTTTCTAGTGTTAAAATTATAAGAAATCCATTTTATTATGAAGCTTAAATTTAATAAACATAATTTTTTTTTCCAGAAAAAAAAACTATAAGCAATAAGTAAACACCGTTCAGCTAATAAAAAAAATATGAAAAAACTTTAATCCAATAATATTTTAAAAAATATATATTTTGATTTGTTTCATCCATGTAACAAATTACGAGACTTCTAATGTAGAGAGTAACAACATTATTGTCAAAACCTTCAAGTAAAAATTCTTTGAGCTGAAAACTTACACAGACCAACTACCTTGTGTTTATTTTTTATCAAATAAATAGGTATTATGAGATTCAAACTTGTGACTATTTGAATTGTTATATAAGATCTCAAGATATAACGATTAATAAGTGTTGCAGAATCCATAAGCAGTAAAGGTCATACTAGCCTAATTTATAGTGGTGGAAGCAGCATTTGCACTAGTTAGCAGCTTGAATAGCATTTCGATTGAGCTTGATTTCAGAGATCGGATATGGACTTATACGCAAGGCTATCTGGCAGCTGAGGCTGTTGAAGAGGCAGCAGCAGCGACAATGACCAATGCTGAGGAATGTGGAAGTGAAGAAGGGAATGTTGATGGAATGAGACTTGTCCAGCTTCTGCTGAGGCATATGGCTTTTACGACAAGACACAGCCTCAGAACAAACAACTAGAAGCTGAACAAGTCTCGTTCCATAAGCATTCCCTTCTTCTTCAATCTCACCTTCCTCAGCGTTGATCATGGCTGCTGCAACCTATTTGATAGCTTCAGCTACAAGATATCTTTGCGTACATGTCCATATATGATCTCTGAAATTAAGCTCTGGAATGCTATTCAAACTATCTATACATGTTAGATGATCTTATGCATTTGAAATATTAATCTATGTATTTTCACGGGCCCATACAAACATTTTACAAACCCTACAGATACATTGTTTTTCTATGCCTTTTCCCAGTAAAAGCATGTATTTTTTTACAGGATATCAAATAATTAAATGAGGTTGATGAGATTTGAATTCATGATCATTTAATCATCAAGGTTCTGATATCATGTTAAATAATCATCTCAACCCAATAACTTAAACTGTTAAATAAGACCCGATGATATAATTTATATTATTTTATAACAAGAACCCATTACACAACAAAGCAATTTCTAGATAAAAGCCAGGTGAAACCTTTGAAACCTATGCCGGACATGCACTTCTTAGCACTTACTTTATGTTTTCTTATATATTTTTTGTAATACATAGATTAACAAATTTTAATTAGATTTTGATTGGATTTTCTCTAGATTAACCGGGTCATAGGTTTATAGTTCTTAATTAGGTCATACCAAATTAATTTTTCTTCCATTGAAACCTAACCTAATCTAAATTTTGGATCATAGGCCAATTTATCGGTCAGGTTAGGTAAAGTTTTAAAACTAATTTTTTTTTATCTACCTAATACATAAATTGTTGTTAGGAGCAAACAAATCCGATGCATAAATTGTCAAGAAACAGTAATTGTTCTTGCCCAATATTCATTTTCTCTTTTCATCTATAACAAAAAAGAAACCAGTATTTTTCTGTCCTTACTGATTTACAATTATTGTTTGATGCTTTCATAGTTAATGAAGTTTGGACGAGTGGGATTGGCCACTAGTTCTAGTCCTCCTCTAACATGCATTGATTGGTCATGTGGAGCAAAATACACGGTTTTCTCTTCTTGAATTTCCCCAAAAGAATAAAATGTAGCTGCAGTTGACTTGGTGGACTTTGAACTCGATTTTGGAACCAATTAAAAAGAAATTTTTTAAGCCTTGATCGTTTCTTTCCCTCCCTCTTTTTCCACTGAAATTGTTTTCCTTGCAATGAATGTCTGTTGGCCTAAATGTTGCTGTTGGGTTTTTCGCTTTCTTGTTCTTCAACTTCTTGTTTACTTAATCACTGCCCAACCTTACGTGGATCCAGTTATGCTAGTCGGGAATTCATGGAAAACTAAAACGGTCGGTGCAGACACTTTTCGTGATGGATCAGTGGTGAGAGCTATCCTTGCTATCGCAAACTCTGACCCAAAATTCGCTTGTGGTTTCTTCTGCAATGGAACCTGCAGTAACTCTTACTTCTTTGTTATTTCAATTGCCAATGGCTATAATTCCCCTGTAGTAGTTTGGTCTGCCAACTGAGACCATCCTGTTCAAAGTAATGCAACTTTGCAGCTGACATCGGGTGAGGGTTTGGTCTTGAAAGATGTTGATGGGAGCATAGCCTGGTCGACAAACACTACTGGTAAATCTGTTGCCGGTATGAACTTGACTGATATGGGCAACCTTGTGCTTTTCGATGATAATAATGCAACAGCCTGGCAATCCTTCGATCACCCAACTGATTGCTTACTTCCAGGTCAAAACCTGATGGCAGGGCAGAAACTCACTCCTACTGTTCCCTTGTCCAATTCGACCGAACAAGGCCTGTTTTCTCTTTCTGTCACTTACAAAGGATTGTTTGCTTCAGTTGAGTCCAATCTGCCACAAGTGTATTATCAACTTGTAGGAAATGCTGCAGAAATGAATAAGGATTCGACCTTTGTTAGATTTCTGAATGGAAAGCTTAGGTTTGTTCTTAAATTCTTCTCCATCAACTGAAGTACCATATGAACAGATTTTATTTGACCGGGCTTCGTCTGCACAGTACCTGAGATTTGGCTCTGATAGACATTTAAGAGTTTATGAGTGTGAAGAATTCGATAGGTTCGGATGGAACGAGGTTGCGGATCTATTTACGGAGGAAATTGAAGAATGTTCTTACCCTACAGTTTGTGGGAAATTTGGTATTTGCTCGAATGGTCAGAAATGTAGGTGTCCTGAACCGACTATCCAGGGAACAACCTATTTCAAGCGAGTAATCGAAAAGCAACCTGAAATTGGGTGTCTTGAAATTACTCCCTGTCTTGCAATGCTTCACAATCACAAATCTTTCTAGAGGTAAAAGTCACGAGCTACTTCGCTTTTCTCGCCGACCTTGGAAATGTCACTTTGGAGACTTGCAAGGTGATGTGTTTAAGGAATTGTTCGTGCAAAGCTGTTGTTTTCCGGTATCATTCTGATCCTGCTATGGGTGATTGTTACTTGCCACCAGATATTTTTTCATTGTAGGATAGTGATAATAGTGGCTATCACTCTGTTTATCTTAAGGTGCAAAACGCTCCACATGCAGTTCCTCAGGGAATGAAGAGAAGAGAACTGGTGAAAATATTAGGATCCAGCATTGGATCCTTCTTCGGTCTACTTTTCTTAATTGGAATTTTGGTGCTGCTAGCTCGAAAAAGAGGAAATGTCTCTGATGTAGAGGAAGATTACTTGGAAAAAAAAATACTTGGAACGCCTACTAGATTCATTTATGAAGATCTGAAAGCCATGACACGAAACTTCAGTCAGGTTCTTGGTGAGGGAGGATTTGGTAAAGCTTTTGAAGGGATTCTACTTGATGGCACCAAAATTGCAGTGAAGCAACTCAATGGTTCAAGCCAAGTCAGGAAATCGTTTCTCACTGAGGTTGAGGCAATTGGTAGTATCCACCATGTGAACTTGGTAAGACTTCTTGGTTTTTGTTCTGATAAATTCAATTAGCTTCTTGTTTACGAGTACATGTCTAATGGGTCCTTGGATAATTGGATATTCTATATAACCTGTGAGTTTTTGCTCGATTAGCATCAGAAAAAGAAAATCATCCTTGGCATAGCCAAGGGATTGGCCTATCTTCATGAAGAGTGTAGACAGAAGATAATCCATTTGGATATCAAACCCCAAAACATCCTGCTAGATGATAATTTTAATGCCAAAATCTCTGATTTTGGATTGTCTAAACTGGTTGACAAAGACCAGAGTAAAATAGTGACTATCATGCGAGGCACTCCTGGCTATCTAGCTCCAGAATGGTTGAGCTCAGTAATCACAGAAAAAGCTGACATCTATAGCTTTGGAGTTGTTGTCTTGGAAATGTTATGTGGGAGGAGAAATTTTGATCGCTCTCAGCCCGAGGAACAAATGCATTTACTAAATCTTTTTGAGAAAAAGGCAAAGGAGAATCGATTGATGTATCTAGTCAACAATCAAAGTGAAGATATGCGATTCAACAAAGCTGAAATGATGACTATTATGAGAGTTGCTGCATGGTGTTTGCAAAGTGAATATGCAAAGAGGCCTTCCATGTCAATGCTGGTAAATTTCCTAGAAGATGATGTGGAAATCGAAGGTAACCTAGACAACAGCTCATCGAATCCAGCATTGAAAACAATGTCAATAGAGG
>Ga0307514_10003777_pt1 | contig 14267 bp, 9 predicted proteins | sample 16_EM_MG_FD_203088 | JGI IMG/M metagenome (GOLD analysis project Ga0307514, IMG submission 203088) | Populus trichocarpa ectomycorrhiza microbial communities from riparian zone in the Pacific Northwest, United States - 16_EM | ecosystem: Host-associated > Plants > Roots > Unclassified | place... | reverse complement strand
TTTGTTAAAAAAATAATTTAACACCAAATAAACAAAATTAACAATTACCTTTCTAAGATTTAATTCCACTCATCCCTTGTCCAGCATATCCTTAATAAAGATATGTGTGGCATTCTAGAATCATGCACAGTAAGTGACGGAGATAGGATATAACTATGGGAGGGGAGGGCTTGGTTGAATTGACCTCTATAGAGTCACTTGCAAAATATCTTAATATTTTATTTGAAACATCAGCATCTTAAATACACGATAAATAATAATATTAACAAGTAAATCTTAAACTTACAAATTCTCTGATGAAGTGAAATCTTATCATTGGTGGTGTTGCTTACGTACTGATGATCATCTCAAAACTATATAACACCAACGAGACAGATGAATTGATTTTATTTTTTTAGTTGGGGTGTTTGAGAGAGTGGTAATAACTGTTTTTTAAAAGAATTTTATTTAAAAATAAATAAAATAATATATTTTTATTTTTTATACCAGCAAAATAATAGAAAAAAATAAAAAAATTCAAAACTCCTGGGCCAAACACCCCTTAATGCACGGGACTTATGGTGATCAGTGAGGATTAAAATGAAGGAGAAAAACCGAGATTATAACCTAATCATCATAAAGAGAAAAAAAAATTGTATTTGTCCAGGGGGAGAAATGAGAAGTAGCGAGATTTTGACCGTGGACCAAAAATGAGAAAGTATGTTTCGTATTTGACCAATATACTACTTTAAAATTCAAATTCAAATAAAAAATAAAAAATAAAAAATAATACATCATTATTAATTATTAATTATTAATTATTAGTGTCCAAAAACAAGGAAACAATCGAAGGAAGAGGAGAAACAAAAGAAATTGTCTTAAAGTAATTCTTAATTTTTTTACTGCCCCTTTAAGTCGTTTGTTGATTTAATTTAAATAAATAATGAAATGAATCGTCGTCATTTGGTGAGACTGAGATTTCTTTGCTTTGATCTTTCTTCTCTTCCTTTCTGTATATATTCCATAAAAAAAAAAAAAGAGGGAATATTATTCATTCCCACTTCCTCCTTCCCATTCATTAATTACGTTGTAGACTAAAGAAAAGCTCTTCAATTTTTATTTTTTTTGGATTTTAACACCAGCAAGAGAAACGAATTCAATTCCTACCCTCCCTCCCTCCCTCCTCATCAAAGGCAAGGAGATGAAATCATTTAGGAAATTGAGAGGATTTGCTTCACTTCACAAACAAGTAGTACATAAAAACCCAAGGGATCTTCCCTCCTTCTCTCAATCACATGAGCTTGCTAAAGCCTCTCAGGTACTCTTCACTCCTCTCCCTCCCTCGTTCTTGCTTTGCCTTGATTTCGCAGCAACCAAACACGACTGCTGCTTCTTCTTACTTAAATAATTTTCATTTTGTGTCGGTCAATTGCAACTTTTTGTTGTTGTTGTTGTTGAATAGATAATTGAGGATTTTAAGCTTAATCTGATCTGATCAGAGTCTTTTGAGTTTGTTTGGATAAAAATAATAATAGTAGTAATAATTGTAATAAAGGGAAAGCATAAACAATGAAATGATTGGTTTGGTTAGTGAATAGATTATGTATAATTACTTTAATAAACCATTATTTTAAGCTATATTAATGATCGAATGTTTGCTACTTTTTTCTGTGCTTTTGATCTCTTGGGATTCTGTTTCTGTTTCTTATAAAATTTGGTTGCTTTTTATTATTTTCAGGACATGAAAGATATGAAAGATTGCTATGATAGCTTACTTTCTGCTGCCGCTGGAACCGCCAATTGTGCCTTTGGTACTCCTCGTTTTTTTCTCGTGCTGTATTTTACTTGAATTCCTTGTATTCTTTTTCCATGGATACCACCGTCAATTCATAAGAAGGGGCATCGAGTTTGATATTCTTGTATCGGCCTGGGTATTTACAGTTTTACTAACACTATCATTTGATTGTTAGTCCACTAGTGCCATTCTCATTTCCCCTCAACAAATTGTCTTTTGCTTAAATAAATGAAGCGTAAAACTCGCATTCATTTACTAATTTTTTTTTCTTTTTCTGGGAGGGGGAACTTGAAGTGTGAAACTAATAATGATAATGTTTTGGTGGAAGTCCTTTATTGATAGTTGGTGGTTCAATTAGAACGAAGTGGCAGCCATATCGTCCCTTAAGAAATGAAGCTTGAAGTTTTTTAAGGCAATGTTATGCTATAAATTTGAAGAAGTCTCAGCTCCCAGTCATCAACTAACATCCAATGGCAACATTGCAAAAGCTAATTATTATGGTTCACAGAACAAAACATTTAGAAAGGAAAGGCTTAGTAGTTGCGATTAAAATATCTTATTAGCTTTGTTTTGCTGGCACTGGGTATGGAGTTATTTAGATCACATGAATCATGTTTTGAGCATGATGATTGCTCTGCAATGAGTGAGTTGGAGGTCTGTGGAGTACCCAATTTCATGAACAAACTTGGTGTACATAACAAATGGGCAAGAACTAAATTTTTGCATAACACTGGTGATACATAACATAACGGAAATCAGGCAGCCTTTATCATTACAAACCACTTCTGCGGCATTTTTTCATTTCACACCACCACAGCCTATTACATAACCACAAGAGCTATCATGCATATTCTGGCTGTTATGCTACAGAAAACCTCGGTTTTGCAGCCAATTTGTTTTTTGTTTTGTCATCGATAGTCTCCAACAACTCTTCACATTCACTTTTAATTTTGTTCAATAATTTCACCAATATCAATCTTCACTCTTCAGATTCTGCATCTAAACTAAACATCCTAGCGATCATTTTAAGATCTAATCCAAATACCTCAACTCTCTTCCACATTTGATTTTGCAAATTATTTGTACAAATTAAGAATCAACAAGATTATGTAGCATCTTATATTGCTTTTTTTTTTTGTGATATTAATTACTAAATGTATTTACTACAATGACCATTTTTTAAAATTATTAAAAATTATGTTGATTGCTTAACAAGTTTCTTAAATAAACCGTGACTGTTATGTGATACCTGGGGGATGTTGTGACTCAAAATATTATCCAAAAGAAAGTCATCCCTAAGATTAAAACCTGTTTTGGAAGCTTAAGTTGCGATAGATTCCCACCAGATGAAACCATGACTGGCTACTGCTAAGTTATGCACATGTGGCACTTTCCAGCATTTTAGCTTGCTGTTGGCCTTTTGGTTTATAGATTGTGAGGATTTACTGAGTGAGGATTTAAAATGAGTTCATTAGTGAACATCACAGTGTTTTATGTGTTGATTTAGAGCACTTGCATGTTTTGAAGGATCCTGTTTTGGTGTGTGATTCTAGAATGTTCTCACTTCTATCTTTCCTCAGAATTCTCAGAATCATTGCGTGAAATGGGTGCTTGCCTTCTTGCGAAAACTGCATTGAATGATGATGAAGAAAGTGGTAAGTTAATGAATACTTTCTTTACTCTTCTTGTTCAGTAGATAATTTGAATAGATAGTAGGTGACTTAATTTACTAAGGATCTTAATAACTTCATGGTGGACAGGTTTGTTCATCATGATATTGGTGTTAAAAGTTAAAAGAAAATTGTTAGTGGGGACTAGGACTTCTTTTCAGTGTTTGTTGTAACATCTGAGTTGCATTTCTTTTGTATAGATTTATTGAAATTTGCAATGAAGATATAAAGCTAAACCATCCTAATCCTTTTCTACTAATTCTTACTTCAGAAAATCACATTTGACTGAGAAATACTTAACTCACAGTCAATATTTTACTGTCTTGATACATGCTACAGATCCAGGGTCCTAACTAGAGTTGTTTTCATGAGCCTGTACTTTGGAAACTGTGTTTTTATTAACATATTTGTTTTATTTAAGTAATGTTCAAATTGATTCTGCTTTCTCTTCTTTAAGTTGCTAGAGAATTTACTTTTGCATTTGTTACAGAATCAACAATCTAACCTGTTTTTTCATCAGTTTTAACTGAAGATACCATTTCAAGTTTCAATTTTCAAAAAGATTATGGTGATACATTTAGACAAACTTTAATGCAATGATAATAATTGGTCTTTAATTCAATGAATTTGTTCCTTTTGAGTGCATATTCAATTACATATAGTTGCATTCCTAGAAGGTGACAGGAAGTGAAGCTGAAGTTGGCTCTGTTTTCTTTGCAGGCAGGGTCTTGCTGATGCTGGGAAAAGTGCAATTTGAACTCCAGAAACTTGTTGACTGCTATGTGAGTTGTTGTTTTGTAATAAAAATTACTAAGAGTCCTGGCTTTGTTGTGGTACTGATTTTTAGTTTGATATTTTCAGCGTTCTCACATAAATCAGACAATCATAAGCCCGTCAGAGTCTCTTCTGAATGAACTTCAAATAGTTGAGGTCAGCTTACAAGCTTTCATTAACCTGGACTATCTATAACTTTTCATGTTAAATTATCTTTGGAAAATGCTTAATTTCTTAATGATTGAAATCAGTGCTCACACTTAAACATTTATTTTATTATTTTTTCTATTATCTTGTATATGGTAGTTAAAGCATTTTACTGAAGGAGCAGTCGCTGAAGACTTTTTTCATTCATACAGGAGATGAAGCAGCAGTGTGATGAGAAAAGGTTTGTGGTACTATTTCAAGCACCTTTCTAAACTTGCACCTGCACCCACACACTCAAAAAAAGAAAGAAAGAAAAACTAAAGAAGGAAGGAAGGAAAGATCAGAAACAAATAAAAAAAATAAAATGAAAGCCCTGAAATTTGATATAAATTTCTTCTCCCCGTGTTACTTGGTTTACAGAGATGTATATGCTCACATGGCGAGACAGAGAGAAAGAGTGAGTGGAAGAAATGGAAAGGGAGAGTGTTTTTCTATGCAGCAAATACAAGCAGCTCATGATGAATATGATGAGGAGGCCACTTTGTTTGTTTTTCGTCTTAAATCCCTGAAGGAAGGACAATCTCGCAGTCTTCTTACACAGGCGGCTCGGCACCATGCTGCTCAGGTTTCTTTTTCTTCAAACAATTTTGTTTTTAAACCTGTTGGTTTAATAGTTAATTCTGTTTCTTTCTTGAAAGCAGCTCTGCTTCTTTAAGAAGGCTCTTCAATCTCTTGAAGCTGTTGAGCCGCATGTCAAATTGGTCTCAGAACAGCAGCATATAGATTACCACTTTAGTGGCCTTGATGATGATGGGAGGGATTATGATGATGATGAAGATTATGATGATGCCATTGATGATGGAGAATTGAGCTTTGACTATGGACAAAATGACCAGGAGCAAGAAGTTTCCAAATCAATAAAGTCAATGGAGGTAAGACTTCAATGCACTTGTCATCAGTGGAGCCAATCAGCTTACCATTTCTTTTCAGAACAGCAACTATAATGCATTGTGTTTTAGGATTTTATGAATAGCATTGCCTTTTAAAGGAGGAAATTTGCACGTTTCACTTGTGGTTTCTAGTGCATGAATTCTGAATTATAGGATTGACCTTTCTGTGTTACCTGTTCATGTTGAAACGTATTCCACAGGATAAACAATTCAAGACGATCTTTTATAGTCACTCGTCATGATTTCCATTTTTTCAATCAATGCATCCTTCAACTGAATTTCTATTCCATTTTAACTTCAACTTGCTGTATAACAATTTGTGCAGTTGGATTTAGAGGACATTACATTTCCCCAAGTTGTGACATTGGAAATGGCAAAGGTAAACCTTCATATTATGGACTTGGGTGTTCTGAGTGATCATGCTGATTTCATATCTGTGTAATGCAATTGTAGGCCTGTTAATGAGTGATCTAATCTGCCTGGCCAGGCTTTCTAAATCTAAGAACTACTATCATATTTCACCATCCTTGCACGCTTGAACTTTTTTTCTTAAAAATGATTTGTGTGCTTGAACTAATAACCTGGCAAAATCAGTATGAAAGCCTTAGCATGGATAATCTCAATGATAAGTAACGTAATGGAACACAATACATGCCATATCTGCTCTTAGTGTTTCCTGCTATTAGATAATATTATTTATTCCTTTTGGATATCCACTTGAACGTGTATTTATAGATCTCCCATTTGAGTAATTGAGTTGGGTTGGATGTGTTGACAGATACATACAGACTTTCACCCTTTCTACTCATAGAGCACCGTATATCTTGCTCTATTTCAGCGCTAACATGAATGTTTGCTGTAATCTATTTCTATAATGCAAAACCAGGACATCAGATCTTTGACTGATGGTGAGTTTTATACTTCTCTTTGGACTGCTTGCAGGAAAATCCAGATAGAAGTTACAGGACATCGTTTCCTATTAAGGGAGAACTTAGTGCAGGCACCCAATCAGCTCCACTTTTTGCTCAAGTGAAATCTAATCCGGCTGGAAAAACAAAACAACTGATGCCATCATCCACCCGAAAGTTCAACACTTATGTGTTGCCTACTCCAGCAGACCCAAAGAGTTCAAATTCTACAGGACCTGGTAGCCCGGTTTCTCAAACATTAAAGACAAGTTTGAGTGGACGTCCTCTGAATTTGTGGCACTCATCCCCTATTGGCCATAAAAAAAATGATAAGTTACTAGGAGTTGAAATGTCTAGCAAGCCCCCTGCTATAAATTCGCAGTCAGTACTCAAGGAGAGCAACAACAACACGGCATCCACCCGATTACCTCCTCCTCTAGCTGATGGACTCTTTTTTTCAAGGCTTGAGCCACCAGCTGGCGCTGAATCTAAGAAAATCAAAAGATATGCCTTTTCTGGTCCTATTACATCCCAGCCATGGTCTACCAAGGCAGTCTCCGCAGAACATCCACAATTGTTCTCTGGACCCCTTTTGCGAAATCCAACGGCCCAATTATTTTCATCACCTCCGAAAGTGTCTCCAAGAATTTCACCAAAAGTATCTCCTAGTTCTTCCCCTCCATTTGTGTCCTCACCCAAAATCAGCGAGCTACATGAGCTTCCCAGACCCCCAGTCAGTTCAACCTCCAAGTCTCCGGGGGCTGGAGGTTTGGTTGGTCATTCAGCTCCACTGTTGCCCAAAGGCCACATGCTTCCTGGTACAAGCAAAACGTCAGCATCAAATGTAGAATCTCAACTGCCTACACCTTCTCAAGTTGTCCCTCGCAGTTTTTCAATACCCTCTAGCAGACATAGAGTAATGGTCGCTCAGAATTCAGGGATTGTTGAGAATGTTGCCTCACCTCCTCTAACCCCAATATCTTTATCTAACACCCAGCCATCATCCACTGGTTCCCGGATCGTCAATCAGACAGTTCAAATCAGAGGTAATTCATAATCCAAAGCATTTGAATGGTTATTTAGTTTAGGATAAGTTATGCTCACGCATCACCGTCACAGTGGGGTTATTAGTTCTGGGGGTTAGACTGATCTAGGTACATTTTTGGATCGCATAAAACCATTCTTATACTAGCTGAAGTCCCAATGAGAACAAATTGTATGCATCTGAGAAACTCTTGCATGTTTTTTCATCAGTTGCAATTTTCCATTTAAATAATTTATAGAGATGCATAATTTTAGTTGCTTAGATAGACATGAACATGCACCAAATGTAAATGAATTTAGTTTTTTAATGTATACATACTCATGCATCCGAGCTTTGTTTTCATTAATGACAGTGGTATCATTTCTAAATCTCACATTTGGTGAATGCAGGTGCAGTTTGATTCTATTCTTTTATAGTGATAGCTTTGCTTCAAGTTCAGCAACCAAAATTTGAGCTCACACGATTCTCGCATCATTTGGTACAGGTGGAGAACTGTAAATATAATCCCTGTCTACTGATTTCTGGCTTGCTTTGTTATTTTTGTTAATCCGTTGATTTTTATATTTTTTTTGCTCTCCTTGGAAGTAATAGCCAAATTCCATTTATTTTCCCCTTAAGCATTTCCCCCATTTGTATAATCTCATTGATTTCTTGTCCTTAATTAAGGACCATTTCGCATAGCAGAGTTGAGTTGTCTAGTGGAGTGCTAACCGGATAGATTATTCTCTACATTTCCCGTGATGTATCATGTTCACTCGAGTGATTTCGCTGTCCCACAGGAATCATGTTCCATGATGTTCACCGACTTGCCAAAGATAAAAAAATAATGACCTCCATTTCTGACAGCAGAGGTTCGTTCCCTCTCTTTTTATCTCCACCTTGTTAATATCATCAAAGAGTGGACTACATGTTATCGTTATATTGTGTAACCGCAAAAGGAACTGCGGTTCTAGGAGATTCTACTGTGTTTTTTCTCTTTTTTTGATGGAAGACGAGAGATTCTTCTCATAATAAAGTGATTTCTTGGTGTGACTTTAACTAGATGCATCTAATAATTAATTATACGAGTAAACAAGCACACAACCGTTGCCATATAATGAGTTAATATATGGAATTAGGTAACTGCCTCTTAGTGGCCTGTCATTTACAGCTTCCGGCAGCACCGTATCTCACAAATCCCATCAGTTCCGGTCCTTCCAGTCTTGAGTTATTCACAAAACTGCTTTCGAACAACCAGCACCAAGGAAAGAACAATTAAAAGACACTTCCAACAAAGAAATTAAACAAAGCTTTTGATTCCAATAAATCAGTCTGTTTACCTTTCCTCTGTGAACTTGGAGAAAGAACCTGAGGCAGGTATGGTGCCACATAAATCATTGTTTGACACGTCACTGCACAGAGAGGTTAGATTGTTGGACGGGCAAAAGATTGTGTAGAAGAAAAGGTGATTTGGAGATCACAAAGAAGACTCACATGATCTTTAGGCTCTCCAATTTGGTCAGTTCTCTTGGTATCCTTCCAGTCAGTCTGTTGCTGTTCAGTCTCCTGCGTGGAAATTACGTGACACACCAGGCAAAGATGGACCATCAGCAATACGTTAGCTAGGTCGTCATAAAAGTGAAAACGAACCTGACAATATTAATGATTTTATCCACTTGATTCTGATCAAGCATCTGTAAATGAAAGTGTGGGTAATTAAAATTAACACAGATCTGAAAGAATGCTTACAGGAATTTAAGATTGGAAAGCTTAGAAAGTGAAGCAGGAATGGTCCCAGTGAGGTTGTTGTGATATAGATCCAAGCTCACAAGGCTCTTCAGGTTTCCAAGTTCCCTTGGTATAGGACCCGCCAGTTCATTCATGTACAGTTCCCTATATAGGGAACATAAACCTAACATTAGTATTGTTAGCATTAAACTCTTAGCACACTATAAATCATGTCGAATTTAATGCTAGTATCCATTTGATCACAAGTCCACCAGATGGTAGGTGAGGTGAATGTTGTCTTGATCTAGTCCTGGATAAACTACTAGTAAAGAACCCTATTGACCGTACTCGATTGATAAGATCCAGTTAGTTCATAGACTGATAAAACCCGATTTCGCTTACATTTTAGCCCAATTTGCTGTGCTCTTTCAACGAATTCAAATCACTTAAACATCAAACGTTTTGATGGTTAATCTATGTATTTAAGAAAATGAAAAAAATGGTGTTGCTGCTATGGCAGGTTTAAATTCTCTGGATAGTTTGAAGTGCTTACAGATACTGAAGACGGACGAGCTTCCCCAACTCAGGAACCAGACTGCCTGAAAGCTTTGCGTTTCCCAGGTCTCTGCAACAGCCAATATTTTAGTACTCACTATTTATTACTTCTATAATTTGTCGACTTCCTTGACAATTTAACAGATAATTATTTCTGTTGAGTTACTTCTTCCATGACAGAATTTATGCTACTCTTAAATTTACATGTGCATGAATATACATAGCAACGACTTTCATATTTTTTTTCTCCCTATCTTCTCCTTTATTACTAGCACATCAGAGTCACACAACCTGTTTCAAAGATTTTGAGTTGTAAAAAAGAAACAAAAATGAGTTAAGGATATAGTAGTACTATGATCTTCGAACATCATGTTTGAAAAAGTTGTCCACCCAGGAGATCATCATGTACAAATAGATATCACGCACGCATGCAGATTAGTAAATTTGGTCAGAAATGAGGGGCTTGTCTCTAGTGCCTAATTAGATGTCTTGGACTATTTAAGGTCTAGATAATTGTTTTGAGAAGCAAAAATATAGTCATAGTTTTCAAACCTTAACAACCAGACAACACACAAACTACAAAAACTAAAGCAAACATGCACAAAGGCTCAAATAAAATGTGAAAAAAAATAAAAAATAGGGATACTGGAAGATTAGTAGTAAATATACGTATGCTGCTTACAGTCGGGTAACCCGATTATCACCATCGCAGGTAACGTGGAACCAAGTACATGGATCCACCAAGTTTGGGTCCCAGCTCTGGAGAACATGCCCTGGATCCTTCACTGCTCTCCTCAGAGCGTACAAAGCATCCCCTAGTTCATGGACCAAAAGGTTAAAATCACAGTTCAATTATACTCACAGTTGGTGAAAAATGAAAGAAAAACCTATGTGTACCTTCTAAATTTGCATTTGTTAGTGCTAGAATGATTGATGGAAGAACAAGAACGAGAAGATGTAACACAGTACAGCTTGCCATTTAGGGAACTTTAGGCCTGGGTAAAGAGTCAAGATGCTTAATGGCACTTTTACGGGTAGGGGGGGGGGGTGTGGGGGGAAGAGGAAGAGAGAGGGAGAGTAAAGAGTTCAGTAAGTTTGTATAAAGAATGGAAGCACAAGGGAAACAGCATTTGTCGGGGAATTTATAGAGCTCATAAAAGAGTTCGGTTACTGTGCATTAAGAAAAAATAAATAAAGAAAAACAAATTTCTCCACTGCAAAGTTCTTAAGAAGTGGGTCTATCTCTTCAATTGTTTAGTTGCTCTGTTTGATGCTGCCAAGAGTCCTTGCACGTTCTAAATTACCCTTACTCATTCACTACGTGGACGATTCTGTCCTCATCACCTGTGCAGTGTCTATATTCCTATTCCTTTTCAGCCATTGCTGGCCATGTCAGAACTTGGAAGGTAGGAGAGTAGCAGCAGAGAGAGACCTGGCAAGTAAAACAAGACTAGTCCAGTTCACTGAGGACCACTGTATGGTCCTCATACTTGACCGACCATGACACTTTGGGTATACTTTAACAAATAAAAGATGCAAATTCAATCAAATTGAACTATATACCTATTAATATCTTGCATTTGGATGCATGAGGAATTTCCTATTTTATGTTCCACAGAGTAAGGTTGAAACTCGAAAGAAGCAAACACGCATGTGTAGTGTTCACTAGCCATGTAATAATGAGAATCGCAAGTGAAGACTTCTCTGTTAATTATCATCGAGTTAGTAGTGATTGCTTTTTTTGATAAAATTAGTAGTTGTTAATTACTTATGTAATTAGATTTAATTAAATCCAAGCACCAAGCAGGTTTTCAATGCTATTTGTATTTGGTAATCATATTTTTTTTGAACAAATCATAACGACAGTAGCTAGTCATAGAGATTGCAGAGTGCTGCGTGCATGCAGCGTCGGAATGAGCGAAATCAACAGACTTTTTTTTGAATAAGAGAGCCAAAACAAGATAGAAGAGAATATTTGAGACTCATTAAGCTTGTCCATTTCCCACTTCCAAGTTTCAAGTTCCCCGAGCATGAAAAGGAATATTTAAAGCATGGATTTTCTTAATGAACTTCCTTTTCTGCGTATCTTAAGAGGTGTTAAAAATATAGATATGGACAAGTCCGAAGAGCATAAGCATAAGAGAATAATATCACTTGGAAATATATATGTTGTGGTCGAGCAAACGCCTCCTATGTATTTATTTACTGTTTTCCTCCCTCTAGTTGCTTCAATAACGTATATTTAATGCGTTTCGAGGACTTAAATACATACTGTAGATTCGGCACTGAAAGGCCCAGTTTCAGAGGAGTAGAGTACTCTCTCAATTCACTAATGGCGAAGGAAGCATCGTTCTAGTAATTAACCAAATTGTAAGTCAACCAATTTAGAGGAGATTCGTTGGCTCTCGAACATTTTTCTATTCTTGTTCATCCAACAGTCTTTGCATACGATCGAGTACAGTTGTCTTTGGATAGATATGGTCATATGGGACCTAATTAATTCCCCTTCCTTACATTTAGAAAAGTTTCAGATAGCTCTGAAATATTTTCTTAAGTTTCAGATAGCTCAACTATGTCAGCAATACTCCTGACTTCACTTTTAAAAATGGGAGGTGCCTGTTCGACTCAATAAACGGAGATAAACCTACAAGAGTGTTTTAGCTATAATGTCTACATATATATTAATTAATCACAACCTTTGATTTAAAAAAAAATCATGATTTTATACCTGATTTTACGGTTTCATCGCCAAACTGTCTTTAGTGCAATCTGAGGTAGAATTAGATTCACCATTGACTCCATGTGAATGGAATCAATGAACTTTCTTCGTCTTTATCACAAAAGAAAGAGTGACAAAACAAAAGGGCATTGATCTTGTTTGCTCTCATTACCATTCTCTGCGTCTACCCAATCAATGGTGTGCCTAAATATCCAATTAACCATCTTCGATCTCCTCAGGTGAAACCTATCTATCCTTTCGAACGTCAGAGAAAATGCTAAAAGAAGAAAGAATTCAAACTATATGAGCAATGCTAAGATTAAAATTTCAAAAGTTTCAGAGGATGATGATCTTTCCAAATATTGATTCTTTTCGATTTCCATCGCGGTCATTACCTCGGAAGTAAAGTGTTGCTTCCTTCTTTGGTTGGAGAGGCACTTGGAAGTTGCGGCTAGCTGGTTAATGGACCACGACACCACGTCCACTAGCAAGGAGGAGATGGGACTGTGTGGTTGGTGGCATGTGAGACTCGTCTTTTAAAGTTTGACATAATTGTTCGTTTGGGAGTCCGTGGTTAGTTTTCCAGTGCCTTTCTACTTGGATAGTGTTGTATTTTATTTTATTTTTAAAAATATTTTTTAAATTTTAAATTTTAAATTTTATTTTTAACATTAGTATATCAAACCATTCAATAATATTAAAAAATTAATTTTAAATAAAAAATTTGAATTTAAATTTTTAACAAACATTCAGGCAGCCATCGTACAAAACAAGTTCTTAATTCATGGTAGATCTGCACATGCATGGTAGGGTTTTCCTCTAAACCGTGACAATCTATCTATACAGTGGCCAAATTTTATTCGTCTCCCTGTTCTTGGTTTTATACCGATGAAAACTTTTTATTTTTAAAATTATCTTTTTGTCGTTATTTGATTAGAAAATCTGGTTGTTATTAAATCATTAACTATATGAAATCATATCATGTTTTTATTCTGACATGTATAATATAAGAGTGATTTAAACTTAAAAAAGAAAGCAAAAGTAATTTTAAAAATAAAAAATTGACATTAGTAAAAAAGAAAACGGAAGGCCAAACCAATATAAAACAAAAGGTACAGTAACTCGCAAAGAAGATTTTAACCGTTAGTGGAAAAGACACTAGAGAACAACTTTCAATGTAGGGGTAGGGGGTGTTTAAGAGTGAATTAAAAAATATTTTTTATTTAAAAATATATTTAAATAATTTTTTATTTTTTATTTTTTAAAATTTATTTTTCACATAAAAACAATACAATAACACTAAAAAATCATTTAAAATAAAAAAAAATTAATAAAAATAAGTTTTACCATGGCTGTAAATAGGAGAAAGATATAAGAAAAGACTTTTCTCCTTAGAAAATTATTATCTTAATATCAAAATAATCTAAAAATATAAATAATTAATTTTAAATAAAAAATTCAAATTTTACTTGACCATCATTTGAAACGCAATACCAAACAGGTGCTACAAACACTAGGTTTGATTAATTGTTTTTTAGTAAAAACAAATACTGAGGTATTACCAGCGTGTTTTTAGTAGGATATTTATCATGAATTTAAAATTCAATGCACATTGGGTAACGTATTTTTTAATATTAAGATAACAATATATTGGATGTAAATTTTTTAAAATACTTAAATAACAACATATTAGATTGACATGTACTAATTTTAGATAACCTGCTAAATCCACAAGGCTGCGGTAATCTCATAAAAAATAAGTCAAAACAACTTAGAAAGTCAATTCTCAATCAACAAAATGTTGAAGGAGAAATAAACCATTCAAAATTTAAAAAAAAAACAAAAAAAAAACATATTCAACTTGGTTTAACCTTCCAAGCTAACAACACGAGTCATGAGAACGCGATAACTACATGAAAAGAAAATATGAAGTTCAATTCCCCACTAATCTAATATTGAAAGATGAAATTGAAAAAAAATAATCTAAGCCAGCCTTGATTAGCTTATCAATAGGTTAT
>Ga0307514_10003776_pt1 | contig 14269 bp, 10 predicted proteins | sample 16_EM_MG_FD_203088 | JGI IMG/M metagenome (GOLD analysis project Ga0307514, IMG submission 203088) | Populus trichocarpa ectomycorrhiza microbial communities from riparian zone in the Pacific Northwest, United States - 16_EM | ecosystem: Host-associated > Plants > Roots > Unclassified | place... | reverse complement strand
TATTATATACATTGCGGGGTAATTCGTTATCGATAAACACCTATTTGTGGTTTAGCGTGTCTCTAGCTACAAGCATATGTATGGTGACTAAGCCAAAGAGATAAGAATATTCTAGTATCTAAAATATGCTTATTTACTATGTGGGACCGGTGAAGGTATGTATGCTTGTAACCAATATATTCTTATATCTGGTATGCTTGTATCGAGAGTACTCTGGCTTACGCGAGGGTAACGACGCTTTGTCAGCCTGGGTACGAGAACAATACCAGCCTAGTTACGGGACAGCCATGCCCCCTCCATACCTTGTAATTAGAGTTTGCTGATTAGTGCACTAAACCACATCCCCAATTTGTTATATACACACTCTTTCTTTCAATTGAGTCGCTGATAGCTGATACCAATATGAACCTAATACATCAATAGCGACCTGACCCCTACACCAAAGCGACAACCTCTCCGTGTTGTGTTCCGTTCAACAATCTGGATGGTTGGTTAATGGGATGCTATTTGCAGTTGGTTCGAACCGTTCACCAATGATGCACAGACTCAGCAAACGGATCGACCCATTCACCAATTTATGCACTGTTAATTACGCAAAAGAGTCGGATATGGGTTGTCGGTAGCAGTTGCCCGAAAGAATTTCTGAATTTCACGATATATGGAGGGCCCCCTCGCTCGCTATGGATTTTATGGTATATGGTGACTGGTTAACTATGAATTTCACGGCTATGGAGACCCTGCTAGCTGTGGGTTTCGCGGTATACAGAGTACCCTTGATACAAGCACACCAGACATAAGAATATATTGGTTACAAGCATACCTTCACCGGTTCCACATAGTAAATAGCATACCTATTTCGGATACAATATTTTTTTGGCCTAGTCACCATACATGTGCTTTGTAGTACGGAAGGGCTAAATCACAAAGTGGTGTTTATCGATAAGAAATTACGCGGTAAGAACAACATCACCCCCGAGGAAACATACAACGTAAGATCTCTACCTCCTGCACAAGACACATATCAAATGCGGGCGAAATCATGTCATCTCCTTTCATATTAACTGTTCCCTAACACCGCATGAAGCTCTCGCACATATTGAAGGATTGCTTCTCTTCTCACTCCAAGCTGAACGTACAGCCAATATCAATGAGCTACAGGAGAACCTGAAAGGTAAGCAACAGCGCATTGAGACTCTGGAATTCGACACCGGCAGCAGCACATCCAGCGCAGGATCACCGACTTTCTGCTGCCTCCCGGAGCCACTGCCACCCCCCCCCTCCCTCTCTCCTTGAGATTCTTGTACCCACATCTACTGTCATTTGTCTATTTATGCTCCAATTGTATTTATCTACTTATTTCGCAATCTGTTCTTCTGTTGGTGAACCTTGATTCGATATTTTCCTTTTTTTGTCTGTACATAAGAATATATTGGTTATAAGCATACCTCACCCCGTTTCAACGACATGCTCGTATCGAGAGTACTCTGTATGAAGTCCTGGCTAGCTGTGAATTTCACGACGTATGGGTGGCCCACTTGTTGGTGATTTCGTGGTACATGGTGACCTGGCTAACTGTGAATTTCACGACATATGTAGAGCCCGCTCGCTGTGCATTTTGCGGTATATGAAGGTCTGGCTAGCTGTCAGCCGACCATTCAGGCCGCTGGACGCCTGGCCTGAGAGTAGATCTGTGCTGGCCTGAGGCAGCCTGGGGTGGCCTCCAGGCTATGCAGGCCAGTCCAGGCTAGTTGATGGCCCCACGGGGTAGTGGCACCGTCAAAAACCTTCAAAATATCGGGTAAAAATACTGTGTCATGTTTTGCACTGCATGCCCACCGGACAAAGAACCCTGTGCCCAAACTGGACACTTTACTGGAGCAAATGCACCGGAGTATTCAGTATCTGCACAGGGATTTGCAAAGGATAATTTGCAAAGGATTAATTCCGGTGATTTAACCACCAGAAATATTATTGAGGGTAAGCACCATGAACTAATCCATGCATAACCAAGTATTTTCCTATCTTTTACAGCGACACAACAGATTAGATTCAGAAATTCCCTGGAATTAATCCAGTGTGACTGAGATATGGTTACGCTGAACCTAGTTAATATGTCCTAAATGCAAAAAAAAAACTTTCATAGCTTTTTCTTTTTCTTTTTCTAAGTCTATACGCCTTTCCCCCGAAGGGAGCTGTAGGCTATGAGGCGGCCCTGTTCCCACACCTTTAAAGGACTGCGTTTATACACGGGACAACATGCCTTAAACGCCCAGCCTCCCGAACCTAAGAAACAACAAAGAGCGTAAGATAGAAAAGTCCGACTACCTCCGCCTATCCGGCTCCCGTCACCATGCCCCCACTTCCAGCCACAAACCCCGGGGAGTATACGCAGCCTCTCCACCACCACGCCCCTTACATGTCAATCGTTGGTCCATGCATACTCCAATTCCGATCTTCCATCCTCTGATACCTCACATATCAATGCTCACCCCAGGGCGGCACATGCAGATGACTTCTATGTATACACTATAGCTCTCGTTTCAATTTGAGTCTACTTAGATGATAGTTTGATTTTTCAACAGTTAAATACATATATCCCGGAAGTGTGCCACAACCTGGTAGTGCTCTGGATGCCCGTCAAATACGTTACCTACACATTGCCTGCAAGGTGTCTCATTAATTTGGCGTAGGTGCCTGGCTAGGCATGAGAACAGATTATACCCGAATTTTGTCCTATAAGCCTAAGTGATGGCATCAAGTCCGCCCAGGACATTCCCATTTGCATTCTATGTGCACTTATCTATAAGGGTGCGCAGGTGCAGACCTAACCGGACTAAATTTTTATCTCTGTAGTGACCAAGATCTTCGCTATTAACACTTTCGTGAGTTCAGTCCCTCAAGCCATCTCCTTTCACAATGACAATGGGGTGAGACTAACAAAAGCTGGGCCTCGCAGCATCGATATCATGAAGTTACATCTAGAGCTCGCCTTGGTTGTCACAGCTGTCTTAAGCCTCATCCCCACAGCCGCTGGGTTGACGTGCACATCCAAGTGTTCTGCTTGCTGGAAAGATAACAGTCCCGGCGTAGATACCAAATTCAGCTGCAGCTCATCAAATTGCGGTGAATCATGTCCAGATGGTTATCATGACTTGCACTGTGCAAGAAGCTATCGTTGCAGGTAAGCGGCGTCAGATACTGGTGCCTTTGTTGTACTATTTGAATTATTATTCCCTTTTCTATGCGGCCATATAAACGACTCTAACGTGGTGTAACAAATTTAAATAGGTGTGCGGTAAATTCCGGATGTCATGATTACGGCCCGTGCAATTGTGGGGAATACAACGATGGCGTGCATAAATCCTGCAAGCCAATGCAAGATTGTTGACAGAATCACTTTACTGGAACCTGCGGTGGGGAGCACCGTCATGCATGAGACTAGGTACACGTGGACAACTCTCACTTGTGTATATCATTGATGTTTAAATTTATATTAAACTTCAAAATGAAACCAATCGCAAATCAAGCATATATAGTTATATGGCAAGCCCTGAGAACGGTGCGTATTCACGGTGTGAGATCGGCACCAAGAAACAGGTATGCGTCCCTATATTGATGAAGTGGGTTCCTTTAATTGTCCAAACACAAGGCGCTAGCTTTGCGGCTCGAGACCTGGTGTTTGCCTGGTGTTACAATGGAACGCCGATACCATAATTTCGCTATAAGGCAAGAAGATGCCGACCGCCCCCATACAAAATAAGAATAAAAACTCTATAGGCATACTGGTATTCTTGTGTTTAACGGTGACCAGTAGGGAGTTTGGCGGGGGGTGATTTACCGGCTATATAGCTACTATAGCCTGACATCACGATGACTCCAATATTCTTGGTTCGACAAATGCATCCCTTTCTGCAATTCCGGTCATGATGCCACCATCAAGCCTACAATCTAAGTACTCCGCTCTCATCGCTGGGGTTATGCCTCCACCGACTACCCCTAAACGAGAATCTCATACACTGCTGCACTCAAGGCATTAGAAACCCTGACTCTGCTTAACCTTCGGCTGCAACAATGGATTCAACGCAACAGTAGCAATTTCATAGGGAACGGTGCTGGATTGAGAGTGCACAAACAGCAGAAAAAGACCGCCAGAGGCAAAGGGTATTGTGACTGGAAGGGATGTCTCGGGGTATTCGATGTATTTATATTCATCTTACTACATGTTGTTATAAGCATATATTCGCTATAAGCATGGGGTTCGACCACCCGATGACATTTTTGTATTGAATGAATAAGTTCCACTGTATAGACATTTCTGTGTTCTCGATGCGCCCCGATTTCCATCATCTCATGTGCCACAACCGTTCCTAAGTATGTACCCAGAGGTTGGTACTGTACACACGCAGGTTGGGAATTATGAAGTGGATCTGTTCAGGGGGGATTGTAGGGTGGTGGAATATATCGGGGTTTGAGAGTCGGATGTACATGAAAGTTGTGATCCGTTTACTGTTATATAGTCATGGTATCACGTTTCGATGATACGTGAAGGTTTGTAAATTTGATAACCACATGCCAGGCGTATGTGCCTGGGAGGCGGCACACATATCCGAGTTTCGGAATTGCGACGAGTTATAAATGTACGAGAACAATTTTAATATAAATGCATATACAAATGGGAGAATACTAAAGCGTTATCTAGAAAATGTAGCAATAATATTAATGTGACACCTCCGTTTCATGAACCCAGCTTGATGGTAGGTAGTACAGGATCGTATACGTTTTAGACCCCCGCAAAACTCGAGAACAAGTTACAGGGCACCCCAACACAGCCACAGGACACCCCAACACTGACCTCAATGTGATTCTCAACAGCATCATGCTATCTCTGCCACTGTCCAACACCGGCTACAAAAGCGATTCAAGCGAGGCAAGCATAGTGGGCATAGACACGGCTTTGCCAACTCCCACCCGGGGGTGGGGGAACCACTGCCACCACCTGCAAGGACACCACAGCTAAGAGAAGTTGCGGACTCACTCTGAATATAACTGAGCTAATTACACATGCACACTGCTACTCCTCCTCGACGGGATTGAGAGACTTTCGGCTATCTTAGCCACAATTTTGAAGGTGGATCTGCCCTTCCATGCGCGTGACTGGTAGAGGAACAGGCGGGGGCCCATCCATGGGCGTATACGACAGAGTTTGAGCTTGTTTAGTATGTACCTAGATTTGGGTGGGGAGGGCGATTAACAGTCCCGAACCAGAATTCGTCCGCATTGCGGCGGCGTACCATACGTCGGGAACGTATTGAGCCTCTAAAAAAAAAAAGCTAGGATCTTACACCTTACCCAGATGCTTGCGTAAGAAACAAGGAAGTTTGTTCTAGTGTGGAACCAATGCAATGGAAGCTCGTAATCACCTTATTCTATTGCTTGTTTTATACCAAGCTTATGTATTTGGTCCGTTCGTTTAAGAGATGTAGGATTACGGTTAATTCGGACGTGACGAGGCAGAAGTGATCAATCAAAGGCGACTTGAACATGTACATGCAATAGACATGGGACTTGGCGATGGGATCATGGATTGATTATGGTCCTGTATATAGCCCAAGCCTAGTCATAAGACCCCCGTAGATTCACTCTTACTATTATATAAGAAACATATCTTGTTTGCACGTTTATATAGTAACGTCGCTAACAAGACAAATCCGTGGAGTATAGTAGACCAGAAATGACTAAAGCCGATACTAGGGAGTTTCCTCTGGAGTATGAGGACTATAATTAGTTAACTGTAGTAGAGAAGGAAGTATATATATATGGATGTCACAGGGTCGATTAACTTAGGGTGCTTATAGAAGTACTGCATAAGTACTGTAGGGTGATACAGAAAAATTCTTCCTTGTGAAGCTTATAATTCGTGCTCGCGTCTCATGCCCAGACCGATTTCGATCACCACTCAAATAAATCGGTCTGGGCATGAGAACACTCGCTCTGTCATGTGTGAAGCACAAGTAGATCTCGGCCTAATTAATTATAATTCCAACAAGCAACGACTGCTGCAGACTATTCCTACCTAGGATGTCAAATTCGGATAGCTGGCTCGACCCAGGCACGGACTTGAGCAATCCGCGCCATACCCCCAGGATAAATTTATGACAAAATCGCCCAACAGCTGAACATTCTCCTTGACCCAGAAAGCGCTTTTTTGACTATCGGAAGCTATGGATTGTGCCTGCCTCGATAATGACCTGTTTCGGTCAGATGTTAAGCTGCCGTGAGCGTTGGTGGTGGAAATCTGTGTCTCTCTTTGTCGGACCTCTCTGTCAGACTCCTAATTTTTTTTTTTTTTTTGAAGTCATTAATCGCATTCAGCCTATCTAGACTATGGCGAACAGACTCCTTATTCTGGCGGCTGACTTCTACGTTCCATTTACAACCGCCTCGAGTTAAGTATGGGTATTGGAGAAAGGTGAGAATCAATTTGGGAAAAATATTGATGTGGGCAATATGGAGAGGGGAATATGGAGGGGGGGGGGGAAGGGACTTGGAGATCTATGAGCATTGATTCTACATCTTTCAGCTGTGCTTTGCTTATTTCCAGCGGATCCATGCTCTTTGTTACTTACCCTGAATCCTCATGCATACACAGCTCCTTCTCTTGTAATTAAGCATGCGGGTCTTCAACAACCTCGTTCCTTGTTGCCATGAGTGAACTCGATCCAGAGTTACTCCATAGCTGTTAGCGCCATTCCACTGCCTATTAAAGTAACCCTTTAATATCAAATATCATCCAAGAGCTACCTGTAGAAAAGTAAGAGGTGTTGCCTGGAGGGTAATCTCATTGTATGCTGCATATGTGACATGTGATATCTCTGGCAGTCCGGCGGTTGATAAGGCGATCCTTGTTTCTTTATAGGGGGTTAAGACCAATAGCGCTCATAACCTGACAAACTATGAGAGTTGTGTTAGGCACAGCGGAGTAGTAGGTGTATATGCTAATTGCAGACTTGTATGCTGTATGCTTGCTAGGGCACGGTGATAGTCGAGTGCGTAGATGGTAATGTACGAACGAGACAGTGTGTGAAGGCTTGCTTGTATTGCTTGCTTGTATAATTCTATCTAACAGAAGGAAATAATAATAATATAGAGGTATATATACATAAAATAACGGACTAAATAAGTACGTCAGCTCTAATAACTTCAAACAGTAATGCGGTACATAATATGTGAAACATCACTGAAACGTCAGCTGATACGCAGTATGATAATGCAATAATGTATGAGGTACGAAAGGTAAGAAAGGTATTGGGTCAGCGCTATGTATAAGAGCGATGAAACAATAACAGAACACAACGAGGATGTGGTGGCCACATGGATGCCTAATGTTCCAACAGCATTCACCCTATCTAGAGTATGGCGATGGACTGCAGCTCCTGGGGTTACCAGGTGGCCACTCTCTTCTACACGGGCCAGTCCCTGCCCTGAGTATGATACCTCCAACCTGCAGCATCCATACATTTGCCACGACCTAGGCCATGCACTCTACCAGGATGAAAGAGTGAAACCATCATCGCGACACTGTCATCCTTCCCGATGGTGATTAAAAAGAAAAAAAGAAAAAAAAAACACTGTTCTAAGTCTCATATAGCTTCATTGTCATCGAATAATCTATTTACGCCAGTTCTATAGTAACTATCCTTAGGACTCCCGTAACAGTGAGGGCTACCCCGTGGTGTCATCCGCTTGCCCAAAGGATAGCAGCTCTGGTTGTTGAGATCCGACCAAGTGCCCCCGCCGTGGTGAAGTTCCTATAATTGCTCGGTTCTGTCATCGGTGCACTTCCTCTCAACCTGCTCGATAGTGGTGCCCTATTGTGCCCCAGGCGTCCCTCGTGCATACGGCTCCGGGGGATCGGCCTCCACTCGTTCCCATCCACTCCATGGCTTAGCACATCTCGAAAAAAAGTCAAAAAGTGAACATTGGGAATCGGGTGAATCCTATGTAATCCGGGCAAATCCGGAGCGTATCTCGCGGCGTCCGCGTATTTTCAAAATTGGCCCCCAGGAGGAAAACTGCTAGCTCCGATGACACCAGGAGACCACCAGGGAGACAGCAGGAGATACCGATGCCACGATGACCTACGATGACCCACGATGACGCACCAATTTCTTTTGCTGATGCACCTCGCACTCTTCCTCCACCGATTCAAACTCACTAGCCATCCTTCTCTCCCTCCACTGTATCTCTTCGATCGTCTTCTTCATGGCCAATAGCTTCCCGGCCCTTTGCCATTGCCGGACACTCCCTGTCGTGGTGCCACATGTCACAGTACCGACATGTTGGCATCCTCTTGTCCCCTTTCGCCCGGCACGTTTCCGCACTGTGGTTGTACATCCCCCAACGCTGGCATGCCCCACTCCGGAACTGAGGCGAGAATTGTCGCGCCTGTCGCACTCCCTGCTCCTTTGTATACCATACTTCACCGGGTAGTGCATCATCACCGGGAAATGCATCAATTCACGCAATCAACTTCTAGCAGTCCGAGACCTAGTTACACGGTACCCAGGAGATCCAACACTTCTTCCAACAACAGCAGGAGATACATGACGAGGTCTGAGAGGGGTTTGGGGCAGCGGGGGTGCTTAACGTCTCACGGGCAAGGGGGTAGCCACCATAATAACCGACTCAACTGAGGAATCCGGATTGAGTGGAGCCTCCAAATCAGACTCCCAATCTTCCATCTCAGATCCAGAGTCATCTTGCGATGCCTCGGCTATATTAGATTCCTCAGACTCTTCAAAGTGGACAGATACCTTGCGTTGTTGTGGCGCTTTGCCTTTATTCTTCCGAGACAGTGGCTGAGACATCTTCTGCGCACGGACCTCCCGTGCAGCTTCTTTTTTCTTCTCAGCACGATCTCTTTGCAAATAGAGGTGATAGAGTATGGTGCCATCAAGAAAAGTGCCCTCATCGGTAGAGAGTTCCTTCCTGTTGATTGGGGCCGCCAATTTTTGTGCTTGTTGCCATTTTCTAAGGACATCTTGTTCGAGTTGTAAGTCTTTATCGGTATTGAGAGCAAATCTCTCCAAGGAGTCAATCAACTCTGCCACATCAGCAAAAAAACTCGTGTGTTGCAACGCCTCACCAAGCTTTGCAACACCACCGTCACGTTATATGCGTTCCTGTCCATCTCAACGTTCCTTCTCCTTACGTCCGTTTTCGATTACCTCCTCGCATGACTTTTCTTTGCAACGCGCTACACCTAGTATCAACGCAGTAAAATTCAGGATCTTAGATTTAATTTGGTATCGCCACTTCTTACATCTTCTAAACTTCTCTTCATGCCATGCAAGCTCCATCGCTGAATTTTTATGTGCACTTGCGCACATGTACACTCATTTTATCACGACTGGCAGTTTCCACTCTATGTCCACTGGCCTATATCGTACAGCCCCTCTCAACTTGCTTATATAAAACTCTACACCTGCTTCCATTTACCAATTGTACATCCCTTTATTTCCTCTGGCTTACTTCTATACTACCCATCAGTCATTTCATTCCAAACATGATAATCTACATGGTTATTCACTATCCAATTCCACTCCGGTTCCAGAGGTATCAAATGTACGGCCCCCTCTATCGCACATAGCCACACAATACTCTGCCCACCCACTCCAGCATATCCTTCGACTCTTGATATTCCTTCAGGGCCATGTGGCGTCGGATTGCCCGCCCAATTCAGTAATGTCACATGGGACAACTTCAATGACTCGCGATTCATCCCTTGTAATGTGAACAATGCATTCAAAAACCCTACAGCCCTGCCCCGATAACATTTTGACTGCCCACTGAGCAGCCTCATAGACCCTACTCATACCCATACCGTATCCCTCCTAGATTCTCCATCTCTCCAACTTTTTCGCCTGGTTACGCGTAAATATTGCACTTTGTACGTATTGTCTGCATCCATATCCTGATCCGGTACTAGGATTTCCAGACTGTTGTATGCCTCCACCGTAGCATGCAAGAGCATTCTTTCTGCATCCGATAGTGGATCAGCTCCGGCCTGACAGTCATTGCATTCCAAAAAATGTTTCACATGCCTCACCAGGTCTGGAATCATGAATGCCTCCACTATGTGTGTGATATTGTATATTTCCTTAATCGACTGCTTGCCACGCAATGTCATGAACGTCGTGGTTCCTTCCTTGACGATTAGTAGATTATTGGTCCATTTTGGATGCAATACACCCTTCATCCTTTCCTTTATGTACGGGTTTTCCACTGCCCAGGCTTTAATCTCAAGCTCTTTCACTGCAATGCTATGCACTCGGCCATACTCTTGGATTATTTGCGGGATGCTGTCAATATGGTTACTCCGGTCATATGCTTCCTTCAATGGCTTGTGTGAAACTTCAAAAATCTCCATTGAAAACTGTGGCAAGCTACCGTATTGTGAGATTTGGTCACTCCAGTGCATTAGCAAATGAATCTTAGGAAAATTGAAGTATGAATCCTCTATCAAGGCCTGATTCACCAGGTATGTGCATTCTTCTCTATCTTCCACTAGTGTGCGAGCCTTCTGAGCTGCCGTATGTCCGTTAGCCTTATCTTCGACTCTGCAAGCCGTAGTCTGTGCCGTCAGCTCCTTTGAGACCATGTCAGCTTTTGGCTTTGCCACTTTACCAGCCCGATATCTTAAAAACACGTCTTTGGTTTTGTGAAATTGTTGCAAGTACTCTTGCATATACCCTATGGTGCTGTCCATATAACTCCGATATCAGGAGAGCAATGCAAAAGCTGTCAAATACCGTACACAAGTGATTGCTTTCCTGAAATCTTGTTCTTGCCCCGCAGTCGAACATGACATATTTGTTTTCCGGCGCAGAGAAGCCGTGAACACCCCTAAAATAATCATTAGGATTGATCGTATTTCCTTGCCGGAGACCTGACTTAAAAGCTGATATGACTTCCGTGGCACATAACTCCCAAACTAAGGTGCCATTAAACTTCAGATGCTGTCAAATGCGCTTAGTCTGTCATGGTTATCAAGAAACCCCTTAATCCAATCTAATAAATGTTGAAAGTTTCCCAAAAAGATCGTGTGAAGAATGTCCAATCGGACGAGTTCCCGAGGCATCACATCCCTCAGTGTCCACAGGGCATTCATAATGCACTTTACTCCGCTTATGTGCAGACTTTCCGTGTCCGATTTGTCAACTCATTCCCGATATTGTTGTGCATCACGCAAGAGATATTTCTGCAGATCACCCAGCCAGTCCTGCGGTGATTCGCAGATTGCGCATCTGGCAGTATAAATCCCATGTATCACTGAATTTTCCATATGGTCAGCAAGCCAGCCTGTAACCCGGAAATAGCACTTCCTGACAACCTCGTCACCACACTTGATATTGTGTCCATCCCGTGCAGAGCTCGATAATGGACGCAGGACGAACTTTAACAAATCATGGAGTACCTGCAATACCTCATGCTCTTGCTTCTACTCTGACTATCCAGGGACCTTTTTGATACGCTTGGGAGCATTCGGCAAAATCGCTACTAGTACCTAGGCATGAGATGTTGGTTTGTTGCAGATACTAGACTTGATATTCCTAATGGTTATGTACAAAGGCCATACTTTGCCATCACCAGAAAAGTTCATCAGGTGCGTAGCATCAGAGGCGAAGAGTACTGGAACCAACATGGAACCAATGGGGAGAGTCATCTGTAATTTTCTATCAATACCAAGCCAGCTTATATTTTTGGAGTAGAAGTCGTACCTGCCTATCCCACCACCATGAAGCAGTATTCATTTCCGTATACACTCTCTCATACTGTCCGTCAAAGTTCTTCACTGGGGCCCAAAGCATATGCTGAGCAAAGGATTTTCGATGCAGAAGGTAATTTAACACTTGCAAAATGTCCCGGTACTAGAACTCGGTACCCTTGGCCAGCCGGAAGTACACAAAACCATTTTTGCATGCCGGGTCCATCATTATATCATTCAGTTTCTTATATAAACCATATGCGAAATGAAATGAGAATCTTGTGCGTAGAATTGGGGCAAGAGACGACCCTGCAGCATCCGTTTTCACTCCCAAGAGGCCATCTTTGAAGAACTCATTGATCCGAGCCTTCGGTATATGTGCTGAGTAGAAAAACCTAGCGAGTTTGAAGTCCAGGGCATTTTGGAAGGGTAGAAAGAAGTTGTATGTTGGGTCCCGTTATCTTACAAAGTGGTAGGCTGCAATCGTCTTGCCTGACTCACGTTCTGGGGGAAAGGTTATAGTTACATCTCCTGTAGATTGGTTTGCGTCCGATAGCTGAGAACCCGAGTCCCTATTGTCTTCGTTGCGATCGTAAATAATTTCTTCGCATGGGACTGGCAGTAGTTTATTGCCATCATACCATTGCGAGGGATGGATACCAAAATCTGAGAATAGCTCCGTCAACCTTTGTTCCAAGTCTTGATCAGTTATGCACTCTGTTTCCCTTACTGACTCCTGTGTCGCGTCCGTTTCTTTCCCGCTTGAGGCGCTATTGACACCTTTTCATTTCCTGGGTTGGTCCTGTAGGTTTGGATGTATTTTTTCCATATGATTCTTGCGTGCACCAGCCGATTTGAAAGGCCGATTGCAAAATGGGCAAGCACCCAGTGCTGGGTAAGAATGCATCAAACAAGGTAGAGAGGCTCTGAAGATTTGGAAAACAACTGTTTGAGTAACTGTTTCTTAGAGTGGAATGTCAGAGACTACATATTTCCCCCCTGTTTGTTGCTCGAGCTAGTTGCACGATTGCACTTGGTGTGCGATTTAGTGTACATGTAGGTTTCTGATCCAGGACATTATTGGTCAAGTGTGTTTGTAGCTTGCGATTGTTTCTCTACACATATTTCCCCTCTGTTCGCTTTATTAGCACTAGTCACACGATTGCGTTTGGCGCCCAATATAGATTAGTCAAGTTGTTTGTTGTTGTTTCTCGCTTTATTAGTGCTAGTTTCACGATAGCCTTTGGCATCCGATTTAGTCTATAGTGAGGTAGGCTTTGTGCCTAGGATAGACTATCCATGATTGATCAAGTCGTTTGTTGCTATCGATTGTTTCGCAAAAACATTGTTGCCCTCGCTTTATTAGTGGTAGTTTCACGATTGCCCTTGGCGTCCGATTTAGACCATACTAAGGTAGGCTTTGTGCCTGGGATAGACTGTCCACGATTCAATGGGCTTTGTTTCCGAATTTGTTCTGTACAATTATGCTATTATAGCATCTCAAAGCTGACACAGGAAACTGAGATGTTTGTACAGTGTCCCTTTCTTCATTCATGAGGCCATAACGTTTCCAAACTCATTACTTACCTGCTGTTTGGCCCCTTCAAACAAGTTCCTGCTAGATATACTAGAACCTAGTCTCGGAATATACCCACCTTCAACCACAGGCAAACAGAACCCCCGTAGCATATATCGGACACTAGGCAACCTTCTTGTGCTGCATATGTTTTACAGACTGACACGCACGTTCCAGAAAATGAAGAGTCATCAAAGACCAGCAGACATAGAACCTAGCAGTCGGGCTGTAGGAGAAGTAAATATATACAAAGGGGTGTATCTCCTGCCAGATATACATACAGAACTACATTAACAACATACTATAACTGTAGATCGGTTATATAAATCCTGCCACCATTATCATTCTGACTTGGTTACTTGTGTCCGCCTACTACGCAACCTCAATCAGATCTTAAGGTATGCCTTCTGTCCATATGATATGGGACATTGGATGGGACGTGACTTACTAATTGCTACTTTTGGCACTCCCGCATTAGGCAGTCTCCAAGAAAAATGCCATGTGCACTAGTACAGAAGGAGGAACAGGCCACCTCCCATGCCAAGACTCAGCTAGGATAAGGTGATGATGATATAGAGGATTACAAAAAGTGGAGGAGGCATCTGAAGGCGTATGCACTTATAAACAATATTACAGGTAGGCGGGGGACATCAAATGCTACCTGGAATGCATTCAAAACCTTTGCGATGGAGGCCAAACACGGACTCCCGGCATCTGGACAAACATTGTTGAATACTCCAGTCGGAGATAAAGAAGGTGACAAGACAAGGGACCGATTTCACCATCTCTTGTTGGACAGCCTAAAGAAAGATCGTGAGACTGGTGTAAAGGAAGGTCTGGCATCAGCGGCAAGACAGCGGGAGAATGCCGCCAACGACTTGGATGGGAACGAGCAACGTCCGATTATCCTACCATCAGTGCTAGTC
>Ga0307514_10003775_pt1 | contig 14276 bp, 17 predicted proteins | sample 16_EM_MG_FD_203088 | JGI IMG/M metagenome (GOLD analysis project Ga0307514, IMG submission 203088) | Populus trichocarpa ectomycorrhiza microbial communities from riparian zone in the Pacific Northwest, United States - 16_EM | ecosystem: Host-associated > Plants > Roots > Unclassified | place... | reverse complement strand
ACTGCGAAGCCCGCGATATCCTAGCTCCCAGTAACTAGATATCGCGATAAACATGACTAGCGAAATTAGCGAATGTACAGGAAACGCCGATTCCTTACAATTGGCTACAATTTCTTGTCTCCTGAAAAATTCGTGAGGTGAGTTTGATGCGATGCTAAAAGGATAGGAACCAGGGTTGATCCGACTGGAATGGTTGTTTATATTATGTAAATAAGCAGCTGCATCATATATGAGATTGAGGGTAACTACGAAGCATACCTGTTGATCCCACCACCATAAGCCTGTATTCATCTCAAAATATATCCTCTTCTCATCCGTATTAAACAATTGCACAGGCTTCCACAGCATGTGATCTACAAATGCCTGCTGGCGAAGTAGATATTGTATGCATTCGATTATGTTCCTGTACCGGAATTCTGATTTCGGTCGAAGTGCATATTGGACAGCGCCCGCTATCCAAGCAGGATCATCTGCCATCTTGTCCGTCTGCTGGTAGAAGGTATAGCCAGATTTGAATGAGTACTGTGCTGGACTTTCAACAAGTTTGTCTCGAAAAAATTAATCAATACTCCCTTTGGGAACCTTGCTCAATATGAAAAAGCGTGCCAGCTTGTAGTTACGGGGGTTATGGAAGGGATGAAGATGATTATATCCTTTCGATTGCTGTTGGAAGAATGGGAAATCCCTAACAGGTTGCCCTGCTTTGCATTCCTTGGGAGGAGAACGTATGGCGTCGGGCGTATAAGCGCTGCCATTAGACTCATTGCTCGATGTAAGGCTTGTGGTTTCGACAAATGGCTCAAAGTCAGAATCATGTTCTGACTCGGAAATTTCAGGGGCAGGTTTGAAATCTGGATAGGCATTGCAAATTTGAGCAAGCTCCAACCTATTTAAGTCGTAGTTGTAGAGGTCGGAGTTGGCAGAATACTTATCGAGTGAGTATTCCATACTATCATTATTTGGCTTATATGTTGTATCGGACTGTCGACGTTTCAGGGGAATGATAGCGGCCTGGAGGCGTTCAGGATGACTTTTCTGGATATGACTTGAGTATGCTCCCACACTGACATACATCTTGCGGCACCACTGACATCGTGCTTTATGTGAATTCATTGTGAAGGTAGATACCAATGTGTTTCGCGAATATTTGAGCTTCCTTTGTTTAGATGTGAGGTTATGTGCAAGCGAGAATTTGACTAGTCGCGTCAGGGAGAGACTATGTAAAGGTGATAATTTGACTAGTCGCGTTGATCTCGTGCCCAGACTCTAAGGCACATCCAAAAATAATTATGTGCCAGATAAAGAGAGCCTGAAGCGAGCGTTTTGAAACATCTCGCTATCTCTTAGGCTAGTGAATGACAGTGATACGGGTAAATCTATTGTTCGGAAAAACAATAGAACAATAATATTCATGCAAGAGTGGCAGGGTAAATCTCGTCGGATGGCCAGTGGCCCTGAACAATAGAAGTCTGTTACAGATCGGCAATACTTCAGGTCATCGCTTACAAGCAAACTTACGGCCTGTTGAAGAGTTAGACTCTCACGGAGCCTGGTAACATCCTAAGCTCCACCTTCCTCATCAGATGGCCACTGAGTTGCACAAATAAAAGTCTGTTTTACTATTCTTTAGTAAATATATCTGTAATGCTCCGAGTTATGGCCTACAAGCAAACTTATGGCCCTCTGGATGTGTGTAAATGGTGGCCTATTTAGACAGCGAGTACCCAGGCCAGCTGGATACTACGAACTATCTAAGTAGGTACGTATCTTGAGGTTCTGGCTAATTGTACGAAGACAACGAGACAGGAGCTCGAGATAGAGAGAGTTCGAGAGTTCAAAGGAGTTCGAGATTTCGGGAATAAAGAAGTGACCAGAATAGCGAGTATTGATTGATACTAACTAAACTGATGTAAAAGACGAAAAACAGACGTCGCGTAAAAGATAAAACAACGCTTAGCGTAAAAAGACTGAAAGGACAGGTCGGTAAAGACAGTAAAATGAACCACGGACCAGAAAACAAAACTATCCAAAGCGCGGCGATGTCAGGCTCTTTAATAGAGAACTGACAGCGCCCGCGATTAGTACAACAAGAACCATAGTGATTACCAAACACCATGACCGACAGACAGACACAACAAGACTCATAATGACCTCCAATCATTATGAGCGACACAATAGTCATAGATAACAGCTGACGTCACTCCAGAATTGACATCGTATATGTGAAACGTATGACTCGACAAATATGACTCCGCGGCTCAAAAACTGCGAAGCCCGCGATATCCTAGCTCCCAGTAACTAGATATCGCGATAAACATGACAAGCGAAATTAGCGAATGTACAGGAAACGCCGATTCCTTACAATGTGGGTACAAAAATCTCCCATCCCCACAGTCAATCACCTTCATCATTGAGAGTCTATACAAAAACGACTTCCCATTTTCTTTCCATATAGATAAACACCAAACTTGACATCTTGTTCTGTATTTTGACAATCAAGCAAGACTTCCGAATCCAGTATCTGACCAAAGAGGTAATTCCATTTGCTGCCAAGGCCCCGACGTAGCAGATCTAATACAATACTAAGTTAGTTCCAATAGTTACGGTGAAAAACTTAATCAAAAAGTCGAAAGCAGATCTCGGCTGGGATACCTGAGATGCCGATTATACCTCCTGTAGAAATGCAGTCCAGAATTATTGTGCACAACAGAATATTCGGAGCTGGAGTGGTGCGAGTGATGTAGAGCGAGCCACTTTGATAGCAGCTGCCCCTAATATAACTGGGTTCCGGCCAGCAATCCGAGCAGGACTCTCGTCGGGATCAGAATTCCACAAGACCGCTCTACAGGCCTTATTACAGGAGTGTTTAAAAAAGAAATCGGAGACAGCCAAGAATTTGGCTGTCAAAAGGGCATTGAAGAGACCGAGAATGGGGGGTGACGGGGTTGATAGGGATGATCATGATGAGAAGAGTATGGATGAGGGATCACCAGTGGCAGTATGGTTGGCTGACCCAACCGATACAACACATCGGAATGCAGCTGGAGAGTGGATCTGGGATGTTAGGAATCGGCGGAAGTTGGGGATCATCCAAAGCAAGATACTAGATGGTATCTGAGACATGGTCAAGGGATACATGCCTGCTGGGAGGACCGTGCGAGAGATTCTTGCTGCCCTAGAGGACCCTGTCACCCCTGTCAACCAGCCTGCCAGCTGGACCAGCCTACGATCTGAGGAAGAAGTCATTGCATTTTTGCGGATGACGAACGCAGAACCTATACGTTTGCTCATTGTCTTTCACCGCCCTCCCGGTGCTGCTCCAGTCAGCCCAATTCCAACAGGCCTAGAAGCATGGTTTCCAGTAGACAAGTTCAAACCACCATTGGAATACAATGACCCTATCGAGGATAGTGATGTGGTTGTCCGGAATATCACGGGGGTTGGGAGGCGTAGGATGCCAATAAAGGACCATACTTTCGAAGAGCGGAAGTATACACTCAGGGAACGGATCGCCAGGCAACAGGAACTTCTTCGAACAGTCAAGTGGACCTATCGGGACAAATGCCCTAATGCCCCGATCATTGACTCAGATCATGAAGATTTCTGCTATATTAGGAATCTGAAGAGGCCCAAGTGCAATACAGGTGCAAGAATCATCAAAGCTCATGCAGTAATTCCTGCAGGACATCAGGCAACCACACTTAACAAGGCATATGATGTGGGAAGGATTCAGTCGAAAGTTCAGGGGATAGCAGCTGCACAATTTGCGTGGGAGCAGTTGAACCTGGCAGGTTAGATGGATAGTGTGTGTTTGGGTTTGAGTTGGGTTTTTGGGTTTGGGGATGGATATTTGAAAAGATGTTTGGGTTAGGATGGGTAGAATATTAGGAATAGTTGAGTTTTGGCAGAGTGTTTTGGTTTGGGATAGTGAGAGGTCTTGAGTTGGGGGCGGTTGGGATGCATTTCGGTTTAGGTTTGGGTAGAATTTCTTTAATTGTTAGCAGACATAATGAATATAAAGGAATTGGTATCTTAGGAGACAATGCTTGTGAGATATTTGACAAGACCGAGTGAAAATCAAACAAAACTGAGTCAAAATCAGAACGTAGACAAAATGTCATCAGAGAATTACCCACTTCCACCATACATATCGGGGGCTTCAAGGAAACGGGCTGTGTCGGGTAGCAAATACTCGGCGAGAAAGGTACACATCCAGGTGGGGAGAAGTACCAGTGCTGCAGATAAGTCATCAGTGGGAGTGCCAGTAAGTATAAGGACTCTGAATTGCCAAATAATTACTGTGATCCTAACTAGGTACACCAGAAGACCTCCTCCCAGGCGGGCTCCTTCTGCAACACAATCCACTCTCGCGCCCAAACAACTCACTTCTGGGACAGCTCTCCTGAATCTCCCGAATTCCTATGCGCACAACCCCGGGATAGGATTGTGTACTCTCCTAAATTCCCATGTGCACAGCCCTGAGATAGGATTGCATACGATGATGATGAGAGAGATGAATCGCCTCCTATACCTGTCATCCAAAGACCACAGCATGTCGGGGCCCAATCAAGATCCTTTTTCCTGATTAACGACAGGTATAAGTTGTTGGTTATACAGGCTGCTGCCGAAGTGCGTCGTTACACCCTGTTCGAAAATCCAATGTTGAATGCCGATGGAGTGGCACAATTGTTGCTACAATCATAGAACAACACACAGCGGGGCTGCGGGCAGGACCTGGATTGCACCAAAACCATTAATTCACATGTTAGTCATTCTGCTCGGAAACCTCCTTAAATGTTATGCTAAATAGCACTAGTTGAATAGTATCCTGTCGCGAACTTGATCACACTTGGTATATGAGTGCAAACATAGCATAGTGCAGTTTTATGGCTTCAACACCTTGTCACAACAAGATATAGCCAAAAGAGTAAAGTGGTTATTAGAGGAAGATCGTTTCATCTGTCGCGAGAATGGAAGAGAGGTAGATACCCATGTCAACGGTCGGATTATAGTTGTAGAAAGTCAGGAACTAACCACATGTCAGACACACTAAGGATATTTCCGGGCGAAGGAAATTACAGACCTGATATTCTGTAAGTATTACGCGGGGCCAAAGATGAGAGGGAACATAGATGAATCCTTCTTTGAATCGATCAACGAGGTATTTATTTGCTTGGTTTTGACAGCAATGAGGTACTGTCTAAAGGTATGGCGGGCAGGTATTTTTGAGCAGCCATTGGAGTTCAAGTATCAGACTACACATAGTAAGTACCAATCCGAAGCAGGAAGTAGAAATACTAATGGAGCAAGATACATATAAGTGATTCTTGAGCACGTGGGAGGCCCACAAGCCACAGATCTGCCAGCTATTGTTGTCAACAATAAAGGCCGACATTAAAACACGAATAACTGCCACCACAACTAAGCTTAATGATGAATGTAAAAAACTACTTCACATTCATGACATGAGGGAGGAAGAAGAGGAACTCCAGCGAGAACTGGAGGAAGCGGTAAATGCCGCTACTCTGACGCGCTGGGATGGGAGGGGTCAATGTGACGATGTGAAGTAGGAGGAAGAGAAGGAAGAACAGGAGGAAGGAGGAAGAGAAGTAAATGATGATAATGCCGGTGAATCTGGTGGGACTGAGCAGGATTGGGGTGACAATCCCGACGTGTGATGTGAGATATGTAGGGTGTAAAATGGAATTTGGGTGAATATCGCTGGGATTTCTTAGTATGTAATTGTATTTAGTATTGTGGATATGGTTGGGATTTCTTTGTATGTACTGTTATTTAGAGGAAATGAATACAAGAGAATGTTTTGAGTGAAACGTTAGCATCAGCACAATAACCAAGTGGAAACGCAAAATGAGTGCGGGATGCCCATGAGAATTGACACAGAGATGGAGATGAATAAGTGTATGGAGATACAATGAAGATGAGACACGTCGGGTATTGCCCATTGTGGGTGTATGAGGAAACGATATAGAGATGAGGTACAGGCAACAGGAATCACTGATGTAGGAAATGGGGTTTACTCAAAAAACAAAGTTGAAGACGAAAGGAAAATAGGAGAGGGTATCCAGGATAAGGGAGGAAACAGCGGAGAAAGAGGGGATGGGTAGCAGAAATAACTGAATGTTGGAAAGTGGGTACATATAATAAAGAATGTTAAAGATGGAAGGAAAGTAAACGAGGACATCCAGAATGAGAGGGAAAAGATACGAATCATAAGGGGAGTATGTAGAGTAGAGAAGAGTCATGCAGCTGGAGAGCAGGAATAAGGGCAAGTTGGGAGAGAAGCATAGTGGTGAGCAGAGATTGGGGACAGGAGACAAGCTAACATATGTAAGATGCATGGGTAAATAATAAGGGGAAATATTAGATGTTGGGGAAATAATGTACGACGTCGGAGAGGGGGCACTAGCAAGCGTGGATGTGGAAGACATGTAGTGGGACAACATAGCGTCATGGAAGTGGGTATGCATGGGTGGCGTTAGGGAAATAGGTTGGCATGCCCGTAGTGTCTGGCAGTTCGATTTTGGTATTGGGCGTGCAAAGTGTCAGACACATAGGATACAAACCTATGTTGTTGCTGATGTTATTCTCATTGTGAGAAGTTGTGATGTTGTTCAAGTTTGCTACTTGCAGCGAAAGTGGGGTACCGTTAGAACAAACGATAAGGCTTGGCAGTTTCCAAAGTAAATTGAACACTTAGCATGGTTGCACAACTATTTTTAGTTAACAATGACATTATTATGGCAGTGCCTAGTCTGGCTTGGCCCTAAAACTAGCCAAACGTTGAAACAAAGGCACTCTACTCTTTAGCACAACCATATAGATCTCGCTTCAGGATAATCACATCAAACCAGCAACATGAAACCCTTTTGTGTCTCTAGAAGCTGTCCCTGTTGTTCCGTGCGCTTCAAATCGTCAGGTGCACTATCCAATCACTTGCCAAACGGCAGACATTGGTATCTGCTGTCCAGCCGAGGACTGTTTTTGTTGTCACCGTTACAGGTTTTGGAGTAGCCATAGTGAAGGATTTGTTTATTTGGTAGTAAACAATGCCTACACCAAAATCCGCAATGGAGACTGCGAAAACAGCTCTCGGTTGGACAGCAGGCACCAATAACATGAAATCTGATGTGAAATCTGACATGACATCCCACACAACATCCTACGTAACATCCAGCGTGACATCTGGCGTGAAATATGGCAGTAGAAACAAATAAGTAGGTAATAAACAAATTCAACATTGAATCCAATGTAAGATATGGCGATGGAAACAATGTTAGGGTCGCAGGGAAGAAACAAATCCAACGGGAAATCCGACGGGAACAACGTTAAAATATGGCTAAGGTGAGATGCGACGTAAAATATGGGGGTGAAAACAATATGTTCATATTGTCAGAAGTCATGATGTCATTCAAGTTTGCTACTTTAAGCGAAAGTGGAGTAGAAGCAGTCTCACTCCAAACGTTACCTAGCGGCTTGGCAGACTGCCAGCTAAACACCCAGCAATGAAAAGTCTGCATTGCTTGGCAGGCTCCGAACAAGCGGGTTGTCAGAAGTTAGGGAACAATGACATTATTATGCCGTTCCTAGTCTGGCTTGGCCAGTGCAGGCTGTCATGAAAACTGAAACGTGCTCCACTCTTTAGCACAAACATATAGATCTCCTCCAGGATAATCATATCAAACCAGCAACATGAAACGCTTTGGTGACCCTAGGAGCTGTCCCTTTTGTTCTATGCACTTCAAATTGTCAGGTGCACTATCCAATCACTTGTCAAAGGTCCACCTAGATCAACAACTTCCACGGAAGGAAATGAAACGCAAATGACCAGCCAGTGAAACCGATTCTGACGAAGAGGCTGACATAGCATGGGCTAGACCCCCAAGCTCCGCTTTGACAGCAGAGAATTTGCGTGGAATATTCCCTAGCTTTCCTGTGTCAGAATTCGAGTTGCCATCAGCCCACAATGTTATTCCGGATGAGCATCGACACCTTATGAGTTATGAGGGCATAGGAGACAATATCACTGTTTCCGATAGCAAGCAGAGGAGGGATACTATAGAACATTTCCCCGCAGATCTTGAAGCGGGGAAAGCTCATGCATCTTATCCTTTCCAAACCCCTCTTGCTTCCCACTGTTTCTTGCCATTTGACAATAAACACGATTACAAGCTAGCACGATTTTTTCACTTGACTCACGTACCGCAAGCGCGTATTGACGAGTTCTTCAAGGATGGGGTTATGGGTGGGAGCAAACGACACGTACAGGCAGCTCGACTGGACCTGGGAACACGGTGTACCCCTAACCTGAAATTCCAGATCTTTTCGTTCAGCTCAGCTCATACACTCTACAACAAAATAGATCATATGACAGCTGATCCACAGTGAAGGAATGGATATGTGGACTTTCAGCTGGCAAGGCATAGGGAATTCTGGCATTGTGATATTTTGGAATGCATCAAGTATTTACCTCGTCGTCAGTGCTATGCAGAGAGTATGGCATGGTCTCCTGTTCAGGAATTTGATGACTCTGGGCAAAGGGTTTATTCGGAAATGCATACGGCAGATTGGTGGTGAAATACCCAGGTATTATACACTCCGAATCCTATGGTATTAGTGGCCTGACATTTATCAGATGGCGCTACCAGTCGGATCAATATTGGTGCCAGTGATATTCGTATCTGACATGACTCATCTTACAAATTTCTGCAGTGATGGCAAACTCTGGCCTGTGTATATGAGTATCGGAAACATCTCATCGAGAATTCGACAGAAGCCGACTTCACATGCCTGGATCCCAGTTGTACTTCTCCCAGTCGTACCGAAACGAGTTTACAAGAAAGCTGATTGGTCAGCGGTGAAACAGGAGAGAGAGAGCCTGGAAATCATGCATGTGCTTCTGAAATTTATCTTGGGACCTATATCTGATGCTGCAGAGCATGCTATAACTGCTCACTGTGGGGATGGGGTTGTGAGGAAATGTTATATCAAAGTTGCTGCTTGGTTAGGTGATCATATAGAAAATTGCACGATCCATGCAAGTTACAACACACAATATGGCATTTGTGAGTGCCTCATGGCTGAGCTAGGTAATCATGGTCACAGGAATCGTCGACGAGACCATGAGATTTACAAACAATAGGTGCAGGAGGAAGATACAGAACAGCTCAAAGCCGCCGGGGTGAAGTTAGTATGGAACGCCTTGTGGATATTGAGGGACGTATCGCCTGCCAATTTGACCCGGCCCGATCTTCTACACAACATGTTCCTTGGGATTGTTGGATATTTAATGGACTGGATTGAGCGCTTCCTGACAGTACACAATCGACTCAATGTGTTTGATGACATATGGGTCCAGATGCCAGCATACCCCGGAAACCATGTACCACAGAAGCCGTATCGCAGTTTGAACCAAGTACAAGGGAAGAAGATGAGAGCGATATAGAGAGTCTTGCTTGCAGTATTTACGGCTGCTCTTTGTCGCAAAACTAATGTACCACGGGTCACAGGTGGGTAGTAACAGGAGTTTAAAAGGGCAATCCTATATGTGCGATATATTCCCGACTTCGGCCTCATTGCGCAATATCACAGCCATACAGACAGCACCATGAAATATATGCGTACCTACCTCCAGAAGTTCCATGAGTCAAAGGACGTGTTTTTGAGATATCAGGCTGGTAAGAAAGCTCGGAGGCGAGCTGAGGACATTTTGAAACAATTCACAGAGGAGATTGACCAATGGCGAGCGACAGATATAGGGCTTTCAGCTGCATAATGTGCACACCTGGTGGAGGATGGCCAAGAGGAGAGGGCCTATAGGATTAGTCAGGCATTGGAAGAGGATTCTCATTTTAACTTCCCCAAACTGCACTTGTTATTACATTATGCAGATTAAATCACGCAATATGGGAGTTTGTCACAGTACTCAACAGAGATTTGTAAGGCATCACACAAACTATTAAAGGATGCCTACCGTCGAAGCAATCATGTTGACAGCATTCCCCACATAATTGATAGCTATACAAGGGAACATAACTTTGCCGTGCGAGAAATGAACATGGCGCTGTGGGCCAGGAACGATCCTAAACTGAAGAGTGTGCGAACAGATGTAATACATCGGCATTATGACACAGATCAGTTCAGCTGTGGAAATAGGGAGCCTGTTTGGATGAGGCTACAAGGGAAGTATTCCAGCAGCACTATATATAGGCTAACATACGTAGGTCAAGAATTCGGCATCCCGGAAGTAGTGGACGACGTAATAGAGTTCTTTGCAAATAATGAATATCAGGCCTCTCGGAATCCACAGGGCGATGCAAAATATTGTTTGACTGACGCGAAGGTGTAGGGTTTCACAGGAGTTGCGATTCCTATACCGGACCAGGATGTGGCGGAACAGAATATATACAAAGTGCAACATGTACGTAGCACAGGGAAAAAGAGTTAGCGAGGGAAAGAGGGACGACAGAATCTGGTATGGTTAAATATCGAGAGGATGAGGTTGGATTTGAGAACATGGAATGGACACGTGGAGTCGTTGAACGGGCGATTGCCAGGATTTTTAAATGCCTTGTTCAATGTGTGCAGGCAGGACGGGGCCCTTTATAAACTAGCACATGTGTCGTTACTGCAAGTCATTGGGAATCCGACACCTCATGATCCAGAGGGGATGTCAGTGGTTGAAGAGTAGGTAGGGGGGCACAAAGTAGTATTGATTAGGTATCTGGAGGGTGCAGCACGTTTGATGCTGTTGGAGCCAAGTCGGTTCTGGATTGTAAACAATAGAATAGACTATCACACATGGAACGCGATGCATGATGAGGAGTAGAGGGGATATGGAAGCAAGAATGAAGTGGAAATAAGCGACGTAGTCAGGCGGGAGGAAACCGGATAATTGTATTAGTAGTAAATATGGATTTATCATATTGGCAATGGTGCAAGATGTAGAGAGGCGACATGACAAAAGCAGCTGGGTTGGTGTCAGAAGGAAGTGTTTGATGTGGGGAAACAATGGGAGAAACAATGAACGGGTTATAAAAATGACAATAAAGGGCAAATTACGCTGGAAAACCGATATGAGAAGTTGAAGAGAAAGAAGCTGGGTTGGTATCGGAAGGAAGTGTTTGATGTGAGGAAACAACGAGAGACCCAATGAGTGGGTTACAAAAATGACAATGAGAGGCGAATTACACTAGAAAAGCGAGGTGAGAAGTTGAAGAGCGAAGGCATTGGGAAACGCGCAGGATATAGAAGTGGCATTGTAATGTGGGCACAGCGTTGTAACGCAGATAATGCCCATAGCGCAATTTGGCATTGTAATACCGGGTATGGCATTACAACGCCAATTTTTTTTTGCTGATGAATAGCTCCTATGCGACTGGCAACATTGACATACGCGATGGTGAGGACTTTCCACAGGACCTCAATGAGAAACTGACTTGGATATCAGCATGTGTTGCCAATTTTGCCACTTGGAATTCCAAACTGCAGGTAGGTATGGTCGGCATTTATAATCAGAACATCCTGAATCCGCCATAGGTTCAGCAGTAGATGCGCGATCACGGCAAAAGTCACACCGGCAGCAGAAACAAGCACTTTTACTTGCTTTTATTTCCGAAAATTTATTCCAACAGGTAGCAAAGCGTTTTAGTGGAATAGCAGATGGATTTCTTGCCGCAGCAGCTCAAAAGGTTTTCATTCTGCCAGCCCTGGATATTAGCAAGCATAATATGGAAGTGGATGATTCCCAGGATCCAGTAGGGGATACATTTGGGCGTGTTATAGGCACTACCGGTCTGTAAACACCCTCCAAAATGCCCAGGGCAGAATTGGACATAGGGAACTGACATTTCGAATATCATTTGTTACTAGATCCGGGAGGTGATTTTGAGAATAGTACTAGGGGATATATTTGGGTAAGTTATAGGAACTGCCAGTAAACACCCTCCAATACATTGTAAATGGTAGCCTATTTAGACAGTGAGTACTCAGGCCGGCTGGATAATATGAACTATCTAAGTAGGTACGATCTAGAAGGTTTGGCTAAGAGCACGAAGGCTTCGAGACAGATGCTCGAGATATAGAGAGTTCGAGAAGTGATTGAGTTTTAAAAGTTCGGGAAAGAAGAAGTGACCAGAATAGCGAGTATTAATTGTTACTAACTAAACTGATAGGTAGGAAATTGAGTGAAGAAGAAAAGACAAAAAACAAAGCTTTGCGTAAGAAGACTGAAAAGGACAGGTTGGTAAAGACAGTAAAAAGAACTACGGACTAGAAAACAAAACTATCCAAACCGCGATGATGTCAGGCTCTTTAATAGACAACTGACAGCGCCCACGATTAGTATAACAAGAGCCATAGTGATTGCCAAACACCATGACCGACAGACAGACATAACAAGACTCATAATGATCTCCAATCACTATGAGCGACACAATAGTCATAGATAACAACTGAGGTCACGATCCTGATATGACATCGTATATGTGAAACGTATGACTCGACAAATATGACTCCGCGGCTCAAAAACTGCGAAGCCCGCGATATCCTAGCTCCCAGTAACTAGATATCGTGATAAATATGACTAGCGAAATTAGCCAATGTACAGGAACGCGAATTCCTTACATTCTTCCCCCCTTAGGAAACAACTGCCTATGACAGGACCTAAGCGAGAGCTTATGAAAATTCCCAAAATTCAAAAAATGGCATAAACAAATGAAAAAAATTCCCTTGCATCAGATGCCCTCGTAGGCATCAGGTTGACGGGATTATTCGGTGGATAGGTGTTGCGGTACGGTATGTAGGTTGCAATACGGTAAACGTTGCTGGCTTAGCTGTAGGCGTGCTGCCTGACAGCTAGGTGGTTCGTAGCCAGAACAAACAGACGTAGAGTGCGTAGAATGCGTAGAGAGCGTAGATTGCGTAGAAAACCTAGATTGCGTAGAAAGCATATAGCGACAGGCCAGCTGCTGGCTATCAGTATTGCATAGATTTGATCTGACGATAGACGAGGTAGACGAGATAGATGAGGCAGATGAGGTAGGTGAGGCAGGCAGATTCGAGCTTGGTAGATGATGTAGATTCGATGATATCGGGGATTCTACAGCCGCAGTTCCACAGCCGCGCTGCAACTCTAGACGGAATAGAGATTTGAGGATGCGTGTAGATGGAGCCATCGTTGCACATCTAGCAGGCGGTTTGACCAGCATGTCAGTCATTGGTTCGGACATCGCGTCGAAAATCACATCAATATGGCCCGCTTATTAATGGTGAAAGTGTTGTTAATAATGCTCGCTTAATGAAGGTCAAAAAAATGTAAATGGTGACCTATTTAGACAGCGAGTACCCAGGCCGGCTCGATACTACGAACTATCTAAGTAGGTACAATCTAAAGGGTCTGGCTAAGAGCACGAAGGCTTCGAGACAGACGCTCGAGATGTAGAGAGTTCGAGAAGTGATTGAGTTTGAAAATTTCGGGAAAGAAGAAGTGACCAGAATAGCGAGTATTGATTGTTACTAACTAAACTGATAAGTAGGAAATTGAGTGAAGAAGAAAAGATGAAAAACAGCACTTCGCGTAAGAAGGCTGAAAAGGACAGGTCAGTAAAGACAGTAAAAAGAACCACAGACCAGAAAACAAAACTATCCAAACCGCGACGATATCAGGCTCTTTAATCGAGAACTGACCGCACCCGCGATTAGTACAACAAGAGGCATAATGATTGCCAAACACCATGACCGACAGACAGACACAACAAGACTCATAATAACCTCCAATCACTATGAGTGACACAATAGTCATAGATAACAACTAACATCACGACTCTGATATGACATTGTATATGTGAAACGTATGACTCGACAAATATGACTCCGTGGCTCAAAAACTGTGAAGCCCGCGATATCCTAGCTCCCAGTAACTAGATATCGCAATAAACATAACTAGCGAAATTAGCGAATGTACAGAAATGCGAATTACTTACATACACCTAGGGTGGAATTGGATCTAGGCAACTGATGTTTCGAATATCATGTATTACTAGATCCGGGAGGTGATTTTGAGGATCCAGTACTAGGGGATACATTTGGGCGAGTGTAAATAGGGGGCCTATTTAGATAGCGAGTACCCAGGCCGGCTCTATTGTAGTAGGATATGTGTGTGTGAATACAGCATGTATACTAACGTAAATGTGAACGTCAGTATTAGTGGGATAGCGTTGAACCAGCGGAGTGTGCAGCAGGCGAGCGTAGATATTCGA
>Ga0307514_10003774_pt1 | contig 14276 bp, 13 predicted proteins | sample 16_EM_MG_FD_203088 | JGI IMG/M metagenome (GOLD analysis project Ga0307514, IMG submission 203088) | Populus trichocarpa ectomycorrhiza microbial communities from riparian zone in the Pacific Northwest, United States - 16_EM | ecosystem: Host-associated > Plants > Roots > Unclassified | place... | reverse complement strand
ATTCTGGTTCTTTTTTTTTTTTTTTTTTTTTTTATTTAAAAAAAAGTCTATACGTCGATGGGACCTTAGACTATGAGACGGCCCCGTTCCCGCTTAGTCTGGTTGCACGACCCCCCGCTACAGAGGAGGGCCGTGCCAACCAGACTACCCGTAGAGGCTGCGCAAACTGTATGAGATAAGGCAAGATCGTGTTCTCCACCCACGCAATCTCGCTGACAAGCTCTTTTCGTGTGCCTCTACTGCGTTCACGCATTTTGATAGAGCCTGGCATTGAAGAGATTCACCAGCTTCTGCTCCCATCTCTTTTGCCCTCTCCACCCCAGCTCCGCCTCCCACTCGCAACCGCTCTAATCACCCCCGTATATATGGACCGCCAGCTGGTGGCACTGATGCCCCACTGGGAGGTTCCAATACCATTCAGCTGGCCTAGCATGGCTCGGGCTTTGTCGCCAATGCTTGTCAAACGTCAGACTCTCATCCATGTTCTCAGGACTAGCTGTTCATGCTTTGATTCTTCCAGAGGCAGGTGATTCTCGGCAGCTATGATATCCTGTTTACTTCCGCGTCCGCGTCCGCCTCCTGCAACATCTGCCCCATGTTGCACCTCCTCGCTACGTCAGGCTCCCAGATATAAATCCGCTTTGTAGGTCGTCAAGGTAAGTATGGTTTTAAAATATCCATTTTGCAGATAATATGGAGATTTGATTATGATAGATTAGCCGAAGGGTTTGGAGATAGTTGAGACTCGATGGTATATGATTTGTAATGTGATGTGATAGTATATATCCATTTTGTATGCTTCTAGGTACCTTGTATGGGAGACATCCCTCCAGGCTTTTTTTCCCTGAAAGCTTACCTACTAGAGAAAATTGATCGCCGCGCCATCTCATCTTAATTGCACAGGTTGCCAGCCACCAAGCCGCGGCTCCTAGTGTAGGTACCTATACAGCCCTCAAAGGCACAGAAACTAGCTTCAACAGAGGCCCTTCAGCATGGTAAAAATGCCCGCCCCTTCCTGATGTACCTGATTTCAACTACTGACCAAAGCTTCAGTCCCGCTTCTCAACTAAACCACAGTTTGGCTCGCCCTCTTCCTCGCCCCGACCATACACTCCAACCTCTTCAAGCCAAAACTTATCAACATCACCCCCCACCACCCCAAAGCCCCACTCTAATCCTGCCAACCCCGGCAATGCCGACTACACCCACCTCCCTCCATCTCTGCTACATACTCTCCGCGGTTCCTTCCTCTACATAGACAAAGACTCTGACGGCACCATCTCCAACTCCGACCTCGCTGCCACGCTCGCTTCCCTATCGCAACCAACCTCTCCCTCAAATCTACAAGCCTATTTCAACGCTGCACCCTCACCGCTAAACTTAGCGAGCTACCTCACTCATCTATCCGGGTACTTTGGAGAGTTAAGTTCTGAAGATGAACTGTTGACTGCACTGGAGGCATTCGACGATGGTGATGATGGTACAGTGGACGTTGCAGAGCTAAGGGAGGCGTTAATGAATACAGGAGAAGTTAGCGAAAGGATGACCGAGGCAGAAACCGAAAGGGCATTGAGGGGCTTTGTGAGGAAGAGGGGTTTGCGATTAAAAGGTAGTAGTGGAGATAGGTTTGCATATAGGGAGTGGGTGGGGTCGGTTTGTGGAAAGGGAGATGATGGGGAGGATTAACTACCTTGGCACAGTGGCTGGGGAGGTACAGCAATACGGAGGCTTGGAGTTGGTTTCCTGGGACAGGTTAGGGTATTGAGGTTTTTCTTTTTTGTAATTTGGTAATGATGAATTCGGGGGAGGAGGGAATGACTACTGGCATTTCCGCTGCATAGTCAGTATTTGTGTGGATCATGGCAAGCAGCGCAGCTGCCTTGTACTGTTGTGTGTGATACCCTAGATAATATCTTAATAGTAGCTCTTTGATAAATAGAGCATAAGGTTACCTACCCCCATGGGATTTTTTTTTTTTCATTTTTTTCCTTCATTCCCTGTTGAATCCCTCTCACATATCTACGGGGTGTGGTGCAACCAGACTATCACATATCATCTTGTAGTTCTACAAAATTGACCCTTCATTTTCTGGAACCACTCGAAGGGTTTTCATAGCAAGGTCTCCTATTTCAGATTCGAGGCACATAACATTCAAGGATGGGTAGATAATATATAAATCCAATTGGGATTTTGCAATAATATGCAGCTCGGCAGGAGAGGAAGCCTAGTCTGACTGAAGATAGCTTGGCTGGGATGAATCTTTTTTTTTTTTTGAGCCTATACGCCTTTCCCCCGAAGGGAGCCTTAGGCTATAGGCGGGAATACTTGAATCTTTTTTTTTTTTTTGAGTCTATACGCCTTTCCCCCGAAGAGAGCATATTGAATCTGGTAGGGTAAGTTGTAAAGATGCACATGCAAATAGCGAAACAATACCTACACAGAAATTCGAGAAATATTGTACATGGCGGCAATTATAAAGAAACGTCTAGGAGAGCCTCGAATTACTTGTACCAACTCCAGCAGCGCCCTGAACTGACGTAGCAACCCAACCCTTCCCAATGAACTACTTCACATCCATAGCAAACTCGCCCCTAATCTATAAACGCACACACCAGGTAAATAAGAATACAGTCAAGAGTGCAAAAATTGATGCAATGAACCCCCCCCAGAAGTACTAGGAAGCAAGGAAACCCCACACTCTACCATCTAGAATCGCTCGAAAAGGACGAGGTATGAAACGAAAATGGATAGAATGGTTAAGATGACAGGAGAGAAAAGAAATAGATAGGAAAATGTATTCGAGTGTACAGGGACTAGAACTGCATCACAAATATCAGGGTAACTTTTCTAGGTGATATTCCACTAACGGGGGCAAAAAGGCAATCTGTCCAGAATTTGGACTCCCTGTAAGAGCGAATGAGCCTATTTGAGGCGAGACCTTATCCGGAGACCTTTCCAGAGGCAAAATCCTTCACAAAACATTAGTTTTAGAGGCAAACTGTCAGCGCGATAAACACACCTTGAAGAATTTCTTGAAGTCTTTCTCGTTCATCGATTGTAGGGCTGCTAGATACTTTTCTGCAAGAGGCACTGGTACTCCAATGGATGGGAAATAAACATCGCGCATGTAGCTACATATAACATCAGCAAAAAGGGATAGGGAGCAATCAGACTTGAAAGAGGGGCATACGAGATGTAATCATCGCCAGCCCTCTGATATATGGCTTTCTGGACCCCCCCAATCTCACCGAGCACAAGTTTAGCTTGGGCATCCATGGTATTGAACCCTGAGCTGGTGGGAACTGCCCAACATGTGGCTGAGAAGCCTTGAATGAGGTCCCCAATTCCAGAGAAGCTGATTTGCTCGGTCTGTACCAGAGTCAATATCGAAACCGAGGTCTTACGCCAACAAGGTAATACTGACTGTGCACATTCTACACATAAGCCCGAGCGCGAGCTTTTGTGTTTGCGGATCCTTGTTTTCTCTGGCGAAATGATCAATGGCCTGTACAATCCGGTCAAAGATGGGAAAGTTGTCTGTCCATATATCGGAATTAGCTTCAATAGTCCGTAATTTTACCAGTCTAAGGGGCATACCGTCGCTGACGAATACCCTCCCAAGGTCGTTGTTAATAATGACATGGAAGAAGTTGAGAAATTCTCTTCTCAACTCTTGTAGCTTGACTTCGTCATCAGTTCCTTCTACAGGCTGTGCCATTGCTGTGAATAATCCCTCAAGTAGTGGTGTAAGGATGGTGTTTAGGATTTCAAATATCTCAGACTAAAGCCATCAGTTCCACTACCTTCGATAAAGAACAGTAGACATACCTTAAATCCATGTATCACTTGCTCAAGCAATCGAAGGAACATTTGTATCTCATCCTTCGAAGAACTCTGGCTTAGAAGTCCATGAATCCACCTCGGGAGCGTAGGCAAGAGCCGTTGCCCCAATACTCCAACCATTCTTGAGAATGCAAATCTTGCTGCTTCCCGGATGGCGACCGAGCTGTTCAGGGTTTCCAAAGATACCAGCACAGCTTCGGCTACCTTTTCAAATTCATCTGAAACCAGCCCACTTGGAGGGGGCGCAGATGATTTGGTACCAGGTGCCCAGTCGGAAAAGCCGCGAGCTAGAGTGCCTAATGCCAGGATATCATGATGAATCTGGAGGACTGCTCTGGCATCACCACTTTGCGCCAGCGCTAAGTGCTTTTCGATATCTGCAAAAAGCGGGGTCATGACCTCCTGGGCAAAAGCAGCTTGCCTCTCTGGAGCAATGGATGTGGACGATGATAAGCTGCCAATAGCCTCGAACAGATAGAGTTGGCTGTCAAAGGTAGCATCATGTTTCTTTCCATCATCCGATGACATGTCATCATCAATGCTCTGGGAAAGCTCCGCTCTGATCCCTAACAGGTCACCTACGGCATGTACGATTGTTTCTGCAACGCCTCCAATATGTGTCCTGACCGTCTTGACAAATCGTTGGAATAAGTACCAGGCTCTGGTACGAACCCGGACATGAGAAGAATGACAACTCTGGACGAAACTCTCCAACGCCCGTGGAATAAGCTCTTTATGTATCTCGAAAACATTGACATAGCGTACAATAAGCTCCATGAACTGCAACTGTATGGAAGGGTGGGGGTATGATACTACATCTGTGAGACCCTTAATCAGCATTTATTCGCTTTAAAGGGGTTGGCGGTTCGTTATACCTGAATTCATCAATTTGATCATCATATCTACCAATCTTGCAGCTGCGTCGCCGTTAGGAGCAACCCCATTATCAGTTTTTGTGAAGAGGTTTCCATTTTGGAATGCTAGGTCTCCAAAAACATGCAGCTCATACATAGCAAGATCTAATTCCCGCCAGCCAACAGCACCAGATCCACAGACTAGCTTTTCAAGAGCTTTGTTTACAATTGTATGGAGGGTCTCTACCAGAAGTTGCATATCAATTGCACCAACAGTATCTTGCAGAACCTTGAGCCTTTTCCGGACATCCAAAAACTCAGCTTCATCAGTCAGTTCATCTTCATCTCCCCAGTTTGCGGTCTCGTCGTACTGCATTTTCGCGATTATGGCATTCAAAAGTTGAGGAAGCATCGCTGAGAACTCTTGGGGGACAGAATTTGTGTCTTTCCGATACTGTCTATAGAAGGCTAGAAATTCGGCTGTGAAGGGAAACACGGTCGTAGAAACTTCATCATATTCGTTCGAGAAGCAGAAAAAGAATGACGGCATTAGCCCCTGTAGAAGAGCGGTAACTCGAAGATTTGCTTGTTCATTACCGCTTTGCTATGCCACAATTACTCGTTAGGTAACGCTATTAGAAAGTTTAGGGAAATCGCAACTTGTAATTACTCACCTTCGCCGCTTCTATGCCTCTCACGAGCTCTGAACCCACGTTATTCACCAGTCTCCCAACCTTTTCTGCCAGATCAACGTTGAAAGCTGGGGTCTTTGCTTGCAGGGCAGGATCTTGTGCTAAAAGAGCTTGAATCATCTCCACTAGCTTCATAAACTCTATAAGCTCTATTTTACCCGCAGCGTTCATTTTCTTAATGACGAGCTCCGCCATGGCATCCAAACTTGCGTCTTTAATCTTGCCAGCACAGGTCAGAAGACTCCATAAAAAGTTCACAAAATCTGGAGTGAGGATGAGTGAGATATTGATCCAGCTAGCCCATCTTCCAATCACTTTCAAGCACATCTCAATGATATCATCGCTCTTATTTTTCCACTCGGCTAGAATCTCGTGCCAGGATGTTACTAGCTTGTTAACATCTCGTTCTCGAATCTGATCCTTCAATAGAGCATTTCTCTGGGCCTCCTCCGCAGATCTGGAGACAAGGACATCCGCTACTTCGTCGTGAACGCTGGCCACAACTCGCAGATAAAACACCACTCCTGCAAGATTATCCCGCCGTTGCTTTCCCGTTGTCCCATCTATCGATCCTGATGTTAACTGTAACATCTCATCAAAGAAACCGGTCCAAGAAGATCTGTACGTTGCAAGAAATAGGTAGGTTAGTGTTTGTGTCAGCTTGTTTTGAACTGCCGCGTTGTCGAACTTCGTAGAGCCAGGTCCATATGATTCGCGGATGTATTGCATTAGGGTATCTTGTATGATCTGTAGTGGACCGAGATCCTTTCCTTCTCGATAGCACCGTAGGACAGTCCCGCTGACAACATCGAGGGCATAAACTCGGGCAATCTCCGTAACTGTTGGATTCTCGACAAACAGAGTGAGGCAAACCTGCCAACCATCTCCAGATTCTTTTACTTGCTGAAGGAATTCCAGGGCCTGTGGGCAGTTAGCTATCTATACTTTATAACAACACTAAATCGGTAATACTACATACCTGCCTTCTGAGATCTTGAGAGGCGCCAGGATTCAAAGAGATGTCAACGGCTTGTAGAATCTAGATTTATGTTAATTTGAACTCACTGCGGGAAATGAGTCTGCTCACTTGTTCCATTATTGAAACTACTTAGGTAAGGTAATCTTAGACGCTTGAATCTTACTTCGGAAGAAAGGCTCTCCACAGGTTCCGTTCTTTAGCTGGAGTGGGGATGGATGCTGCCGTTGTAGGCCAACGGATGGTGCTATTTGAAGCGGGGCAAAATATTCATGCGGGACTTGGATTGAAAGCGAAACACAGGCACGAGAGGTTAAGAGTTTAATTATATATCTGCCTATGCGGTAGCAAGTCTGGATAGCGGTGCTGTTGTGGAGCAGGACAGAATTTAGGTATATGGAATTTGGTATGAGTGAAAGAGTGCCCCACTACGAAATTTGAGTCAGGACACATCAGATAACAAGGTCAACACTAAGGCGAATCACGTGACGGGCACGTTAAAATTCATCTTTAGCACCATCAACATCATGTAGGCAATCAAGCCTTTTTTTTGGGAGGGGGAGCGTGGGCGCACAAGCATCGGGCTCGCCTGGGGCTGGCGCCAGGGAGCTATTCTAGAACTAAGCAACTGCGCATGCTGGCTACCTATACTTTTAAGTAAGTATAAGTACAGTACTTTATGCAACGTCGAACAAATTGATTATAATTAGTTTCCACGCACTTACTGTGCCTTGCAGCGATGGGTAAACTAGCGACTACCTATTTAGGTAGTGTAGCTTAATCACCAATTACCCAGTTTGGTTTGGCGATATCTTTTAATACAGAGTTGTCTCGTACCTTATAGGGCTTTCTTCCAGCATTCTACCGTCTATAGGGTACCTATATGCTGTAGGTATAGGTAGTTCAGTTGCACGACCCCTCGAAGTAGCTATCAATGCCATTGTCCGGCTTCTGAATAATGTCGGGTGTATTGATGTATTACATAAGTACCATGTAGTCTCGAGACTATAAGATGAATAGTCTGGTTGGCATAAGATGAAGTGTATCCGTATTCCCCAATAAGGGTCCTTGCTTATCGATAAGCCGGCTAAAAACGGATAAATGGATTATGGCTACCCCGCAGCAAAATCGCAGCTCCTGCAATTGCAAGAAGAATGGCTTCAAATTTTCAGGCTTCACCCGGGCCGCCTTTCTCCCTGAAATATTGCACCTCATAATCCTCGATAATTCAAACAACGCTTTGTTTTGATTTTTATACATTGGAGATACGATGCTAGACAAAGGTCCACTTTATCTTGGGTTTGACCTCTCGACCCAGCAATTGAAAGGTATGTATTAAAAACTGCTTCATGAGAGAGCTTATTAGACTCACAAACTCACATTCCAGTTGTTACTGTTTCTTCAACCCTCCAGCCTGAGTGGGAAGAGGCAGTCAGTTTTGATGATGACCTTCCTCATTACAATGTCTCCAAAGGTGTCCACAAAAACACTGAAGAGAATGAAGTTTACTCTCCAGTCGCAATGTGGATTGAGGCACTAGATCTAGTACTCACCAGGATGAAGGAAAAGGGCTTCGACTTCGCTAGAGTCAGCGGTATATCTGGTGCTGGGCAGCAACATGCTTCGGTGTACTTACTCCACCCATTTCAATCAGATAAATGCTAATAATCAATTAGATTCTGGTCGGGAGAAGCTACACATGCTTTTGAGAACCTCCAGAAGGAGGAGCGATTGGTAGACCAATTGTCTCCCAGGGCTTTTGCGCATCCCTGGTCTCCAAATTGGCAAGACCATAGCACACAGGCCGAATGTGATATATTCGAGGAGGTTGTGGGTGGAGAGGAAGAAATGGCTAGGATATCAGGCTCAAGCGCCCATCATGTGAGAGCTATACCTTCAAAGTCAGCATTCGAGAGCTAAAAGGTACAGCGGTTCACTGGACCCCAGATCCTAAGGCTGAAGAAGCGACTCCCTGAGGTGTATAAGGCCTCTAAGCGTATCACTCTTGCCTCCTCTTTCCTCGCCTCCGTGCTTCTCGGAAAGATAGCGCCATTTGACATCAGTGATGTCTGCGGGATGAATTTGTGGAATGTTGGAGAACTCAAGTGGGATGAAAGGCTTTTAGCACTAGCCGCAGGTGGGAAAGGCGGGGCAGGAGAACTGAAGGAGAAGCTTGGACCCGTTGAATTAGACAGGGGCAAGGGTCTTGGGTCAATCAGCAAATACTTCGTTGAGCGATATGGGTTCCCAAGTGATTGCTCGATCACTCAATTCACTGGGGACAACCCTGCTACCATTCTTGCCCTTCCTCTAAGGCCTCTGGATGTCATTGTCTCTTTGGGAACATCTACCACACTCCTGATGTCTACGCCTACCTATTATTCATCACCGGCCTACCACTTATTCGACCATCCTACTACCTCTGGCCTGTACATGTTCATGCTTTGCTACTGTAATGGTGCCCTCGCCCGAGAGCACATACGAGATAAGATCCAACTCAATTACAATAGGGCCGAGACAGAGCAAAAGTCATGGGACTTGTTCAACAAACTAGCAACCTCAACGCCGCCATTAGGCAAGAAATCCGAATTAGATCCCGCAAAGATTGCATTCCATTTCCCCTTGCCAGAGATAGTTCCAAATGTACACGCAGGGACATGGAGATACACCTTTGACGGGAAGACTCTTAGTGACGATTCCTCCACATGGACCCTACCTGATGACGATGCTCGCGCAATTATTGAGTCTCAGGCGTTGAGTATGAGACTCAGGGCTGCTCCTCTTCTGACACCTTGCACTGAGAATAACCACAAGGCCCAACCCCGCCGAGTCTACCTTGTGGGAGGTGGTTCACGTAACCCTGCCATATGTGGGATCATTGGGCAGGTACTTGGAGGGTCAGAAGGCATGTACCAGCTTGATGTTGGAAGCAATGCATGCGCTGTTGGTGCGGCATATAAAGCTTGCTGGGTGGTAGAAAGAAAGGAAGAGGAGGGGTTCGAGGACTTTGTAGGTGAAAGATGGGACGAGAAGAGGATGGTGAAGAAGATTGGGGATGCTTATAAGGAAGGCATCTGGGAGGCGTATGGGGAGGTATTGGCTGCATTCAAGGAAGGCGAAGGGAAGATACTTGCAGAGAAACACAACCGAGAAGTGCAGACATAGCATAGATTTTCTTTTATACACATACGTACAATCATGTCTCTCCCTTCGGGGGAAAGGCGTATAGACTAAAAAAAAAAATACAACGACGTCCGCCTCATAGCCTGAGGCTCCCTTCGGGAGAAAGGCGTATATATAGACTCAAAAAAAAAAAAGTTACAATCACATGTGGGGTGTGCCCCCTTGGCCGAGCGCTTTGTACTGGAGAAAAGCCCAGATCATCCCAACTGCGCCGCCAATATCATTTCTTTCATGGGGTATGGGGTCAGGATTTTCATTGGTTCGGCGTTTATGCAATGGGGGTATATATCATAGGAATGGGGCCGTGAAAGAATTCAAAAAAAAAAATACAATCACGTGTAATTTCTCTCTTGGCAACTTCTACTGACTTCACATCGCGTTCGAATCCCGAATTCAAGAATATCTAAGAAACACAATGTCGGACTTTACGGAATGGCAACCAATATATGCGCCCTTCTTGGGCTTCTCCGGAATGTATGTTTTCAACTCGTCCTCGGCAGTGCATTTTATCTCTTGGGGAAATTAGCGGAAGCTCGGTTGCCCAACCTGGAAGTGGGGCTGGGAGAGAGCATGTTTTTTTGGGGGGTATTAGAGGTGAAAGTGGAGTTTTGAAGCTGACTGGAGCTTTGGTAGAGCGGCTGCGATGATATTTTCATCTGTTGGAGCAGCGTATGGGACTGCTAAGGTATGTTTTGGAACTTCTGCGGTGGTTATGGGCGGTTGGACTTATGAGTGGGTATGTGCTAACATCCAGACAGGCTGGAATATCGTCCGTCTCCCCCTTCTCCCTTCCAACACTCTCGACTCTCTAGATATCACTAGGCGCCCTATACCTATATGGTCCTACCAACTAACATCCACCTCCCACAACAGCATCGCCGGGGTTGGCACGTTCAAGCCCGAACTCATCATGAAATCGCTCATCAGCGTAATCATGGCTGGTATCATCGCTGTGTACGGCCTCGTCATTGCGGTACTAATTGCCGGGGATATGAGTCCCGAGAAGGAATACACGCTCTTCGCCGGAATCATGCATCTCGCCGCAGGACTGAGCGTGGGGCTGGCGGGGACGGCGGCGGGATACGCGATTGGGACGGTGGGGAATGCAGGGGCTAGGGCGTTTTTGCAGCAGCCGAAGGTGTTTGTGGGGAAAGTGCTGATTTTGATTTTTGCGGAGGTGTTGGGGTTGTATGGGTTGATTGTGGCGTGAGTGGCCCCCTTTGGATGCGTTTGTGGAAATGGTATTGATGATTTGTGGGGGACGGGTTTAGGTTGATTTTGAATACGAGGAAGGCGTGAAAAAGGTACTTGGTGTAGTCGTTCAGGGAGTAATGATGGGGGCTCAGTGAGAGCTAAATAACATTTCGAATATCATGCAGGTGCTAGTGGTGGGTAATGGGGAGTGGTGGTTTTGATAGACCCACTGTATTATATTGAGGCCTCGTTGATTTTCATTTTGTCATCTGTTTATTGCGGGCATTTATCCAGCAACTCATTGTCAAGTTTGAGCAGAGGTAAATTGTCAACTTTTGATGACTGTCCATGTTTCCCACTTCACAATAGGCCCATACTCTAAAGACTGAAAAAAAATCGTGTGGGCATGGGTGCCCGTTACTAGAATACCACTCCCATATTTTACAAGAAATCCGCTGCCCTCGCCCTACCGCCCCCTCCCCTCTTGACAACCCTCACCCTAACCTCAATCTGCGCCCTCCTCGGCAGTGGACTTGCACTCCTCCTATCCCTCACTCCCCTAGGCCCCGCTCCAGCCCTTCCCCCTCTCCGATCACGGCTGGGAGTTCTACTCCTGTTCCTACTAATATATCTTCCTCTCTTTGCCACGGGTGACCTTGACCTCGACACAGCCCTCATCTTCCCATTGCGCCTAGTAACAAGAGGGGGAGATCTTGACCTCGACCTCGACAGGGAATAACTCCTCCGGCTAGTCACCTTTCGCGGAGGCAGTGGAGAACGTAATCGTGAAGGTGATCTAGAACGGGACATGCTGCTCGAGTGAGATCTTCCTCTACCTCCCACAGCCGGGGGAGGCCGTGGCGGTGGTGACCTGCTTCGGCTGGGGGTACGGCCTCGGCTTCGACTGCCACTTATACTGCGATCCCGGCCACGGCCCCGTCGACTATCGATGCTAGGTGACCTTCGTCTCGGGGGAAGTCTGGTGGCATCGCTTCCTCTTCTGCGGGGAGCCGGGCTAGGAGAGCAAGAAATCAGCCCTCCCTTAAGCAATGGTCGTTTATCGGTTCCCGCACGAATCGGAGACCTATCTCTATCCCTATCACTCGACAGGGACCTAGCTCGAGACCTTGATCTTGACCGACTAGAGTAGCTATCATAGCTACTTCTCGAGCCCCTGGAATCGCTTCGTGATCGTGACTTCGGTCTAGATGGAGACCTTGTATAACCCCTTCCTCGCTTTCTCTTTGGTGTCTGGGATCGAGATCGGGATCGACTATATGAGCTTGACCCCGAGATATACGATGGACTCGAATAGCTGCTCTTTGAGCTTACACTCTCGTCGTCACTCTCCGCTGCGGGAGGCGGTGCAATGGGTGCAGGTTTTGGTAAATTCTGCAGCCACTCGCGCATGCCTTCCGTAAGACTGCCCATACCAATACTGGTGAAGTAGTTGATGGAGAACCTGGTATTTCTTGGATTGTCCGTGGGGAACAGCCCTGTGTATGCTTCCTGGAGATATGGGTCCTTCATCCTCTCAGCCAACTTCTTCATGCCCATAGCTTCACTCAAATCCTGGAAGAGGATCTTGACGAAAATTCTGCTGGAACTGGTAGTTTCTTCTTCATTTAAATGAATGACATTAAAGGCATGCCAGCCCAACGCGTCGGTTGAGAACATATGGCCAAAGAAGCGAGCAATATTTCGGAGCCGATTTGTTTCGTACCGATGAATAGTATCATAGTATGTTGCAAATGACTTCTCAAAAAGTTCAGTCCACATGCGGGTAATTTTGGCGAAACGCTCTCCTATAAGACCGTAGAATTTCGAATAAGTTCTCTCCTGGGAACAACATTCGATAATCATTGAGCATAATTCATGTTCAAGGCCTTCCGGTAGAGTAATCTGATCGAGCGTATTAGCTTCCTCTGGAGCGGTCATAAGGGGAACACACCTTCATGAGTTTGTGACAACATTCTTCAAAATCAATGCTGGACATAATCGTCAAATAGATTGTCTTTCTCAGGTTCACCAAGTTCGTGTTTGATTGGTCCTGTATCTCCAACTTCTTCTCCACCTGCTTCTCTTCGTCCTCCTCATCACTACTCTCATCCTCATCCTCATCGCCACTCTCACTCTCACTCCCCGGCACCTCTCCCAATATCTCCGCTTTCGTCCTTTTGTATAACTCTTCATGCTCCTCCCAATCTGGGTCAAATTTAAACACGTTCAATCCTTCCATGGTCTCAACCTCATCATCCAGCTCAGTCCGATGGGTGATCTGATCCTCCTCTTCTACCAGATCCAACTCCGGTTTCACAACTGGGTTATCTTTATATTTATCCTTCCTCACCTGAAACAACACCTCAATCATATACTGAATCCTCTTATCGATGCTTGCCTCATGCAAAATCGTCCTGAACTGTTCAAAGACAGCATTATTCGCTCTCGGAGCCATCTCTTCCAAATGCGCCCCAACCTCTCTCATCAACCCCACTGCAATCTCCACACTATCATCTGTCGGTTTGTTGAGCAACAAAAAGAGAATCTCAATGACCAAAATCTCATTGGCCACCTGCTGATTGCACAGATGTGCAATAAACATAGTCGAGCTCAAACACACAGCCTTATCATTTCTCTTGAATGCCTTCCTAAACTGCAACACAAGCCGGTTGAGCAACAACTCTCCTACTTGCGGAAGCTTCGTGTTGACAATCGCAGTCATAGCCGCATAAATCGGTGTAAACGGCAAGGACGCCGCTTGTGCCTTCATGATACTTCGGCAATACAACCCCCTCCCCCTAATCAAGTTTTCTCCAAACAACTCCGGGACAATATGTTTGATGTTCGAGGTATTGACCTTATTAATCAACCCATTGATTGACTTCTTCAACGCATCCCACGCCAACCTCTGGTACTCTTTACTCTTTTTGTCCGTGATCTGAGCCTGGAGCGCACGGAGACGTGCAGGAGGGATGTATGTCCCACCAGACTTCATTGCCATAAGCTTCTCATACTCGGCCTTGGGATCAGCTGGCTTTTTCTCCCCTTCTTTTATCTTGGCTTCTTCCTCTTGTTGCCGGAGACGCTCTGCGAGTTGTCGCTCACGCTCGAGAGCTCTTTGTGGGTCGACATCGGGAAGGGAGGGCTGTGGACGCGAAGGACCTCGAGGGGGAGAGCGGTATCGGCGGGGCGGCGGAGAGCGATCACCTGGGGAACGCTTTCGTTTTGAAGAAGGCGATAATGTGGCCAGTGGAGGCGGGGATGGAACGCGGATGGCAGACGGAATGGTTGGTGCACTCATCGTTATGGCTGGGTCGATGGGTGGTGACGATGCTTGCAACCCGAAACGATACTGGCAAACTTGAGGGAGCTTATAATTTCTGCACCGGCTATAGTTCTGCTGAGCTGTTGTCCCAGGTGTAAATCTCAAATCGCGTCAGTTTGGCGCTCTACGCCAAGAAACTTACGTCTGGAGACCTCCGTAGTGCCCAAGAACACCCTTGAACCGCGTACGCCCACTCCCTCAAGGTGACA
>Ga0307514_10003773_pt1 | contig 14276 bp, 17 predicted proteins | sample 16_EM_MG_FD_203088 | JGI IMG/M metagenome (GOLD analysis project Ga0307514, IMG submission 203088) | Populus trichocarpa ectomycorrhiza microbial communities from riparian zone in the Pacific Northwest, United States - 16_EM | ecosystem: Host-associated > Plants > Roots > Unclassified | place... | reverse complement strand
GGAGCGAGTCGTTAATATGTCGGTCATATGCAGGGGGACGCGCACCATTTTATTGACAATGTGAATCGCTTTTCCTAGGCTGTTCGCCTGGAAACCAATCCGCTCGTAACTGGAGATGAACTGTTGTAGATCCAGGGGATTGTCAAAATTCGGTCCCTGAACGGACACGGCATCTTCGGACACAGACTCCGAGGGTTTTAAAACCGCTGAAGATGCTGTGGCCGGAACGTCGACGGAGGCCATGATGGAATGATCAGAGGGGGTGTTTGAAAGCAGTGCGCGATCAGGCCTCCCAAACAGGAACGATTTTGCCGCCCTGTCGAGGCAATTCTCTGTCTCTACTCGACTACAACCGACGAGACGTATACGCGTTTGCAGGAGGTCGCTGTTGCGTTCAGCGTAGCATCTTCTCTTCCCCATGGACCAGGTCGCCCAGTCAAATCCACCGAACGATCGCGTTGAACAGGAGCCCCCATCTCAGCAACCATCTGGAAATGAACCTGTGCACGAGGTCGTTGGTGACGAGGAAGCAGAAGATCCATCGAAGACTGTAGGATTGTCCTCAACTACAACCGAATCCCGGATATCCCTCGATGCTAACACAAACACGACCACTACGCCCTCGCACGAACCAGACGATTACGTCCTGAGAACCGTCCCGGAGGTTTCCACCAAGGACGAGACTCCGGAACTAGCCACGGACCCCCCAGTCGAGGTTAACCATTCCCAGAACGGCCCCGTCAGTCAGGAGGAACCAAAGACAGATGATACGCCAGAATCGAAACCGACAGTAGGCGGCGTACCTCAGACGGAAACTACACCCACCGAGACGCAATCAGTACCGGAACAACCTCCCAAACTCTCAGAACGCACAGTATCTCTCAATGGATCGGATAGCATCCCGTCAGTCCCGCCCACTCCCCCGATTAAACCCACCGCGGTCAAACCGGAAACCTTTCGACGGGATAGTTTGTCCGTTGCCTCGGACTCGGGGACACGTTCCTCAACACCAGAACCGAGATTGTCTACCAACCGGCCACGGGTGATACCGTCACAACTATCCACGCATAAGCGTTCCCTAACCGCCTCCAAGGGCAACACCGTCTCCGCCGTGCTGATATCCGTCGCTCTAGAGACGATCGCGAACTCGAGGGAGGCGAAGCGATCCACCCCACTCAAGGATAGCGTCCAGCGCGCATTGGATTTGGTCCGCTCGGGCGAGGGTGGGGACCGGCCCCGCGAGATCTTCGAACCCCTTCGATTGGCTTGCGAGACGAAGAATGAGAAATTGATGATTGCAAGTCTCGATTGTATTTCGAAACTTATCTCGTATTCGTTCTTCGTAGAGGAGGATTCGTCTCATCCTAACTTTGCCTCCCCTCCTCCCTCGCCCGGTGGTGCCAATGGTCGACAGAGCGGTCTCAATCAAGGCGGTCACGAGCCCTCTCTGGTTGATATCGTCGCCCATACGATTACGTCTTGCCACACCGAAAGCACTCCGGAGACCGTATCTCTCCAGATTGTGAAAGCTCTGCTTTCTCTGGTCTTGTCCACTACGGTCCTCGTTCACCAATCCTCCCTCCTCAAGGCGGTTCGCACAGTATACAACATTTTCCTTTTGAGCCTGGACCCAGTGAACCAGATGGTTGCGCAAGGCGGTCTTACACAGATCGTTAACCACGTCTTCGCCCGGTGCAAGGTCGACCCTTCGTTGGCGGATTTCCCAGATACTGGCTCACCAAAAAACGATCCCTCCCTCTCCCCTACTTCCTCCCTCCAGCAAACCCCTCCCACCGTTATTTCGCCCATACCACCTAGTCCCGCCATAGAAACGCAACCGCTTTCTCGCACCGAATCTACAGAAGGCGTCGAGAGCGGGGAGAACAAGGAGCCCGCCCCTGCCCCGTACGTTTCCCCAGTAGTCACCGTGATCATGTCTGCTCATATTTGTACAGCAACGGCGCGGATCCTCCGGAAGGCGGGGAAAATCCCCCGCCGCCGGATGCATCACCACGTGAACTCACGACTAACGACCTTTTCATTAAGGATGCCTTCCTGGTATTCCGTGCGTTGTGTAAACTCACCATGAAGCCAGTGACGACAGAAAGGTGCGCATATAGTCACTCGAATGGGAGAAATCTTCATGATTCGCCTAGTGAGCGGGATCTGAAGTCACACGCAATGCGGTCGAAGTTGTTCTCTCTCCACCTGGTACTCACCATCCTTAACTCTCATATGCCCCTTATCGTGTCCCCACGTACAATTATCCACTCGACCTCGAATAACGATGCTACAAGCTTCGTCCAAGCAATTAACCAATACCTCTGCTTATGTCTCAGTCGCAATGCCGTCAGTCCCGTCCCCCAGGTGTTCGAACTGAGCGTAGAGATCTTCTGGAGAGTTATTTCTGGGTTGCGGACAAAGCTGAAGGTGCGCTGTTGTGTCATTCGCGCTTTTCTCAATAAAATGAAACCGTCCCGTAGAAAGAGATCGAAGTCTTGCTGCACGAGATTTTTATCCCTGTCTTGGAGATGAAGACCTCAACAGTGAAACAGAAGGCGATGATTCTGAGCATGCTCCAGCGTCTCTGTGAAACTCCCCAGGCTTTGGTGGAGATATATCTGAACTATGACTGTGATAGCGAAGCTGTGGACAATATTTACGAACAGTGTGTACCGTTTCTCGTGGTTTCAACTGCGTATTATTCACTCTCTCCTAGTCTCATGACCATCATTTCAAAATTGGGAACTTCACACACCACTGGTCCACAGCCAAAGGGCAACGACCCCTCTAGTCCCGCCCTGACGCCTACGAACAGCAAACAGGGTTCCGCCTCCGTTCCGCCTTCGTTAACTACTACCGCTCTTTCCGTCCCTGGGTCCGTCGATTCGTCGACAATAGGTCTTTCTGAAGCCCAGCTAAGACGACAAGGCATCGAATGCTTGGCCGCTGTCCTCAAATCTCTCGTAACGTGGGGTACAGGCGCCTTTTCTGGAATCGCTTCCAATTTATCTGCCTCGGAGATTGCCCTCAAATCCAGGTCCAGCGAGGATGGGGTACGGATTCCTGCCGAGCCGAGTGAGCGAGTTTCAAGTTTCCCCCATGACACGGCGAGACAATCTACGCCGGATATCCTGGACGACCCCGGTCGATTCGAGAGTGCCAAGCAGAAGAAAACGACGCTTTTCGAGGGGATCAGGAAGTTCAACTATAAGCCTAAACGCGTCAGTTCCTCTACATTGCACCTGGATTATCTTATTCCTGAACAAGTTTCACAGGGGATCGTCTGGTTTTTAGAGGCTGGTATCATTCCTTCGAGATCTCCGCAGGATATTGCGAAGTTCTTACTTGAGACTGATGGTCTGAGTAAAGCAATGATCGGTGAATACTTGGGTGAAGGGTAAGTCCGCAATTTGGAATCACCACCCAGCTTCTCATCCTCGCTTTAGCGACGAAGAACATATTGCAATCATGCATGCGTTCGTTGATTTATTGGACTTCAAGAACACCGGATTCGTGGAAGCTCTGCGAATGTTCCTGCAGACTTTCCGACTCCCGGGCGAAGCACAGAAGATCGACCGTTTCATGTTAAAATTCGCCGAACGGTACATCGACGGAAACCCCGGAACGTATTTCGTCAACGCTGGTAAGTTTTTCTGGTCATTCTCGAGAGCCGGTCTCACGACTCCTTTCAGATGCTGCATATGTGTTCGCTTACGCTGTGATTATGCTGAACACTGATTCACATAACCCTCAGATCAAGCCTCAGAACAAGATGACTAAACCGCAGTTCTTCAGAAACACATCCGGAATCAACGACGGCGCTGACATACCCGAGGAAATTGTTTCCGGCATTTACGACAATATCAAAAACAACGAGATTCGCATGAAGGATGAAATGGAGGCCACTGTCCCTGCTGCCGGAGCCGGTCTTGCGAATGCATTGGTCAACGTCGGTCGTGACCTTCAGAAGGAGGCGTATGTGATGCAAACGAGCAATATGACCAACAAGACCGAGGTGAGCGTCCAGACACAGATGAAGTGACCCGACAGTGGCCTGACGTCTGCTTAGGCGTTGTTTAAATCCCTCATGCGGTCACAACGAAAGGGACCACAAGGCCCACAGTTCTTCAGTGCTTCCCACTTCGTTCACGTAAAACCTATGTTTGAAGTGGCTTGGTTATCGTTTTTGGCAGGACTTTCCGGACCCTTGCAGGAAACCGAGGACAACGAAATTGTAGAACTCTGTCTGGATGGTTTCAAGAGCGCAATCCGAATCGCGTGTTTCTTCGATCTGGAGCTCGAACGCAACGCATTCGTTACCACCCTCGCCAAATTCACGTTCCTCAATAACTTGGGCGAGATGAAGACGAAGAACATGGAGGCTATCAAGGCTCTGCTCGACATCGCCATTACTGAAGGTAACCAGCTCAAAGGGTCGTGGCGAGAGGTTTTGCAATGTGTCAGTCAACTTGAGCATATGCAATTGATCACCAGTGGGCACGACATTCCCGACGGACGTAGGAGGTAAGTAAGAACTATATCAGTGCCCGGGTAGTTACTCACTTATGGTACAGTAACCGTACGAAGAAACTTCCAAACGAGGATCTCGCAAACGAGAGCAGGTCAACTCATATCACCGTCGCCACCGACATGGTCTTCTCGTTGAGCCATCACTTGAACGGCGTACGTGTGTTGTTCCATCGTTGCACTCTTTCTGAACTAGTGCGCAGCACGCAATCGTGAACTTCGTCCAAGCGTTGTGCGATGTCTCATGGGAAGAGATTCAATCATCCGGTTTGTCGCAGCAGCCGCGATTGTTCAGTTTGCAGAAGTTGGTTGAGATCTCTTACTACAACATGAACCGCATTCGTTTGGAATGGTCGAATCTTTGGGATATTCTTGGGGAACATTTTAACCAGGTACTCCAAATTGCACGTCATCTGTGATTATGACATCGCTGACATCGCTGTCAGATCTGCTGTCATAACAATCCTCACGTTGGGTTCTTCGCGCTGGACTCCCTTCGACAGCTTGCCGTGCGGTTCTTGGAGAAGGAAGAGTTGGCGCATTTCAAGTTCCAGAAGGACTTCTTGAAGCCGTTCGAGTACACGATGGTTCACAACCCGAATCCAGATATCCGGGAACTGGTATAGCGTGTATGTATGAGCTCAAGAGGCGATCTCTCACATCTTTGTTTATTAGGTGTTACAGTGTTTGCACCAGATGATTCAGGCACGTGCGGATAACTTACGTTCTGGTTGGAGAACGATGTTTGGCGTTTTTTCGGCCGCCTCGAAGGTCCCAACAGGTCGGTTTGACTTGCTCCCTGCCCTTCGGATCCCTCTGATCAACACCACTACAGAGCGCATCGTGATCTCGGCATTCGAAATAGTTACGCGGCTTAACAAGGAACGCTTCTCCGCAATCGTCCGCCAAGGGTCGTTGGCAGACCTCACGGTCTGTATCACGGACTTCTGCAAGGTCACCAAGTACCAGAAGGTTTGCCTACTGGCTATGGCCATGCTCCGGGGGGTCATTCCCGTGATGCTCGAATCCCAAGATTGCTCGCTCACGGCCAACGGGGGTCCCGAGCCCAATGCTGACGACGACCCGATGATCAAGTATTGGTTCCCCGTATTGTTCGGATTCTACGATGTGATCATGAACGGCGAGGACCTTGAGATTCGACGACTGTAGGTGGATTCGCAACATATATGAACCGTTGTTCAACTGGTTTTCGCAGAGCCCTGGACTCCATGTTTACGACATTGAAGACGTACGGAGAGGCGTTCCCAGTTGACTTCTGGGACACAGTCTGCCAGGAACTGCTCTTCCCCATCTTCGCGGTTCTTAAGTCCCCCCAGGACGTGTCACGCTTTAGTACCCAGGAGGATTTGAGCGTGTGGTTATCGACAACGATGATCCAGGCCCTTCGTGATCTGATGGACCTGTACACTTTCTACTTCGAGACGTTGGAGCGGTTCCTTGATGGGTTGCTGGATCTACTCTGTGTCTGTATATGCCAAGGTGCGATTGTTGGTGCGATACCATCTGGGTCTTGCTGAGCAACTTGTCGCAGAAAACGATACGCTCGCGCGGATTGGCACCTCGTGTTTACAGCAGTTGTTGGAGAACAACGTCAAGAAACTAAGTACCTCTCGCTGGGAGCGAGTAACTTCCACCTTTGCGAAGTTGTTCAAGACCACGACGCCACACCAACTCTTCGATGACGCGCTGAGGGTAGAGATCGACGATAACGGTTCCAGCATTGACGATACCCCAGGTGAGTTTTTGAGTTTTTGAATACCTTGATGGATTCCTTTCTCAAGTCAAATACAGAGGCAAACGGAGATACCATCATCCCCGCGCCGTTGTCACCATCCAGCGCCGAAAAGCGAAACGCCGACGCTAGAACCAATTTCAATGACCGACGTCGCGTTTTCAAGCAGATCATCGTCAAATGTGTACTACAGCTCTTGCTCATTGAGACCCTGAGCGACCTCCTCAGGAACGACGAGATCTACAACACAATGCCACCCGATCAGATGTTGAAACTAATGGGGGTCCTTGATCATAGCTACCAGTTCGCTCGATTGTTCAATGAAGATAAGGAGCTGCGCACTGGGCTCTGGAAAGTTGGTAAGTCGGCGTCACGGACTCGCTAGTGAGGAAAACTCTGATTTCGCGCCAGGTTTCATGAAACACCTCCCCAACTTGTTGAAGCAAGAGTCCAGCAGTGCTTCCACTCTCGTAACCGTCTTGTTGAGGTTGTGTTTCGACCCTCGACCAGCGCACCAAGCTATCAAGTCCCAAATCACGGAGCGACTTCTTCCCCTTGGCATGAGTGTACTCCAGGATTTCAATAAGTTGAGGTCAGACACTCAGATGAAGAACATCATGGCTTGGACACCTGTCATCGCGGAGATCATGCATGGCTTCACCAGGTTGGATAATAAAGCGGTAAGTCTTCGGTCATGTGGAGTGTTTACGGCTCCTGACTGGATTTCGATACTAGTTCGATCGATACATGCCCGCGATTTACCCTCATGCAACGGAGCTGCTGAGCAAGGACATAGCTCCGGAGATCCGTTACGGTGTCCGAGGATTCTTCACTCGAGTTGGGGTGGTTAACCACATCCTGGATCCTTCCGCGATGCACGTACTTTCCCAGCAGCAATCGTGAACAGGCCAACCCCTGTTCGGTTTGAGTCTCGGACCTCTTTTCCCCATCTGTCGTATCACCTGTTATCGATATCTGCTCTGGAACCATTCCTACCTTTGGATAGTTGCGCCACCATGTGACGTCGATACTTCCTCACCTCATGTTCGCCCTCGTTAATTTATGGTCTCATTTCGAGAAGCTCACGCGGACCGATTCTCTGTTATCTCCTGGGATGATCATAATGTTTCCATTGTCATAATCATGTGTCATAAGGGGAAGCCCGAGGGGGTTAAATACATGGGGTGAGTGAGTGTGTGAGGGGAAATATATAAGATATCGATATTATCAAGAAGGCTCGGTAATTAACGCCCGATGGCAAGAGGGCGGGAACAAGGGGGGAGCGTCGCTCGGGGAAGATCGTGACTCGGAATCAGAAGGATCCATAAGCACCAGGGCCGGGGTACCATCCAGTGGGCTGCGCGGCTAGAGCTACAAGTAGGAGAGTTAGATCGTGTCCTCAAGCGATGATGGAAATGTAGAGTAGACTCACGATTCGGATTCCGCAAGGCATCGTACCTGTTGGGAGGCTGAGCCGCCGAATCGTTGTTCTGTGCAAACGTCCCAGCCTTCATCTGCGCAAAGACGTTCGCTGGCGCGGTATTGTTCTGATTCTGATTCTGTGGCGGCTGAGGATTGAACGGTATCGTCCCTCCTGCCATACCCATACCAGGGAAACCCGTCGGATCTAGAGTTACAAGTTGGAATCAATCGCAGGACAAAAAACTGATCCACCAATGAAAGGTACTCACCGCTTTGAACTCCGCCAAATCCACCGCCCATTCCGCCGAACCCAGGTCCACCACCCGGGAAGCCAGTCAGACTGGAAATCATACCCTGCGATTGGAAGTTTGGGAGAGGAGGGACAGGTGGCACAGGTGGTGCAGGAGAGGGAGTATGGAACCCGCTCATATTTGGGAACCCTGTTTGTTGGGGCAAGAATCCCTGTGCTTGGACGAGGCCATTGGTAGGGAAGCCGGTAGGGTTGGACATCACCTGCGGGCTCACGAACCCCGTCTGCTGGGGAAGTACGCTCTGCTGTGGCTGCAATCCTCCGCCAATTCCACCCACGTTGTTATTAGTCCCCAGGTTGTTTGAAATGCCGGTGGGTATGAATCCAGTGAACCCTGTCCTGGTAGGGACAAGAGGATGCAGCAGTCCCTGGTTTGCGGGAACCGGGGCAAACGGGCCCCTTGGTCCATTGATGTTCGGAACCGCCGTCAGCTGTGGTTGGAGAGATAAACCGTTGGAGTGGAGCTGCCCAACCGGCACCGGGGAACTACCCACGCCCATACCAGAGCGAAACCCTGGTGGTGGGGGTGGGGAAACAACGACAGGAGCGGGGCTTGGATTGTTGGCATTGATTGGTTGTTGCGGCTGGGAAGGGGGCGAATTGACTGCAGGACTGTGTGTTCGTAACGAAGCAAGGCGGGCGAGCTGGTTGAACACGTCATCCTCCGTAGTTTTCGCAAGACCACCTCCCGTTCCTCCTGTTTGCTGTGGTTGAGGTTGGGGTGCCGACTTGGTCTCAACAATCGCAGGAGCAGCCGGTGGTTCTGAAGGCTGTTGTGGGGGAGCGGAGGCTGTCCGGGGAGGCTGGTGTTGCTGAATTGGTGGAGTTGGAGTCGGTGTGAGCGGTTTGGTCGAGCTCGGGCGGTTGGTCCAGGCATCATCGTCGAAACCACTCGAGATCGGAGGTACTGAACCTGCCCTGACAGGACCCTGTGATGGTGATGACGAAGGGCTCAACAATGATGGAGAGCCTGTCCTCTGGATCGTCTCAGAAGCATTCGAGATCGCGTTTACATCTACGCTCGTTGGCGCAGTTTTGCTCGGCGTCGGTCGACCTCTCCTCTGGGTGTTGTTCTTCAGTACACCATTAGGACCGGCGAACAGGTTTGGGGCAGGGGACCTCTTCGATCCAGGATCCTCCTCTTGCAACCTCCTAGCCAACTCCTCATCATTCCTGACCTGAGCGGAGTCGTCCCTCGGCGGAACAGCCTTCGGCCTCGAGGTTTCAATGTGTTTCTTGACCCGAATGATATCTCCTTCCCGAAGACCCAACGAGCGCATCGTTCCCTCGGTGATATCTCCCAATATAGCCTCGTCAATCTTATCCCGTTCGAACGCGGACGCGTACCGTGTGCAGTCGTCCACATCACAACCTGCGCTCAAGAAGAAGTCGAACCAATCCACCTGTGGTTTCTTCTTCTGCGGCTGTTTTTTGGTCTTAGCATTCAACCTCAGTGAGTTTCTCCTAGTTGCCAACGGTTCATCGTCATCAGATCCACTTCGAGGTCCCGGGGAAGACTCCGACGAGCGTTTTTTCTGGCTTGCCATCACTTTATCGACGTAACGCATGTCTTCCGCAGACATCTTCTCTGCAGGAACTTCGATGATCACCCCATTGACCTTGTGGAGACGGAGTTTGCGGTCTTGGTATCCCAGGAAGGCCGCTTCGACACGGAATTGACCAGAACGGTCGTGCCATATCCGGGTCTTGTCGGTCGGAGGAGGCCCTACCAAGCATTTCAGTCAAAGCAAGGTGCAAGGGAAACTTCAAAATACCCACGCCGTTCAGAAGACGATCGAGGTTGGTCGGCATCACTGCTGGATTTTGACCCAGAAGACCTGCTCAAATGTGACCTCGGCCTTGAGACCGACAAGGGAGGATTCGCACGTACGTTTTTTGTTTCCGAGCTTCTTCTCTTTCAGCCAGTTTCCTCTCTTGTTCTTGCCTCTCTCTCTCCTTCTCTCTCTCGGCCCTCTCGTTGTCCCGCCGTTTCTTGTCGGCCACGGCAGCCGCTTCAGCACGTTTAGCAGCTTCCCTAGCTCGCTCCTTCTTCGCTGCCTCTTCAACTTCTTCTTTTCGGCGTTTTTCTTGCTCAGCTGCTGCTTGGGCTTCTTGCTCGGCCTCGAGCTCTACCTCGCGCGCCCTGCGGGCGTCATCATCCGCAGCGGATATATTCCGTAGCTAGAAGCCGACTCAGTAACCGTATGGACACCGCATAAATAGAAAAACGAACTTCAACGTAACTGGCAGGCACCACACCGTCCTGCCCCTTCGAGTTCCTAACCTTCCACCAATCGTCTGAATCCCTTTCGAGGACGATTAGGTCCTCCCCCTCTGTGACAGTAAGCTCGTCGTCTCCATCGGCCGTGAAGTCGTAAAGGACCACAGCGGCGTTTGGATCGTAATCCTGGGAACCTCCTCCCTGTTCAGGTTCCTCGTCCGTGTCGTCTGGGTCTGGGTCTGGAATAATCGCAGGCGCGGCGTCGAAATGAACTGATTTCGCGGCACTCCGCGGTCTTTCCAGAGGTGCTGATGGTTCTCCAAGTGTTTCTGGAGGAGCGGACAGTTGTTTAGAGGCCTCCAGTTTCTTCACGATCGCTTCGGCGGTGTCCTTTGATCCGGCGTTGAAATGCAGACTCGCTGGATTAGACCCCCCAATCTCAATGATTATGTGCTTGGGCTTGTCCTTGTCGATCCTAGCGAAGACGAGGTGCGCAGTCTGCCACTTTTGTACGGGTGCCTACGATTGCACGCTCGTGATGAGGTACGGTATCTGAGAGGGAGTCGCCAGAACGCACCTTGTCTGACTCGCTTGTGAAGAAAACAGCACCACTTCCGACACCGAGAGTACCCTTCTTCTTCTTACCCTTCTTGTCGACTTCAGAGACTGACCAGGTTTGGATGTCATCCGCTTTGGCTTTGTTGGATGTAGCAGCGACGCGGTCCGCCGGGTCGATGTAGGTACTGACCGGTCGTGGCGGCTGGAACGTTATGTAAATGCATGGCCACAATGTATTAGCGTGATGGTTGGGGTGGGCTTACCGACGGTGGGATCACGATGCTAGATATTGAAGGAACAACCGGAGCAGCACTTCCTGACCCCTCGCCGGCCTGTCACCCACATTCAATTAACATAAGAAAAAGGGGGATGGGAGACATACCTCTTCCACGTAAGTCTCCGGTATGAATCCAACACGACCTCCGGGCTTCTGACTGTGCACGAGCAACCAAGCATCGTCCTTGTCATACACATGTAAGATTTCGTCCTCCTTGATGGTCAGTTCTCCAGGGTTTGTGGCGTCATAATCATAAAGGGCCTTGACGACGGATATATGCTCGGGCTGTCAAGCGAGAAGATAAGTGATGATGAGCGGAATGCCACGGAAGACCGGTTCCGTACTTGTTCAACGTATGCAGCGGGGACTAGACCGACGGGGGCGTCGTCGTCTTGTTTTGGCTTCACCCTCCACCAACTGCAGAGAGCGACTGAAAGTCAGACGGGAAGTATAGGATGGAAAGGGCGGATGCTCAACTCGTCGTCCACACGTTCGATGAGGAAGAGAAGTTGGTTCTCCTTGAGAGGAAGCTCGTCGTCTGCGTCTGGCTGGGGCTCGTAGTCGTAGGCGGCCTTGAGGACGGCGAGGTAGGTTTCTGGGTCGTCGGGCATGTGGAGGGGAGGTGTTAGGTTGAGGTCACGGTCGCAATCTGATCAGTCTCCCTTCGCTTCGATCCTCGGCCTCTACCCTTGCGCGGTTTTTTCTTCCTCACAAGCTTTGCGGAAAAGGGCTCACGGAATATTCACAAACGGTATATACAAAGAACACTCACAGAAAATCGTTTTTGGGCTTTTGATCCGCCGGGAAGAGTCTTCGGAAGCGAGTCTTCATTCCGATAGTCAGTAAACCTGACTCTTGGTTTCTCCTCCTCATAAACCAGGCTGAACACCGCCTGTTGTTCGCTACAGAACTAGAGTCTCTGATTTTGTGTTATCAAGGTGCGCGATCTCATATCTCCTCGTCTGATCGCCCAGTCCGTCGTGTGCGATCCTCACCTTCCTATTAGATAGCCATGAGCAAACTTAATGCTGGTGCATTCACATTCGTCCCAGGGAGGACCTTCAGGACCCCTACCCAACCGCCCCCAGAGCCTGCCCCACAGCCGGTCCAGCCAGTCCAACCGTCATTGCCCTCGCTCGATAACCTGGGTCCCCCACAGACCATCTCGCTGAACATCGGTGGATCACACCCGACACCACCCGCAACTCCCCCAGTTTCCCAACAACCACAACCTCAGCAACCCCCACCGCCAAAACCTCAGGTTCAAACACCAAAGTCAGACGCTTCACGTACTCCAACCACGGTCACCACAAAATTACCACCACCCAGTTCCAATGCGACTTCCTCCAAAACCTTTACTCTCGAGAAGGCCAAGACCGACACCGCCGCGATTGCGAACGAACTACAAACCGTCGCCGATCAAGATACGCTCAAGGATTTGTTTGGAGATGGTGCGTATGATCAAAAATCTCTCCTCTACTCGTTTGACATCCCCCATAGTCAAAGAACACTTGAACATCGTCTTCATCGGTCATGTCGATGCAGGCAAGAGCACTATTGGTGGCAACCTCCTCTATCTCTGCGGTACAGTGGACAAGCGAACGATGGAAAAGTACGAGAAGGAGGCCAAGGAGGCTGGTCGGGAGAGTTGGTACTTGAGCTGGGCCCTTGATTCCACCCCCCAAGAACGAGCAAAGGGTAAAACCGTCGAAGTCGGTCGCGCATACTTCGAGACCCCCATCCGACGGTACACTATTCTCGATGCCCCCGGCCACAAAACCTACGTACCCTCCATGATCTCCGGTGCTGCCCAGGCGGATGTCGCTATTCTCGTTATCTCTGCCCGCAAGGGTGAGTTCGAGACTGGTTTCGAGAAGGGGGGTCAGACCAGAGAACACATCATGTTAGTCAAGACGGCTGGTGTGAGCAAACTCATCTGTGTCATCAACAAGATGGACGAGCCGACGGTGGAGTGGTCCAAGGCAAGATACGATGAAATCAAGGATAAGATGGTACCGTTTTTCAAGGGGGCCGGATTCAGCCCCAAGACAGACGTTACTTTCTTACCGATTTCCGGTTACACCGGTGCCAATTTGAAAGACAAAGTTGCCAAGTCCATCTGTAGCTGGTGGGAGTAAGTGCATTGATCACCTTTCGGGAGATCATCCCCTTACCGTTGCTTTCAGTGGACCTTCGCTCCTCGGATACCTGGATAATATGCCCATGGTTGATCGTAAGGTCAATGCCCCCCTCATGATGCCGGTCACCGAGAAGTACAAGGACATGGGTACAATCATCGTTGGGAAAATCGAATCAGGTCACATACGAAAGGGTGACACCCTGACCCTGATGCCAAACAAGGATTCCATTGAGGTGGCCGCGATCTACAACGAGATAGAAGAGGAAGTTAACGCTGCCATCTCTGGTGACAATGTTCGGATCAGGATTCGGGGCGTGGATGACGAGGACATCACACCTGGATTCGTCTTGACGAGTCCGAACAAACCGGTCCATGCTGTTCGTCAGTTCGAAGCCCAACTGGCGATCCTGGATCACAAGAGTATCATCTGTGCAGGTTACTCGGCGGTCATGCATATACACACGCTGGCAGAGGAAGTTACACTCTCGTCGCTCCTGCACTACTTCGACAAGGCCACTGGCAGGAAGTCGAAGAAGCCACCACAATTCGCAAAGAAGGGTCAGAGGATCGTGGCTTTGATCGAGGCTCCAGGTCTCGTTTGCGTAGAGAAGTTTACGGACTATCCTCAGCTCGGAAGGTTCACACTCCGGGACGAAGGTGAATTCATCCGCTACCGACTTCCACTGTGCCGAACAGTTTCTTACGCGCGTGCAGGTAAAACGATTGCCATAGGCAAGATTACGAAACTGATTGAGCGTGGTGACGAGGATTTCACGGAGGGCGTAGCCAATCTCAGTGTCAGAGCGTAAAATACCCGCTGTGTAGAATGGGAGGTGTTGCCCCGTTCGCTGCTCATCCAACTAGTGTACCCCTTCGATGTACTGCGTTGCGTTGTAGATTAGAGTTTTTACGAAATCCACTACGAAATATCGACCAACCGGAGCTCAAGCCGGAAACCGAGAGGCGGATGCGATCGAGTCTGGCCACCATCCCTTCCGATCCCAAGAGCCTCCGGTGAGCAGCGAGGCGAAGTGCAGGCGCGCACGTTCAGTGCTTTGTTTATCT
>Ga0307514_10003772_pt1 | contig 14278 bp, 22 predicted proteins | sample 16_EM_MG_FD_203088 | JGI IMG/M metagenome (GOLD analysis project Ga0307514, IMG submission 203088) | Populus trichocarpa ectomycorrhiza microbial communities from riparian zone in the Pacific Northwest, United States - 16_EM | ecosystem: Host-associated > Plants > Roots > Unclassified | place... | reverse complement strand
CCCAATTATCACTATCACCACCCCCACCAGCACAAAAACGGCCCCCGCGGTCACCACTACCACCACCCCCACCATCAGAGAAACGGCCACCCAAGTTACCATGACCGTCACCCCCACCACGACAGAAACGGCCCCCGCGGTTATCACTATCACCACCCCCACCACGACACAAATAGCCCCCACAGTTACCACTACCATCACCGCCACCATTACAGAAACCGTAATGATGGATTGGGAGGCAGCCGTGGCGGTATTGGGTATGCTCGCTCTTATCATTTTTATTTTTTTATTTTTTATGTTGTTATTTTCTGTTTAAGCTCTAATCACTTTTGTTGTGGCCCTCTACGGGTACAAGGTTATGGAGATGAAGTTTGGGGTAGAAAGGGTCAAGTTGGAAGGGGAAAAGAAGATAGAAACTATCAGGTTGGAAGGAGAAAAGGAGATTAAAAAGATCAAGTTGGAAGTAGAAAATGAGAAGGACAGGAGAAGGTGGGGGTAGAACAAGCGAAGGTGGGGGTAGAAAAAGAGAAGGTGAAGGTTATGGAGATGAAGCTTGAGGTAGAAAAGGTCAAGTTGAAGGTAGAAAAGGAGATATAAAAGACGGGTGGTGGTGTTTTGCGTTTTTTTTAAAGATGTGGCGGAGGGAGACGGGTTGTGGGGAGGGAAGTATGGGCACGATTCAGTTTTATAGCTTCTTGCTTATTCCTTTTCCTTTATTGTTCTGTGTCAGGGCTTCCACAATCTTTCTTTGCCTCCTCCACAGGCTACGTCTACTTTCAGCACACCCGGCGGAACCCTGTCCCCAAAACCTCGCCCTGCAACATCAATCTTCGCGAGATGTCAATCTCAAACTCCTCCTTGTCAGCATCACACAATCCCTCACCTCCTCGTTCGGTTACGCATCACTAAAACACATTGACTACATCACCTTCATCCTAGCCAAGTCCTGCAAGCTCCTCCCCGTCATGTTCCTGCACCTGACCATCTCCACGAGATCCTACCTCTTCTACAACAACGCTGTCGTCGCCTCCGTCATTGCGGTCGTGGCAGTCTTCACTCTCTACCACCCTACCTCCTCCAAGCCGCAGTGTGAAGTTCCGTCTAGGGCCTCCTCCTACTCGGAATCAACCTCCTCTTTGACGGCCATGCAAGACCACATCTTCCAAACAAACTCCGCCACTGTCTCGGGCCCACAAATGATGACGGCGCTCAACTTCCTCAGCTCACTCCTCACAACAATATACCTCCTCCTCTCCCCGTTTACAAACGAGCTCGGCACCACATCTACTTTTATTAAGAACCAACCCAGGGTGCTGTGGGATATCAACGGCTTCTCGGCGTGTGGTGCCCTGGGTCAGGTGTTTATCTTTCATACGCTTGCGACGTTCGGGAGTCGGCTGCTGGTGACGGTCACGGTTACGAGGAAGATTGTTAGTATGATATTGAGTGTCGTCATGTTTGGCCATAGGCTTAGTGGAATACAGTGGGTTGGCGTGGGGATGGTGTTTGGCGGCATTGGGGCCAAAGCCGGGATGGAGAAAAGGGGGGGAGGTGGCAAAGAGGGAGGTGAAGAAGGTAATCAAGGAGAGGTAGGGGAGTTGTGTCATGGATGGTGTAAGTGTGATGTAGCGGAGCTTGGGGTGGAGGTTTTTTAATTTTTAATTATACATCTGGATGCGGGCCGGAGTTTGGCTTGGTTTGGCTTGTTTGTTCTGGCCTGCCAGGGAATATTCTTGAGTGGGCTGGCCACTCCGGGAATGTGGTAAATTGCATGTACAGCTTGGTGGCAAAAAAACTCATACCCTTGGATATGCAGCCTATGCATGTCATGCATTTAGCGCGCATAACCTAGGTTTAGCCGCGCACGGATATGTAATGTATACGGATGGCTACATGGCTGGTTGTATCTGGCCACAACTGAATTTTCGCCATCGCTGAATATATGTATGTTCCGGGCCCCCCGGGAGACGAATTTATTCTCGCGGGGAGCCGGGGCCCCGCGGGAGCAAGCTATCTGCTAACAATCTGTTTCTTTTTTGAAGTCTTAAATTGCGGCTTACGGCTATGAGGTTTGATTGCCTAACTAGGAAATGAGATAATGTGCAGAATGAAATAAAAGGACTTTTTTTTTTTTTCCAACCACGCCATCCTCGGTGCAGGTAAAAATCAAAAAGAAAGGCGAAAAAGTAGAACAAACACATTTGGCCAGTGCGAAAACAGAACTCGGATATAGTAAAAATAAAAAAGCTAATAGAAGGTCTGGAAACACGGATAGTTCTTGTTCTTTTGAAGACCCGGAAGATGACGATTGAGGGTCTGGAGTTGAACGAGATTTGTTCGTACATTCCGGTAGTGCATTGTGAGCCCAAACGTTTACAGGAACACCGTTGGTTTAGCAAAAATTTTAATAAGCGGGAGGTTGGTTGTCTAAGTAGAGTAGGTAATATATATATTGAGAAGGGTCACCTATACTAATAGTGAACGAAGTTGTGAAGGCTTGCTGAATGAAAAATAAGAGCGAATATACAGAGTGGGGCAGTCGTAATTATTGGGGTGTATGAGCGCAGCGGTGAATCAGTGTGTTCATTAAAGAAGAGTCACTAGAACCAGAGAGAGGAAGAGATGATTGTATTGAGCAAATGTATTGAGCGACTTGACTGCGCAAATGTCCAGCTATATATACATGAGGAACAGGTACCAACGTCAGTGAGCTTGGCTTGCAAGGCTGGTGACGTAGCTGGTGACATATGTATGTAATGTGAAAGACGTAGCTGGTGACATAGCTGGTGACATATGTATGTGATGAAAGCGCGCAGAAGAGAGAGAGGCCCTCAGAGCGACGCAGCTTATCGCCATTAGATAGGCTGAATGTAATTCATAACTCCTTAAAAAAAATAAAAAAAAGACCAGCCGAGCTAACTATCCCCGTGTCGCATCGTGAGGCGAAAATGAGACCGCTGTGGCAATAGAATGTGAGGTGGCGATACTTCCTAAATGGGCGATAATTTCTATGTTAATGTCTCCTTAAAAAAAAAAAAGCGACAGAAGCCCTAGCCGAACTAACTACCCCAGTGTTGCATCGTTAGGCCAAAATGAGACAGCTGTGGCAATGGAAGATTGTAAGGTGGCGATACTTTCTAAATCGGCGATAATTTCTAAACCGGCGATAATTTCTAAAGTGGCGATAATTCCTGAAGTGGCGATAATCACTGAGCTGAGTTATGCAAAGTGCGCATGCTAGCAATTGATAATGTAGAGACACTAGCTTAAAGTGATTTCCGTATAATTTACTTTAGCTGTTCTATATACTTATTTAACTAAATGTAATACCGAAATAAGCTGTTACCTGATTCTCTTGTATTTTATTATTATTATTTATTCTGTAATCGCATCCTGATTCTCTTGTTCCGATACGTTTTTGCCATATCTCTTGTTCCGAGATGTTTGTGCCATACTCGCGGGGGGCTCGGCTATTCCGCAGTCTCCCGGGTGGACCGGGCCACCCACGAATCGTGTGGGCTCGCGGGGGGCCCGGGCCTCTCGCGAATCTGAATTTCTCGCCGGGGGCCCGGAACATTTTTAAATTGAAACGAAGTTAACATTAGGTAGTATATTTTACCACTGGGAGACCCCCGAGTTCTTGGCAAAATTGTCAGATCACCTGATCTGTACCTAGATATCTTGGCACCTAACCGTAAAAAAGTCCCATAACTCTGTATAACCATCTGCTTGCACAATCTCACCAACTATCGTCACTTGCACGACTCTCGCTGACAATTACAATCATTACAGACCAGACTATCATCACAGTACGAGAACCACTCTGAATCCCGTGCTGTGCAGTCGGTGCTATCGTAGGTATAATCTAACATTCTGGACCCTTACCTGAACTGGAGACAGGATGAAGACCTGTGATCCGTATCAGTCACAGTGTATTATCAGGCGGGTTGTAAGTAACGACGATGACCCCACTGCCAGTGTTGAGCAAATAGGTGACTTTATTAACTAGGTCAACTGATCTTCGTTATAAGTTTTGACCTCTTGCCTGGTACACATTAGCGCTACAGCCCATCAAAACTTGGCCGCTCCTCTATAGGCAATCTATCTAGTACTCTTGACTGTACACAATGGAGCCAATCTTCTACTAACCATCTCCCGTCTCTTGCACGCCCGAGAGTTTCCCGGAAACGGGCTTTATTTTCAGACTCCCCACCCTGCCGCATGTTTACCGCTACTCAGAGACGAATGAAGGTGTTTTTTTTTTTTAATTTAATAAATCATTAATCGCATGCTACCTATGAAGATAATGGCGATGGACTGCAGCCGTCCGGATAAGCCTCAGGCCTCTCTCTTCCACTCGGGCCAGTCCCTGCCCTCTCCGCTGTTTTTAATCTACAAAATGAACTCCCGCGCCTGCCCACACCACTTCTCATCTGCCCACACCTGCGCCGTCGACCTCCCTAACCCATCTCCCACCCATGGACACTGTTGAATGAAGGTGTTGAATCTCTGGTATAGGAAATAGCCCCTGTCCTGTAACATTTTTGTAATAGCATTGACTTGACAGGCAGGACTCAGGAGTGGGTTTGATATACATAGGAGTGTCTCCAACAGGTGGAAGTTGTGCGAAATCCCCCATGAGTACCACATGGAGCCCACCAAAAAGTACCCCCCCTGGTCGGGAAATGCCAATTGAAGCCTGCGATCTATACGAGCAAGAAATGCCTGTCCTATCATTGATTTTTCATCAATAATCATAACACGCATGTGCTGACAGCGATCCTGCAGATCAGTTACTTCTGCCGGGGTCATATCATCACTGTCTGAACTGAAACCAAGTTTCAAAGTCCCATGAATCGTAGCACCATTAACATTGTGAGCAGCACATCCTGTATAGGCCAAAACTGGAACTACCTCCTCAATAGGCCTTCCTATGGGGAGTGTTTGTGATATTGCATACCTAATCACATTAATTAGGTAAGATTTGCTAGACCTCGCAGTTCCAGCAACTATCATCAGTAGTTGTCCATTATCCTCTTGCCCTCTATAGGCATCAAAGATCTTACCTATCAAATCCCAACCATTGCTGCGTATTGAGGGTCTCTAAGAGTACCGGCGGAAGATTGTTTATCAGTGCACCCTGACCTCGAGTGTGCCGAATCTATTCAGGCCCATGGGCTACCGCATCATACCCCCCATATGTGGCCAGGTCCGAATTCCAATCATAGGTGGTGTCTTCTTCTCGATGGCCCAGATGGCGAACTGCAGCTTCAATCTGGTCCTCATCCTGCTGAAAATTCAGCAACTCATCTTGCCGAGGGCGGATACCCGCATTGTCCATCCAGGCATCACTTCCAATATCTAATGGATCATCATCGCCATTGGTATTCCCTTCTAGCTCCAAATCATGGCTATCATCCAAGCCACCCGCGAGTTTGGTGCTGAACCACTGCCTGTATTGCCGGTGATAATTGCAGAAGAACGAAATGGAATCGTGCACACCAGTCCACACTGTTTAAGTCCACCTGAGCACCTTCAACTTCTTCATCTATGCCCGCTAGGGATTCTATTATCCTGAAGGGAATGTAGTGTAAAAGACTGACACGACAAAACAGAGGATTTGATGCATCAATGAAAGGATCTGGAATAGTCAGGATTACTCTACTCTTTCTTTTCCACTCTGCTATAGCCAACCAACGGCCTTCGTGATATAGATGAGACTGGGTGATTGTATCCAAGCAAAGGTCTTCAAGGTCAGCATCTCGAGAGATATATTTCTCTAGGATTCCCTTCCCAGATATCACTAATTCTGCTTGCTCTCCGGGAACTTGCAGGAGCTCGGCTTCAACTGGTATTAATATGATGTCAGTAAGGTTGACAGTTACCACTTTCCAGGATGAATCGACTAGTGATAGTCCTTGTAGGATATGGGCAGCGAGTACTTGCACCGATGTCTCATCATCATACCTAGCTGCAGCAGTACGCAACAGATGTGAAACATCTACTAGATATGAGGTCGCCGGTATATAGAGCTATTGCAGCCCACTCGGCGGCAGCACCTATAATGTCAGCGGTGTTGTTGCTTAATTTTTCGCCCCAAGCCTAGGGACCGTTGCCATATCAGGCAGTCTCTAACAGCCTCGCCTAGTGATATGAGGCTAGCGAGGCTAGCGAGGCTAGGAACTGTGGCAGCGGTGCAGACGTGTGGCCAGTAAAGGAACACTTCACCTGGTGTGAATATGTGTAAGTTGTGTAGACGAGCATGTAACAGCAGACGTATCAACGTGAGGAACTGTGTGACTTGTGTCTTGTAGTTCTATGTGAGCTATACAGCTACCTATATATACACGAAGAAGAGGGAACACATGCTTCTCAACAGTGTGGCATGGATATATGATTATACTTCCGCATGTAATGCTTCACATAGTTCAGTATTGTTCTCGTACCCGTGACTCTTCTTGCCCAGAAGCACATTTATTTTAGCGTAGGTCGCTAAGAGTCACGGGTACGAGAACTATTGAAATATATGGTTATATCAGAGTGGCAGCGGTACAGGTATGTGGCGAATGAAGGAACACTTCACCTAGATCATATATTTCTGGACGTTATGCGTTCTGTAATTAAGAAGCTATGGAAGCTGTGATGAGTTCAGAAGAACTTCATCTATCTATATATATACATGATTTGAGTGCTGTGTTACGTCACTCAGGTATCATCACTCACATGGTGAGAGGTAAGTATATGTTGGACTTGATAGTGGCGTAAGGCACATTCCAACACCCCTCCTCAATATATACTGTGTGCGGATAGAACAGGTCAGCCTCGTTAAAAACCTTAAAAACCTTAATAGGACAAAAATAGGTAAAAGAGTACTTAGTAACTGCCTTCCTGACACTGGTTCTCTTGAGGCGGTTTAGTACAGATATTTGCTCAGGACTGAATCGGTGACTCTGGAGACTTGATTATCAGTAACTCGGTTAAGAGGCTTGATTAATCAGTAACTCGGTTAAGAGGCTTAATATTGATCTCGTGCCCAGACCGATTTATTAGTTTTGTTGTGTTAAATCGGCTTAATATCAATAACTCTATGAGACTTTTTTTTTTATTTAAAAAGTCATTAATCGCATGCTACCTATCTAGATAATGGCGATAGACCGCAGCCTTCCGGATAAGCCTCAGGCCTCTCTCAACCACACGGGCCGGTCTCTGCCCTCCCCGCTCATATTATATCTACAAAATGAACCTCGCCGCAGCCGTGCACCATTCCGCATCCTCTTCCGCTTCCTCCCACGTCCTCCCCCTACCGTCCCCTATCCACGGGCATCGGAACAAGTGCGCCGCATTCTGCGCTGTCCACCCATCACAGACGCATGTTGGATCCCCCGTTTTGCCCATCTCCCATAGCCACTGTCTCTGCGGACCCTTGTCAGTCACCAGGTACGTCCACCCCCTCATGGCAATCCGGGGCCACCTCAGCTGTCTCGGCGGCGGTGGGTGTAGCGGGAATGCTTGACGAATGCCAGCCGGTGTCACAATGTCAGGCTTGTGCATTCGTCGTCCCTTCCTTACTGCCTTCTTCGCCTCGTTATCTGCTTTCTCGTTCCCTTCCACTCCGCTGTGCCCCTTCACCCACATCAACGTCCGGGGACTCTATGAGACTTGATTATCAGTAACTTAATTAAGAGGCTTGATTCTTAGTAGCTCTGTTAGTGATCGGTGACTCTTGTAGAGGCTTGATTCCTGTCCTTTGTAATAACTGCATTTCCTCTTATCGCCAAAGGGAGGTTGCACTGAATGTGCTCCTTTCCTGATTGATGTTGGTCGACGAGCTTGCTTGTTGGTGATAAGGGCTATGTCGATCTATGTCTTCATGGTGCATGCGGCTGCGGAGGTAATGTCAGAGCCTGAGCTCGTGATGCCGCTGATGAAGACATGTTCGTTCGGATGGCCGAGGTGAGTACCTGTAGTTGAGCCTATTCCGGGCTCATAACCTATTACAGTTATGAGTAGCAACAGCGGCAGCGGTGCATGAATATGTAATCACTTAGCTCGAGACAGAATGCATATGCTCAGAATCAGAGGAAGTCATGTATATTTTGGAGCGTTGTAAAGGGCGAGTGAGCGACCACTATATAGACCGAGCGAGCATCCATGAGAGTCGCACACTAGCAGTGGTATGTGGTGAAGTGATGAGGTATGAGGTATGGTGGCTCTCATACATACGTACCTCTGTAGCTCATATGTACATAGCTTATACGTACTTTCAACGGTAGCTCATCAGCTCATTAACACCCCTCCTCAACACATACAAGCGCGCGAGTAGGATCAGTCTCGTTAAAAACCAGTACTGATTAGCTCGTCTAACACATCATCCTAACACACACATCATCCCGTAGGACGCAGAACTGAGGCCGCGGCAGTGCCTTTGTGCATATATCTGCTAAATTATCCTGACTTGCCACATGTAAAAGATTGATAAAGCCGTCCTGAACCAAGTTTCTAACATGGTGGTAAGCTACATCAATATGCTTACTTTTGTCGCTGATTCTAGGATTATTGGTTAGGTCAATAGATCTAATATTATCAGTGTGCAAAGCAGCCGGTATGTCAATACGGAGTTCTTGCAGAGCATTCTGTAACCATATTTGCTGTTTCGCAGTAGTTGAAAGGGCGACATATTCAGCCTCTACCGTTGAGGTTGATACATTTCGTTGCCTTTTTGACCGCCAACAAACTGTGTTACCAGCTATCTGAAAAATGTACCCTGTAGTTGATTTCCGTGTATTTCTGTCTCCTGCATAGTCAGAGTCAGAATAACCCAATAATATCACATTCGGAGTCCCACTCTGGGGTCTGTCAGAATAACCCGATAATCTATTGGGCCTTTTGTATGTGAGTGCCAGGTTTCGTGTACCCTTTAAATATCGAAGCACCTGTTTTAGTGTACCCATATGTTGTTGAGTAGGCTGAGAGAGCAGAAACTGTGAATGCAAGATCCGGTCGAGTACCAATCACAAGGTACATAAGAGATCCAACGATCTGTTGATATTGAGAGATGTCAGCAAGATTATCACCGTCTTGGGCCTGTAATAAATATTTAAATTTATTTGGATCCAAGGGTAGGGATATCGGATTGCATGCATTCATCCCAAATCTAACGAGCAATTGGTCAATATATGTACGTTGGGAAAGAGTAACTGAGTCTTCTTGCCATTCAACTTGGATGCCTAGTAACCAAGTCAGAGGTCCGAGATCACTAAATTCGAATTCTTCTTTTAGTAATTTCTTTAGATTGTCTCTCTGAGGTCTGTCGGGACCTGCTAGAGTGATGTCGTCTACATAGATAGCGACAATCAACTGGTAATCCTTATGTATTAAAACACACGAATCAAAGTTAGCAGTCACAAATCCAAGAGGTAGTAGAAATCCGGTCAATCTCTGGTACCACTGCCTTGGTGACTGTTTAAGGCCGTAAATTGACTTGTTAAGACGCACAGATGAACCAGTGACTTCATACCCTGGTGGGAGCTTCATATAGATCTCTTCATTACGCGATCCATAAAGAAATGCTCCTTTGATATCTAATTGATCTGGTTGTTTCCAACCTAGAGAAATTGAGAGTGCTATTAAAAGCCGCAAAGAGTCATATCGAACAACTGGAGAGAAAATTTCATCACAATCTGTTCCAGGTTGTTGAGAATACCCTTGTGCAACAAGTCTCGCTTTATATCGGCTTATTTCTCCAGCAGCGTCCCGTTTAATTTTATATACCCATTTGCAGCCAACAATATTATGTTTCGGCGAGGGTATGGGAACAACTGTCCAGACAGCCTGATCAGCTAGCAATTGAAGCTCATCTTGCATAGTTTTGTACCATCTCGGAGAATCTGCACATTCAGTTGCTTGCTTGAACGTTGTAGGTTCATTTTCGTTAATTGCAAGCGCAGTTGTAAGCAAGCCATAAGGTAGATCTATCGAGACTCATTCTGAGTTAACTCTGAAAGAGATAATGTTGGTATTGGTGTTGTAACTGATGTCGGCTCTGTAAATATACAGTTGACCGCTCTAACAGTAAACATGTGTTGATTAGCAAGTTGGACCTTATATATTAAGGGGCTTTCTGTATAACCAACAAAAACAGCACTTTCTGCCCGTGGTTGAAGCTTGCTTCCTGCTGGCCTGCGTTCTTCAGCAATATGGATGTAGCAGTGGCTACCAAATGGTTTCAGATGCTTAATAGAAAGTTGTTCATTGTACAGCATCTCAAAAGGAGTCTTCTTTTGAGGTAACTGTGAATGTGGTAAACGATTTCGCAAATATACAGCAAGCAGGCATGCTTCACCCCATAGGCGTTGATCAGGATAGTCAATAAGCATACTTCTAACCATTGTCTGTATCGTGCGATTGTATCGTTCAGGAACCCCATTCGATTGGTGAGAGTAGGGAGGTGTATAGAGATGTCGCATGCCCTTAGATTTGAAGAATTTATTAACTTCTGCTTCAATATACTCTCCACCATTGTCCGTTATCATGCATAAGATAGTAGTTTTAAACTGTCTTTCTACATAAGCAACGAATTCCTGGATTACTTTAGCAGTATCCGATTTATTCTTTAAAAAGAAAATCCATGCCATTCGAGTATAATCATCAATAAATGTGATATAGTATAACGAATTCCCATACAGAACAGTGCTTATGCCTTCCGAGAGAAGAAGATTATCCCCTCCTACTCTTATAGTTCCATTACACGGTTCAAGTTGCTCAAAGAGTTCTGAACATTCGGCAGATCAAGATCCATTGCACTTGATGGTGCTTGAACTATCAGTCCGGTTTGTGCGGTTTGCGGAGTTTGGCTAAATGGAGGTTGAGCATGAGCGTGAGCTTGAGCTTGCTTTTGCTTTTGGTCACGCTTAAGCTTTCTACATTCTTGCCAAAAATGTCCTTCATACGTACCACCATGACGTTTGCAGTATGAGCAAACTTTAGTGGTAGGCTGAGATGTGGTAGGCTTAGATCTGTGCCCTTTCGCGCGGTAAGCTGACTTGTTTATAACAAGCGCTGTATCAGAGACAGTATCTCCCAATTGATTGTTGGAACAGAGGCTGTTCATCCGATGTCGAGCTTCTGCATATGAAAGGTCAGCCTTAGTTGTTAAATTATCCACTGGATTTGGATAATGTTCGCTCAAAGCAGTTAAGAGAAAATCACGCTTTGCAAAATCTTCTTCCAAAAATGCTCTCAGTTTCTGACAGTAAGGATCAGGACCGGTAGTCATTTCATAAACTCGATTCCATTGATCATCGAATTTGTCCATAAATTCAGATACTGGCTTACCTTTCTCACACTTTGAAGAGAGGAGACATAGGCCAGCGACCTGATGAACAAAGGAGAATGCTGTGTCTCTGTAGTAAGTTTCTTTAAGATACTTCCAAATTCTATGCGGAGATCTGTATTTGGAGACCTTTTTAAGAATTGACTTACTTATGACCTGGATTAAAATCAATAACGCATGCTTTGATAATGCTTGATATCTAGCATGCTCAGAAGAAGAAGAAGCGGAAATATCTAGTTCAGAACCTTCAATAACAATGTCGTAAACCCTCATAGCATCAAAAACCATTGCCATCTGCGAAGCCCAGTCTTCATAGTTATTTTGTCCCTCAAGCCTCTCGATATTGTCGAGTTTGACTGCTGCTGGTTTAAACTCCTTCGGCAGCGCAAAGGGAGTGTCTGCAGTTTGAACTGTATCTGTCGCTCGAGATTGAAGAGTTGGGTGAGAGGTGGCAGAGGTGGCAGATGATGCGTCCGCCATGGAAATATCTTCGTGATGGGATAATCCGGCGGTAGTGGTCATGTTGCTCGAGCTTAGCGGTGTAGACATGGATGGGAGTTTGAAATTGTATTGAGCGATAAGGTTGTATTGAGCTTGTAAGGCCTGTATTGTATTGAGCTTGCGATGCACCGGGCTCATAACCTATTGAAATATATGGTTATATCAGAGTGGCAGCGGTACAGGTATGTGGCCAATGAAGGAACACTTCACCTAGATCATATATTTCTGGACGTTATGCGTTCTGTAATTAAGATGCTATGGAAGCTGTGATGAGTTCAAAAGAACTTCATCTATCTATATACATGATTTGAGTGCTGTGTTACGTCACTCAGGTATCATCACTCACATGGTGAGAGGTAAGTAATATGTTGGACTTGATAGAGTGGCGTAAGGCACATTCCAACAAGAACAGTTCAGTATGTGGTGGAGTGTCGTCACCGATGCAGAAGAACTGGGAGTGAGTTTAGCCTGGGAGAAAACTGACGTTGTGGCCTTAGATCTTAGATAGTCAGGGCGCCATCCAGAGGATATACAATCTGAAGTCGGAGGCACCTCGCTCGTGGATAGAGGAAAAGCTGAAAAAACAGATGGCGGAGCGACCGAGAGTACTGATGTGGGTGAAGGGACACAGCGGGGTAGCAGGAAACGAGCAAGCCGACGAGAGAGCAAGAAAAGCAGTAAGGCGGGGTAGGAGAATGCAAGCGCCTGACATCGTCACACCGGCGGGCATTCGACAACTCTGGCCCTTACACCCGAAGGCTCCGAAACAACTGGGGTGGTCCAGGATAGCGCTGAGGGGTTGGACATACCTGATGACAGACAAAGGACCACAGCGTCAATGGCTCCAGGAGATAGGGAAGACGGAGGACCCCACGTGCGTATGCGACGGCTGGACGGCACAGAACGCGGCACACTTATTTAGATGCCCGTGGATCGGCGACGGAAAAGGGAGAAGCTGGGAAGAAGCGCAAGGCGACGAGGAATGGTGTGAAGCAGTAGCGAGATTCATCCTGTAAATAGCATGTTAGAGGGGGGGGGCAGGGACTGGCCCGGTAGGGGAGAGAGGCCCGCGAGACACCTCAAGCGGCTGCAGTCCATCGTCATAGTCTAGATAGGCTCAATACGATTAATGATTTTGTAAAAAATGTGGTGGAGTGTACTAGCATGTTTCAACAAGAATTAATAATTGGTAATTGTCTTGGCAGCGCAGAGAGTCTATCCTAGTTACAATCTCCTTTTGCTTTCATATCATATTATATGAGTAACCTGGGGTAAATCCGGAAGCTACCGTCTATAATCTCAAACCTTCATACAGGTCACGTGTTTCTTCGAGGCTTTACTTGGTTTATTATCGAGCTCAAGCTATGAAATAATATATCGATTTGCAACAACCTCAGCTCTCTACTTCATAGTCACGTCCGCGGTGACGGAGGCGACGACAGCGTACTTGTAGAAGAGGTAGGGTCTCGTGGAGATGGTCGGGTGCAGGAACATGACGGGGAGGAGCTTGCAGGACTTGGCTAGGATGAAGGTGATGTAGTCAGTGTGTTTTAGTGATGCGTAACCGAACGAGGAGGTGAGGGATTGTGTGATGCTGACAAGCAGGAGTTTTAGGTTGACATCTCGCGACGATTGATGTTGCAGGGCGAGGTTTTTGGGGACAGGGTTCCGCCGGGTGTGCTGGGGTGGGGGTGGCCTGTGGAGGGGGCAGGGAAGGATTGTGGAAGCCATGAAACAAAACAATAAAGGACAAGAAATAAGCAAGAAGCTATAAAACTGAATCGTGCTCGCTTCACCTTCTTCTCCTCATACTTCCCTCCCCACCACCCGTCTCCCTTCCGCTTAGGTCCTATCCTCTTCTGCTGGCGGGGCCGCCTCCGGCCTCCTTCGCTTTTACCCCCCCCGGCTTCTCCTTTTCTGTCTCCTTTGCTGCTTCCAACTTGATCTTCCCTAACTCCGTTTCCCTTTCCAACTTCTGCCTTTCTGTATCCAACTTGATCTTCTCTACCTCCCTTTCCCTTTCCAACTTCTGCCTTTCTGTATCCAACTTGATCTTCTCTACCTCCCTTTCTCTTTCCAACTTCTGTCTTTCTGTATCCAACTTGATCTTCTCTATCTGCCTTTCTGTATCCAACTTGATCTTTTCTATCTCCGTTTCTTTTTCCAACTTCATCACCATAAACTTGTACGAAAGGAGGGCCGTACCAAGAGTGACCAGAACGAGCGAACCATATTTTATCAAGGCTACCCTGATGGGGGCGGTGGCAGCGATCATTTGGGGGGTCACTGCCGAGATGGGGGGGAGATCAGCGGGCTCAGGGGCAGCTGGGGGGTCTCCTGGTGGTGCTGCCTTCCCCATGCTGCTCATTGTATTAGCTCATGCTCAACGCCTTCACCAACAGGTAACATCCATGGCAGGGCTGGGTAGCTTACATCATGACAGTG
>Ga0307514_10003771_pt1 | contig 14283 bp, 9 predicted proteins | sample 16_EM_MG_FD_203088 | JGI IMG/M metagenome (GOLD analysis project Ga0307514, IMG submission 203088) | Populus trichocarpa ectomycorrhiza microbial communities from riparian zone in the Pacific Northwest, United States - 16_EM | ecosystem: Host-associated > Plants > Roots > Unclassified | place... | reverse complement strand
GGCAGGTAGCACAATCATAACCCATTCTCTGTCACAATCTCTCTCGCCACCCATCTTTTTACGATCGACGTCTGAAACAGAACAGAGGCTTTGAACCTTGAAAACTCGATAACTGGCGTCTTGTGACGCGTATATGGCGAATATCGACACAAACAAGCAGGACTTGACAAAGTCTTCGGATGCAGGGCTCGTGGCAGGAGACACAACAGGAGAGGAGTCCAAAGCCCCCGCACAACAACTATCGGCACCTAGGGATGCACCATCCGTTGCAACTCCCCCGGCTTCGAACGGCGGGCCTGCATCTACGACCGTCACGAAAGTATCCCACCCGAAGAAGTTTAGTTCAGTGAACATTAACAAGAAGTTTCTGGAGAATAACTCTGCCACACCCTCCCAATCAAATTCATCCTCAACTTCTTCATCCACCAAGGTCGGGATCGTCAATCGTGAGTCGATGCTGTTAAGTTTCGGTATGCGGAGGCTGACTGTGCGAGATAGCAAAACCCGTTTCTCAGACATCGGTACCCCACCCGCGTCTCATCACAACTAAATTGACGACCTCCGCCCAAACGTCTTCTCTCAGTGGTCCAGGGTGGTCACGGCCGTCGTCTGTTACCCCGACGCTACCGAACACCAGCTCTCCTACGACATCCGGTCAGACCCTTACAAGCGCTGCTCCGCATTCCGCGCCCCAGCTGCCGCATGTTGGCAAGGTGATTCACCCTCAGCCACGAAGTTCACTACCCGGGAAGAAGGATCACTCTGCTCCAGTGTGGGGAATGGTGAAGGGTTCTTCGAACGTATCAGTCCCTGACCTCCAGACCGAATTTCCCACCGCAGCAGAGGTGGCCCAAGGTGCGTGGACGGCCAACCAATGTTTCAACGTCATTAATTACTCCTCCATCAAGTTCGGTCAGCTATGCTCTCCGAAAAGCAAGAAGCTGCTCATACCGCCGCTTTACAAAAGCAAGCGATGCGAGCGGAAGCCGATGCTTTCCGCGGGGTCCACTTGGACCCAAACGCTCATCACTGGGACGAGGTGAGCCTTCCATGCGTGAGACAAATATTTGGTGTCTAAATTCGTCGATCCCAAGATGGAGGAGGATGATGATAACTTTCTGGCAGAGGTGATAGACTTTGGTGATGGCAGACAATACACTGTACAGCATACAACTGACGACCCCAGAACGGACCCAACTGAACGCCCTCTGGAGGCTGGTGGGGATCAAAGTGCCGGTCCGACGGATGCTCCTAGTCCGCCCATGCGGAAGGAAGATCGTTTCCGTGACGACTTCGACCGTAGTTGGCCGCCTTCGAAGCCCCATCTGTCACCCGTTCCTTCGGACACCGGTCCGAATGGTCAGTCACCGCTGTCTCCCAACGGATCCTCGAAAGCTCTGTTCAACGACCGTTCAAATAAGTTGGAACCGTATTCGGGGCGTCAGAGTTCACACCACGGCCGGAGAGGCAACCGAGACACCCAGTCGCCGATTGAGCCTCGTGGGAGTCGGGATCTTCCTCCCCACACGCCTCACCTACTACAGAAGCATGAACCTTCATCTCAGCGGCAGCGGCGACCCGGGAATATGGATCCCCCTCGGCTCGATACGAGTGTCGTGAGAGATGGGAAGAGCGGTTGGCGAGAGGGTCACTCCCCCTCATCGTCGATTGCTTCTTCGCATCCTTCATCGATCCCGCATGGGCATCCCCGGCGGTGGAGTCGAGATGAAGGTCCAGGACGACGGCCATCTATGTCCAACGGACGTCCCTCATCTCGGGATTTCATGCGTCCACCTCCAGCTTCGACCATATCACCTTCCTCCCCGTCTCGATCTCCACAACTTCTTAGAGAAGAGAGGTTACCTCAGACACATTCGCCGTCGCTTTCAACCAGATCCTTATCATCATCGGTGCATCCTGTGACGTCCCCTGCCATCGGCGATGACGAAATTCTGCAAGCAGCTATGCATAATGCTGCAGAACGTGCGAGGATCAGGAGGCAACAGGAGGAACAAGAAAGAGAGAAGGAGAAGGAGAGGGCGAGGAAGAAGGCTGAGGAACTTGCGGCTAAGATGGAGGCACAGAAGGCGGAGTCTGAGGCGGCCCAGGTAAGCAAAAAACGCATTTTTCTCGGGGGGAGGGGGGTGCCAACGAGTTCCCAGATACCCTCAATGCCTGAGATCACCAAACCTGCATGGGGAAAGACACCTCCTGCCGGTAATACACCCATAGATGGAGCGTCTTCTCACCCGTCGTCCGCTCGACGACAACAATCCACTACGGATTCTGTTGCATCACAATTAGAATCGTGGAGAGCCCATGCAGCTCCGTTACCTCTACAACTGCACACACCCGCCGATATGCACGGGCCGCTCATCGCCGACAATGACTTAGACTCCTTGTCGATAAAGGAAGGGGAAGATGTCGAAACCGTCGACTTCTTAGACCTTGGAAAACTAATCAGCGGACCCGAACGCACCCAGGACGAATCGAAACTCGTTCCGCCGGATCCAGTCACAATTCCTTCAACTGACTTGGTTGATGCTCGCAACCGAGAACCGCCAATACCGTCAAAAAGTGACACTTCCTCTTGGAGGCGAAAGCAAGAGGAATCTCACCCAGAACTTGGCCTGGAAGGCTCGGAATCCGGCGCGGTCGAGCTTACGATCAAGACAGATGGACCTTTAATGCGAAGCTCGGTCGATCAACTACACCCACCGTTCGTTCCTCCACAACGGTCTCCGCGAACGAACACCTTCCGAGAAGCTTCGATGAACTCATTGGACGATGCACTCTCCCGGATAAAGGGAGCTCTCGATCACATCCACGAACCTCCACCCTCAGAAGAGAAGAAGAACGTAACTGCGGAAAGCCAACAATCCCGTTCACAACCGCCTACTCCTGTCGTACCTCCTCAAACCTTAAAACCAGAGCCACCCAAGTCGTCAAGATGGCTGCCCCCTGCGTTACGTCCCAGGGACCACGTGTCTAACCCATTCGGTTTGGAGGTCGAAGAATATGTAACAAAGCAGCCCCTTCTAGCGCCTCTCCCTGAGGTGACCACAGTAGTTGTCCCCAAATTTGGTGTGGCCCGAGGACCACTGACGAAACGACAATTCGGTCTCACGAAATGTCCGCCCAATGGTGTCCGATGGGATATTCTGACTTGGGATCCACCGGTGGAAGGAATGAGCAAGCGAGATTTCTCCTTAAATGAAGTGTTGTTCCGTAAGCCAGCATACACTAGGGGGAAGTCGCGGCCTCGCGTCAATCTACCTCGATCGGACAACCCAAGGTTTAGGGGTTCAGGGAGAGGATCGTTAACTGGAGCTTTTGGTCGACCGAGAGGAGGGGATGATGCGCAGACTTGGCGACGTGCGGAGCCGCTTCCGGGGGTCACTGAAGTTCCCGAGCCTGTCAACGCTCTCGATACCGTCAGCGTCTCCCCCCCACCGGTCCCCCAGGATGAGATCAAGGTTTCGAAGTCCCCTGCGACTGTGACTCTACAACTGCCTGTTGGAGGCAATGAGACCATCGGCCGGCAGAAAACTCAGAGGAAAGTGCTCGTTGGAGAGGACGTCGCTTTCTATCGGACGAGAGTGGACGCACCAAGCGTTGAAGCCGCACCGGCGGTATCATTCACGGTCTCCAGCGAGCTCGACAATGGTTCTCGACCTGAGGCGCGTGAAGAGACAGCGCCGGGCGCTCCCGTCTCAGCAGGGTCACCGGCAACTCGCGTTTCGGAAGGTACCGTCGGCTCTCCCGTGCCCATGTTAGCCCAGAGTCAGGCGGACAGTAAGAGCTCAGATGCATCGGTGAGAAACAGATGTGATTCTTTGCGGCGTTGGTTTACATTACTGAAAAAATTTCGGCAGCCGGAAGCCGTTCCGATTACGCCACCACAGCAGCATGCCAACGGGACTTGGACGAAGTCACCCCTCACATACCGGATGAAGGAATCACCTGCTCGGGCCCCAGATCCAGAGCATCTCAAGATCGTATGGTCGAAATCCGAATCGAAGGATCCGTTACCCTCGGTTAACTCGTTGGAGGGCATCGTGGATGATCTCACGAACGTGCCCTTTAGCCTCCAGGACGTGAAATCCGAGGATGGGGAGACTCCACCACCAACAGCACCCTCTCGGATGTCACTATCAGAAGTCACGCGTGCGTTCCAACAGGTTCCGGCCAACAGTCGTCCAATACCCCCGCTATCATCTTCCGTATCCTCCCCACCTGAACGGCAGCACAACTTTGCGGGACAGCCTCCTAGCCAGCAGCAGAACAACCGTCCGCCTTATGGGCCAACGTACTCATCACCTCTGATGAGCCATTCTCCTGCTCCCGGACAGGTGATGTACACGCAGGGCAGTCCAGTTCCGGGTAGGATGGTAGCGAATGGCCATACTTCCCCATACATGCATCCGCAGCCAGTGTGGGTACCCGTGCACCAAGGCCCTGCTCCACCCGGTCAGACCCCGGGATCGATGATGCGCGCCGTCCCGTCTCCATTCCCGAACCAAGTGGTTACGTATCCTCCAGGCATGTACGGTGGACCCCCTCCCCCGATGACGAATGGCCCCATTCAACAACAACCCAACGGAGTACACCCCTCTCAGGGCCGTGGACGCGGTAGCATTCAGATGTTAAGCCCGATCATGGCCCCCGCGAATGCGGTCCCTCCTCCACACCAAGGTCACCCTGGGATGATGTACCCTCCGAGTCCTGCGCTGATGCAACCACAGTTGGGAGTTCCTGGATATCCACCGCACATGCAACAACACCCTGGAGGGAATGGTGGCGTGGGACGTGGGCAGATGAGGAATGGATACGATGGGATGCCTGGGATGCACGGGCACCCTCCTCCTCACCCGCCGTCCACACCTGGTCAAGGGCATCCACAGCCTCTGCATCCGTACCCCATGTCTCCCTACCGACAACCTTGGTAGTCGCGTCAGTCGCGTGCACAAAGTCGATCTGTTTGTCTGCTCATATTCGATTTTCTTGATCTTACCTTTGCTTTCCCTCTCGTCTACCCTGTGATATATATTACGTTTCTCTCTCTCTCTTATCCCTTGTTTCTCTGTTCGCCGTCTAGCTGTCAGCGTCGGACGCTATGCTGTGTTTGCCCCTTGTGTCGTTATGCTTCGCACCGATTTCAGCCTGTAGCTCTCTTTCATGATACAATTCTTTGATAAATTTGATTTATAAAACTGCCGGTTTCTAATGCTAAACGAGCCTATGGGGGGATGTGTGCGGTTGACATGTACGTGGTGATTGCGAATACGGGTCCAATGCGAGTGATGAGTCCGTGAAAAGCGAGGCAAAGAGAGGGGGACGACTAAGTAAAGCAACCCTGAGCTATCTCTGGGACGTCATCGAGAGTTGTGCATGGCCATTGACCTTGTTGGATGAGGTCTTCCCAGAGTGTTTGAGAACGAAACAGGTCCAGACAGGCGCGAGCGGTCTCAAGCTAAACCCGAACAAAGGATCAACGACCACTTCTGGCCACAATACCTTTGGAAATGGCAGCCGACGACGTACTTACCGGGTGTTCGTACCCGTGGCCGATGTCCCTGCCCATGAAATTGTTGACGAGGGTTTTTAACGGAACAGTCTGAGAGGTTTTGTAACCCAAACTTTTTCGGAAGGGCACAAACGAAGCGACATCACGAGTGTCGATTGCTGGATGGGATAAGCCCAGGAACTTGAGAGGGGATCAAGTCAGAGATCGAAAAAAGTGAGAAGGGAGGAGGTAGACGGACGAGGAACAACTCCCAAAGTTTGTAACCGACCACAACTTTACCGTGGAGGAGCTCCCCTACAGATTGACGAATATCCCCAATCTTGGGAGCAGAGTGGAGGTGGTGGGGCCGCAGCCCGGTTTCGGAGGACCGGTAATCTGTCACCGGCTGCCTGTATTGGGGTGACGTTACAGAAATGGAGCCGGAAATGAAAGGGAGGACTGACGTGGGCCGAACGAATGTATCGATCAAGACATGGCCACGCCAATCCGTGATGCTTATTCTCCTGAAGCCCCAACCGAATCAGAATCGTGATATCTGATGCTGCAGGACGAGAGAGGAGCCGCACGCTAGCATCGGTGTTCTCCGCGTGGAGTTACAGAAGACATATTGACAGGAAGCACCCAGAAACCTCTCCGGGTGAGGCACCCTGCCACCACGCGAAGGTTGGGGCGTAGGGATCTGTACTCGTGGTGAATGGAAGAACGTCCGGTAGTCGGTTGGCGCTGCGTGGGTGTTATGGTAATGAGAGTTCTGATGATAGGCTGGGGTAGCGTTCTGAGGATTGAGAGGGGAAGGAGAGGAGTCGGTCGGGCGGTGTTGCCAGTGCAGATGGGTGTCCATGGGGGAGAAAGCGAGTCAAGACAACATCCAGACGATTTTTTATCCCAGCTCGATGTTTATTTTCTCGAGTTGCAACATGGGGTTCAAACAAAATAAACCTAAATTCGTCGGTTCACCCGATTTATTCCCTTTCCGCGAAACTAGCCATCCCCTCTAATCCCCATTTATTCATCATTGCTTTGTCCTGGATGTTGGAATGAGAAAATCAGTAAACCCCCTCGCACACGGTTGCCCAGTCGCACCTCATCCCAAGGAGAACCTTCGTAGACGGGTCAGATACATCTAAGCAAACCAGGAGAGACGACTCACAGGGCGTCGTGAGCATCTGTTCGCCAGTGAACACTGCGTTTGCCCCTGCCATAAAGCACATGATTTGCTCAGACTCGCTCAGTGTTTGTCGTCCGGCAGCAAGGCGGATAATCGTCTTTGGGAGGACGATTCTGGCAGTTGCAATCGTTCGGAGCACAGTCGGGAACGGTACCGGCTAAGCAATCTCATCAGCACCACGAGCCAGAGGGTCGGAGGAAAACAGCGATCGGATTCACGTCGTTCTTCTCCAGAGGTGTCCCAGGGATAGGGACCAGAGCGTTAACTGGGAACGACTCGGGATGTTCAGGGAGGCTACCGGATGTCCCATAGTAATCAGTCCCTCCTGAAATCGTGAAACAAGAACAAGGTGGCAGTACTTGGACAGCTCCCAGATCAGCCCAATCCGATCGGCGTCGGTCTCCCCAAGACCCAAGATTCCGCCGGAGCACACACTGATACCCGCCCCACGGACTGCAGCGATGGTGTCTAGCCGTTCGTCGTACGAACGGGTGGTAATAACCTGGATGCGTTAGGTCAAGATCGCCTCTCCGACTGGCCCCGAGCCTGCCTCTTACTTTGGGATAAAACTCCCTTGAGGTATCAAGATTATGGTTATAAGCGGTGAGACCACTAGGAACCACGAGTGAGCAGCAAATTTACGATACAGATCCTCTGACGCTTACGCTTCCTTCAAACGTTTGGCTTGTTCCGGGGTCAGCATTCCAAGCGTGGTGCACACCTCCATGCCCATCCCTCTGACCTCCCGAACCATGGTCAAAATCCGTTCAAATCCACGCTTCCGTCCCGCGATATCTCTCCAAGCAGCACCCATGCAAAATCTCGTACTTCCATTTTCTTTAGCCTTACGGGCTGCTTCGAGGACGGGCTCGATATCTACCAGAGGGGACGCCTTGGTAGCGGTCGTGTACCTCGAGGACTGAGAGCAGTATGAACCTATAGATGGTTACAATGTTCATTCTATCTTGATGATATGAAAGAAGACGCACAATCTTCAGAACATCCGCCGGCTAAAGTGAATAGGAACGACGTCAGCCATGTCAATGAGTCGAGTGCGGTACTCGCGGAGCCCACTTTTAATGTTCATTAACGTGCAGAGTTGGATTTTGGACGGATCGTGGTATCGTCTGTGGACCGATGCGGACCGGAAAACAAGGTCGAGGAGGGGACCGTCAAAGATCTCCTCGACTTGACTCCTCTTCCATCGCTGCGGAACGAAGGCAGGTTCTTTTGGCTCAGACCGTACCACCGTCGCTACGTGGGTTGCAAGTGTCCGCGAGGGACTTGAAAAGCGAATGGGAGATCGCTTGAACATCAGGAGCGGGAATGACTGGGAATCGGTGATTCGGTTTCAATCATTCGCTTATCAACAAAGATCCAATCGAAACCTTGCCCCTTCGGTTCTCGTGGGTTTGGCATAAATAACACAAGAAAAAATCGTGTCTGCGCAAAAATCAAACAGGTTTCTGAAATAAAAACCATCTCCGTATCCAGAAACCTCCATCCACCTCACGTAGACAAACGCGGAGAATGTTCACCCTAGGAGGGGCTAACGATCTTTGATCCATTTGCCCAAAAGTTTACCGATCTGTGTTCGGTGGGGCTGCGATGTCGATTCGTCGTCGTTGTGACCTGTATGCCTGACGCGGGTGGAGCAGGGGGACAGGCAAACGTTAGCACGACTGTGTTGCCTCCGCTTTGGAGTAACAATGAACCTGACCTCCACGCCAACGGTTAGAATTCGATGGTGGTTTGCGATCGTGACGCTCTTGCTCCGTCAGCCCTCGAGCTTGTGCTGATTGGTTGTGGAAGATTTCCCACTGTCGAAGAGTATATGCAGCGAGTTCTCGGGAGTAGTGTCTCTTTTTGTCCTCGACGGTGTTGACTGAAGATGGCATTGTAGAGAGAGTTATGTGTCAGAGCGTCGAGTCGAGTTGGGAGTGAGTAGTCGTCTGGTTTTCGTTGAAGGGGGAGAATACAAGGGAGAATACAAGGGACATTGGTCATGTTTTTATATTTCACCTTTGCGACGAGGACGTCACAATGGAGCAACAGGTTTGGATCCAGCCCCTCGATCAGTCCGAACGTGCCTCGCGGGGGGTTTCTTGTGCTCCAACTCAGAGTCCATCATGCTCCAAGCCGGAAAACAGATACAAGTATTTCCACGCGAGACATAAGTAAGAGGGTGTCAAGAGGCGGCAATCTGTCCAAGGGAATCACATTCAGATATGAACGAATCACGGTACATGTAGCACAACCACTCGTGTTTATACCTGCCACATTGCTTCTGTGGGCCGACCGTCTTGTTCACGGACCGGATGCCTAATATTTCGATTGTCCCAGCGTAGCATCACCGCCTCTGAAAACAAGCGTGGATGGGGCAAAGCCGAAGCTTTCGTCTGTCATTTTGACGTTCTATGAGCCCAGGTCATTCCAGATCAACTGACGATTCATGTTCAAGACGGAGGAGATGTCATACCAATTCACCAGCGATGACACGGATCTGAAGTAATGGAACATTCATAAGTCATCCGTGCTGAGAGGTGTCATGAGCTCACCATTGACCAGTGATGTATCGCATGCAATTCACAGAACCACAGCTAAATGACCAGAAGCATGAGCGCGAAGGGGTATGACATCGGGGGTGGGGAAGTGAGCATGCCGAGGCACGTACCTCCCTGCCAAACGTAGTTTCGAACACCTGGGGGTGTGGGGTAACGGCGTTAAGGGTCAATCTTTCATCGACCAGGGCTGGATTTGGTACAAGTTTCTCCAGCCGCCCAAGCGTGCCCTCGAGTGCTTCCTTGGCTGCCGCTTTGCTGCTCTCCATCGGCGTGTTTCGCAATCGGACGTCATAGTTGACCACCCGAGGAGGTGGAGATTCCAGAGCGTCCAACAGCACCGTGTAGTGGTCCCTCGCGTGTCGAAGGTGCTTTCCTTGAAACCCAGAACGAGAGCCGGATCAGATTATGCAATCTAATTCAGATGCAACATTTTGCAGACTATACCGATTGTAGATCCTGGGAGGTACTTCGAATCCCCCGTTAACTGTTCGTCCGACTCGAGGAGATCAACGAACTCGAGAGCTTGAGTGAAGATGTGTCTTGCTACCAGGATCAGTCGCTCCAAGGAGTCTGTAGATTTTTGGAACGTCATTCCAGTGGTGGCGGTTGGGGACATGGTTACGTCGGTGCTGGTGGAGGGTCATCCGCTCCCAGTGCCCGCATTATACGGGAAGCCGTGTCGGCCTCGCTGTTGCAGCGTTTTTCGAAGTCGCGTACGTGTATGAGTCGGGCGGTTCAAAGACGGTTTCAAAAAACATGTTCCTCATCTAAATTTCGGGTGGCCCACTGTAGAGAACGACTCGAACTCAACGTGAGGATGTACGCTATGCTCTTCCAGATCCATAAACCCAGAGAGGTTCGAGAGACTTATGGCAGCCCTCGAGAATAAAAATTCGACTCGCAAGCTGTCCACCGTCGTCGTCCGGTCTGAAATTGTTTTGACCCACGTGCTTTCCCATCCTCCATCCTGTCTCTTCCGCATCCCTCATCCCAAAATGCTCGCCTCCCTGCGGAAAGCTACCTCCCTTACCAGGGTCAGAATGCCTCCGTGTACATTTAATAATTTGTTGACGCGTTGCTCCTAGGTTGCTTCTGCCAGCCAGAAGCGGTTCCTGTCCATTCATGAATACCAGTCCATGAACCTACTCAACTCGGTATGTTGCGAGCGAAGCCTCCGGAACGACATAGCAAGACTGACCGAACCTCGCTCTCGCATAGTATGGTATTCCGACACCAAAGAGCATCGCCGCAAAGTCACCGGAGGAGGCTTTCGAGGCTGCCAAGCAATTCAGTCCGTCGCGTTTCCCAGACCCTGAGTCCTTTCCTGACTGTGCAGCCGACCCTTTTAGCTACCAGCGGATCTGTCATCAAGGCCCAGGTTCTCGCCGGTGGACGTGGAAAGGGCCGATTTGACACTGGTTTACAAGGGGGTGTACACAAGGTCAACAGGTGTGTCCTTCCGCCCCCGTGGCGCACATTGCAACCATTTCAATTCATGTCTACAGCCCCGAACATGCTAAGGAACTTGCCAAGCAGATGCTTGGCTCAAATCTCATCACCAAGCAGACCGGCGCTGGAGGGAGGATTTGCAACGCTGTACGTGGCACTCAGAACGTAAATCCCGAGTTGAAACCGATCTCTTTGGGCAGGTTATGTTGGCCGAGAGGCGCGATCCCACACACGAGTACTATGTTGCCGTTCTGAACGATCGTGCTTCGGAGGGACCTGTCCTCGTTGCCTCTTCCCAGGGAGGAATGAACATAGAGGAGGTTGCCGCTAAGGATCCCGATGCCATCATTACCACTCCCATCGACTACGCCAAGGGTCTGAGCAAGGAGGAGGCTCTAAAGGTTGCCGGCAAACTTGGCTTCAAGGGCCAGTCCGCCAGCGAGGCCGCCGACATCTTCATCAACCTTTACCGAATCTTCAAGGACAAGGACGCCACCCAAATCGAAATCAACCCATTGGCTCAGACAAGTGACGGGCACGTCCTTTGGTGAGTAAATTGAGACGATGAGAGCTCGTCACAACACAGAAATTAACAATCCATGGATAGCATGGATGCCAAGTTTGGATTTGATGACAACGCTGAGTTCCGCCAGCAGGATATCTTCAGCCTCCGCGATATCTCACAGGAGGAGCCTTCCGAGGTCGAGGCCCAGAAAGCCAATCTAAACTTCATCAAGTTGGATGGAAGCGTTGGATGCCTCGTCAACGGCGCTGGGTTGGCCATGGCCACCATGGATGTATTGTCTCTCCACGGTGGCAACCCAGCCAACTTCTTGGATGTCGGGGGTGGAGCCACTCCGGAAACCGTTAAGAAGGCTTTCGAGATCTTGATCGCCGACCCCAAGGTCAAGGGCATCTTCATCAACATTTTTGGCGGTATTATGCGATGCGATTACATCGCCGAGGGTGTCATCAAAGCCACTAAGGAGCTGGAAATGAAGATTCCTCTCATTGTCCGACTCAAGGGAACCAAGGAGGTTGAGGCTAAGCAGTACGTTTCCCATAGTTGAATCACAGGTTGGACTTTTCTGACACCCCCACCCCCCAAAGGATGATCAAGGAATCGGGTCTGAAGATTCTTGCCTTCGATAGTTTGGATGAGGCCGCAGAGACTGCCGTCCGCGTCTCTCTGTAGACTTTAGAATAGACGACCGATATTTAATACCCCTGTTAAGATTTCGCAGCATGGGGCTGTTGGACTGATACCGACCAAAGGTTCAACCGTCACGCCACTATTCTGCTTGTACTCAAACCGAACGCATTCGCGGTGACCCAGAGCAACGAGAGATTAGTCTCAGGCGGTAAATCTCGCAATTGTTAGTTGTTTGAAGGAGGATATTCTCCCACTGCGGCTCCGTGACGGGAATCGATATTATCTCTGATGTGGGCATCTCACTCCACGAACTACGGGGTTTGGACTGGAGGGCATAATAACCTTATGGATGCGTCAGGGCAGGTATCGGATGTCGGTGTAATCATGGTAATCATGATTACGACGTATGTTGACTTTTGTAGTATATATTTCATTCTCGATAGCGATCCTGTAGTTATCTCTCTTTTTCCGCAACAACGACTAACTGTTGTCCCTTCCGTCGCCGCTCTGAGTGTTGGCCGCGAGAGCGGCCTTCCAGTCGGATCACGTTGAGTGCGCGCGCTGGCGATCGTGTGGGTCCGCGCTATGGACGGTGGAAGATGACATCCATCTCTATCAGGGTCCGTGTCCTTCCTTCACGCCATGCGGGCTTCTCAGTTCGACTTGGCTGGTGGTATCTTGCGCGAGATTCAAGGCTTCGATAGCTGCATTCAACGATTAACCCGACGCCCTCACGATACGGTTTCTGAGGTACCTACGCCGATTTGCTCTGTTGGCACAAAGTGCGGTACACTGCGCTTGGACCGGGCCTAAGATCGAGGAGCTTCTGGATTATCATTGCCTCAAGCCGGAGCCCTCACAGTGACAGTTCAACTCAGTTGGAGGTTGAATGGAGCACAGATGGATCCTTCCTTGCGCCCTAAAGCTTTGTAGAGAGCGGGGTAGCGTCTTTCAGGTTCGAATATTGCAACGGTTATCTGGTACGAATCGGCTGATGTGTCTCCCCAAGGAAGGTATGCAATAGGTGAAGAAAGCTTTGAAGACACAGAGAAGACCACTCAGCATTTTGAGGTAGTCCTCAGGTTTCCATCTGCCACGATGCGCTGTGTTGTGTGTAAATGATGTTGCTTCCTACGGGTACTTACTAACTCTCCGTCCTAGGCTCAGGGAACGGCGGTCACACCCACCACTTCAAATGTACCATCACGCGAGGCATCAGGCTTCGAGCTTCAAGGCCTCCTCCTACTGTGACGTCCTTTAATCCCCATCCCTTACCTCTGACTCACGCACATCGCTCCACTCACCCGTTGTCCAAATGCTGGTTACGGGCCCGCATCCTGGGCTGCTTGCTTGTTTCCCTGTCTTTCACACTATGTTTGTTTTGCATTCTTCGCCATCAATGCCGATACGCTTTGCAATCGCCCGAGTCAGAACTCCGCGCCAAAGCTGAACGGCAGACTACAGAATACTTAGGGGAACAGTAATTATGTCTCGCCGATTCACCCTTTTTTTTTACATGCGGGGGCGCTAATCCGGAAACAGATGACTTTATCGGGCCAGGTTTGACCGTGGTCAAGACCATGGCCTACCTATAGAGGACCATGGATCTCATGAGACAAGCGTGTGGTATATAAGACGGTCCTGATTCTGTCATTGTCCCCTCATCCCCTCCTCCTACCTCCACAATCACCGAGACCAGCCCGTCCACGTCCCGCCATGACCAAAACCCCAGCGGAAGTCATCAGCAACAGGTGTTTCATCTGCGAAGACGACGAAAGCAGACCCTGTTCACCAACCCCATCGCTACCAGACCTCGATATCCAGTTCTCAGATGCAGAGACCATAGTCGTAAACGAGTTCCTGGAAGACGTTGGACTCGCATCGGTCGAAGTACCCAGGCACATGATCCCGCATCAATTCGCGGTCGAGTACGAACACCTGAGAGGGTACGCGCCTCTGGACGTGTTCGAAGATCTCCGAGTGCAAGCGACGTATTTCCCGTTTATGCCGATGAACTATATCCATTGGCTCGACTACGCTATCCCCTTGTCGAGGTTCTTTTTCGTTGACGAGAAGTGGATTTCATGGGGAGATGCTAAACGTTGGAGTCAGGAGGATCAGCTGCAGTATGAAGAGTGGAATTCAGACGAGGAACGTCTCTCAATCGACACCGAATCCCTGAACGCTCAGGACGACGGTTCCTACGTCCCCCCCTCTCCATTCAAGCGGCCATCCAGAGTCCCCCTGGGGTTGTTCTCCATCCCTTCCATGGAAGGCACAAACCGCCGTCGCACGATCTACTACGCCCGACCACCCTTGTTCAGAGCCAATGCCGTTGTGGGTAACGAGTTTGGGAGGATCAAGTGGCCATCCATCTCTTCATTGTCCTCCGCCTCGAAGGCGTCCGAATTCGATCGCGAAG
>Ga0307514_10003770_pt1 | contig 14288 bp, 16 predicted proteins | sample 16_EM_MG_FD_203088 | JGI IMG/M metagenome (GOLD analysis project Ga0307514, IMG submission 203088) | Populus trichocarpa ectomycorrhiza microbial communities from riparian zone in the Pacific Northwest, United States - 16_EM | ecosystem: Host-associated > Plants > Roots > Unclassified | place... | reverse complement strand
GTGCCCTCCGCCACCCCTCCTTCCTCCTCTACAACCGCCTCTGGCATTGCCGAATCTACCGACGGCTCCCGAATCATCCCTGTCTCCACCCGCCCCGACGGCACCACCCGCAAACAAATCAAAATCCGCCCTGGCTACCGCCCCCCCGAAGATGTCGAGCTGTACAAAAACCGCAACGCCGTCGCGATGCAATCCCGGGGGAAAGAATGGAAAGACGGGGTCCCTGGGGCGGTGATGGTCAGTGATGATGAAGAAACGGGGACGGCAGCGAATCTTAAGAATGCACGGAAGAAAGCGGCGAAATGGAGGGCGAAGGAGAATGCTGCTGCTGCCGCCGCCGCTGCGGAGGTACAGGAGGAGGAGAAGAAGAGGGTGGAGCAGCAGCTGGCCTCAGCGAAGGCGGGGACCGCAGCAGAGGGCCTGACGGAGGAGGAGAAGGAGAAGGAGAAGCAGGTTAAGGCTATTAGGAAGAAGATTAGGCAGGTGATGGACTTGAAGGCGAAGAAGGACAGTGGGGAGCCATTGAACCCGGACCAGTTGACGAAGGTTACAAAGATACTAGAGCTAACGAGGCAGTTGGAGGCACTAGGGGTGAAGGAGTAGTGGGAGGTCTGGCGGAGGGAGGAAAAGGGACTAGTGCTATCTGGGTGGAAGCATGTCATAATTTTTCCCAGCTCTTGTGCCTTATTGCGCTCTCTTACTGGGTGTTCACTTTCTGAGTCTGTCGGTTTTTACAAATCGTTGCTGTTTGCTCGATGGTAATACTTGCAAAGTACTTTGGGGGACACACACTGCGTTAGAAAGAAAGAATGTGCAGTTATTTTCTTTTTAAAAAAAACCGGGTGGTCATGATATTCTCCAGCCTTTGTTTTTTTCTACTCAATCCAGAAAATCTTCATCTTCTTTCATCCGTAGAACCCCACGCCGTACTCCCATAGCAGTCGGCGGCTATGCCTTATCCTTACCTTTAAAGCAGTCTTATATTCCCTCCACTTTATCTCCTCCTCCATCCTGACCGCAGCAAGCACTTTCTCCTTTTGCTCTTCAGTCAGCCCCTTCCTCTGAAGCAGTTTCTCCTTTATCTCCGCCACCCTCCAGGGGCCTGGCACGCCAGAGGGCTGGTCGTCGAGCAGTCTTTTGGCTCTATTGTATGAGGATTGCCAATGGAGCAGGGTACGACATGTGCATGTGGGCTGCTGCAGGTACTGGGAGGGGAAGAATGGCCCCAACCAAAGAAAGGGTAGTTTATGAAAAGATTATTATTGTAACTTGCCCAGGTAGCCTTCATGAAGATATTCAAGTGTTTATATAGTTCTTGTGGATAAAAAGAAAAGTTGTGGGTATCATCTAGAAGCACAATGAGAGAAAACACTGGTATTTATGCCCTTCTACTCTTGAATCCCCGGGGGCTATTAGATGGTCATGTTTGATGGCCACCACCATCTTCTCCCGCATCCTTTCAAACTGGGTATTCAATAAAGCATGACTATGTACCAAACTGGAGAGATTTCTTTGGAATACTGGGGACCAAGTTTTGTCAATTCCAAGAGCAAAGAGACAAGTGAACGGAAAAATTACCAACGTCGGTTAGGGGACTAGTACTTATATCTTTTTGCCAATGGTCTTGGCGTGTAAGTGATGCACTACCCTCATCCATGACATATCCATACTCCAGCCGCGGACAACAAAGAATGCCAATGGCACCGAGTATGGCTCATTCGCAAGGGCAGCAGCAACAGCAACAAGTCGACACTCCCCTAGACAATGTTGAAAGTAACTTTCTCTGATCTACCATTCTTGTAACGAACCTGCGGGACTGATGACTAGCCATACCCCACCAGAGCAACTCCGAAACGTTATTCAAACTCTTTACGAAGCGCAGGTCGCAATCTCAGACTATGCCGGCCCACAGTCTATCGAAGCGGTACAACAGCAAATGTTCGTGACCAGCGCAACTCTGATTCCAATACCGGGCTGACCGTTTGTGGGGTTCTGACGAGAATAGGAATCGGCTAGTATCCCAATATTCCGAGTTGGACAAGATCAAGGAGACGCTGGACGTGAATATACCCAAGGAGATTGTGATGTAAAACTATCCTGGAAACTGCTCTCTACTACTGGTAGATGATCTCACAGCTCTGTGCGTGCATAGGTATGTCGAAGATGGCCGCAACCCCGACATTTACACTAGGGAGTTTGTCGAAATCGTTGCCAAACAAAACCAATTCTTGAATGGCAAGATGCGCGCATTTGGGGACTTCAAAGACGTATTGGCAGAACAGATTAATACCACGTTCCCAGAGCTCCGAGGGGATGTGGAGCATGTTCTATGGGCAACCTCTGGAAACTATAGGCCGCAGCTGGAGGAAGCACACAGACCATCAGATGGAGCTTCCAACTCAAATGGTCCCTCAAAAGCATGATACCCTCTACTTAGTTACGGAGTTCTCCTTCGCATGTTGATCCTGTGTACATTAGATCGTATTTGTAGCTATGAACTCTCTTCATGAAATTACCTTGCAAATCCCTATTCTGGACCAAGAAGATTGTGGTGTAAAACAAACTATCCTGGAAACTGCGCCTTATGCTTATGACAATTATACAAGAGACCCATAGAGAGTCTATCCATTCGCGACTTAGACCGTGACTGAGAAGACCCGTAAGCAAGCATCAGTCATACTTTACATTCAAACATTGCTCATAATCACCAGATCACACAGACTCCTCTACCCTCGTCTTTTCCCATTCACCCTTGAGGTTCTCCTTCCACACCGTGACCTTGTTATCTCCTCCAGATACGGCAAGAGCGTTGCCACTCAAAGACCAGCTAACCCTCCATACAACACTGTCGAATTGCAATACCTTCTTTGCCCATTGTACTGAATCGCCATCGGCTGATGTAGTCGAGGTCCAAATAATAGCAGTCTTATCCTGAGATGCGGATGCAATATAGGACTTGGGAAGAATTGACGGGGCCCAAGCAACATCTGCACAAAAATTAGCTTGCATTTGAGGAGGTAAGCACCAAAAGACACATACCTCGTACCCAGTCCGAATGGCCTTCTAGCTGGATTTCTTCTAGATATTGGCCGGCCTCGGCGCTGCTCGTTCCCGCTGTCAGCCCCTGCAATCCACGGTGATATCTGCTCGTTATACATACTTCCAGCTCCAAATCTTCAACAAATTATCCGAGCCTCCGGTTACAAACCTCCTTACGCCACTTGCATTCGGAGCGCTACCAGATGTCTGGACGATCGAACCTGGAGTAGTCGCTGGTGCCCACGCAACAGCATTGCAGCCGATAGCATGGGCCTGTATTAACTTGACGTCCCAAGAGCCATCCTCCTTGAACTCTAGTACGGAGACTTTTCCATCTGAAGAGGCACACGCCAGGACAGCTCCAACTTCGTGAGGAGCCCACTGGACGGAGTTTACTAAACATGTTCGTCAGTCCCGCCGCTTGCAGGCCCGTTGTATAATGGGCTAACCTGATGCTTGGTGATTGGCATGCTCCGCTAGCTTCCCCCATATCCCATTCTTCTCTTGCCAAATGATAACCTTTCCGTCATATGAAGCACTGGCGAGTATGTTACCGTATTTTGGGTGGGCCCAAGATACCTGCCAGACTGGACCATCGTGACTATGCAGCGCCCGTGCTTAGTAAAAGCCCAGACCTAACGCCCCACAGCAATCTCGGTGGGATAGTAAATACCCTTTCAACGTGTCGATAAGTCGGTGTGTTTCCCCCTCCACCTCGTAAATCTTGATTGTGCGATCGGATGAACATGTGGCCAGGCGTCTTCCGTAATAGTCTAGTACGGCATCATGCTTGAAAGATGGTTAGCTGACCTGCTGGTGGAGCTTCGTTGTGGCCGAGTGCCATACAACCATATCATCATGAAGGTTTGTGAGTTGAGTCTGGCATCTTGAATTAGCTTGGGAAAGCTTCTGTGAGTGCGCTTACTCACCATCTTGTCGTCTGTAATAATGCAATTTTAGCGGTAGGCTGGATAGCGCTCCTCAGGTATTTACTAGGGATAGTGGGTTGTTTTGAATCTGCTTGTAGGCTGTTGTCCAACCAGTTGTCCCAAATTTATTTAGGGTAGGCACGATCCTGCTTATGTAATCTAGACGAAAAGGGAAACGAAAAAAAGGAAAAAGAGCTCCGTCATAATAGGGACTACATGGTACCTCTTCCTATTTGGGGCACTTGCATACCGGTATGCATGCATGGTACTTGGCATGCATAGCATAAACAAATGGAATATACAGCTTGGTGTAATTAGGAGTCTCACTTGGGGGAAAGAAAAAAAAAATAGTTAGGAGGGGCCCTCCAACCAGGCTATGATGTGGATGAGAGAGCTTACAACACAATGCTCACCACAATTCTTAGCGCGTCAGTAAGTATAATTGCAAATCCTACACACCCTAGAGCAACCCCATGAGCGGAGCCAAAACAAGAAAGGCGAATTACAAATGTGGTAAGTGCAACAAAGGAAATGCTCTAGAAAGAAGGGCAGAAGAATGAAAAGTCCAATGGCGAGCAAGAGCCCCACTCTCTTAGCACAGCAACAGCAGGTTCCATAACCGCAGAACAACTTCAAGGCGCACTTATTCAACTTCGAGGTTCTACCCTCTCTATTCGAGACGGCTCCCGTTTTTCCGACATTAGTACAGTGTACCATTCGAACTTTTAACTGCCAGCTTCTAGACGCCAATATATTTTTAATCCCTCCGCTTCCCAGCACCGCCCACCAAACCTTGCTTCCTTCTGGCCTCCAAATCTCCCTCTGCAAGGACGTGCGCCGCCTTCACCATCTGGACAACACTAATGACTTGCTTTCCAAAGCACAAGGGGGCGGTAAAAACTGCGGCGACCCATGGCCACCACTGATCACGAAGTCGTGGGAAGGCGAGGAGGTAAACCGAAAGGAAAAACAACTCGTTACAAGCGCAGAACAGGAATAAAACCTTCTATAGGGGCGTTAGTAGCAGAACTCGATGAGGAAACATGAGTGTGGGAGGGCAAACGTTGTTTGAATAGTAGAGGTTCAAAATTTTGCTCCTCTTCTGGTCCACAAGTTTGTGGCTCTTGCTACCACTCTCCAAACTGGCATACATGTGCATGTAATGGCTGGCCAGATCTAAGCTGATCAATCCCATACCAATGACGGCAAACTGTGGATACGCGGAGGCGAGATAGCATAACAGACAGGACGTAGTACATCGATCTGTCACCATGTCCAATACAGCGCCGAACTTTGTCGCTTGGTTAAGAGAGCGTGCGAAATAGCCATCTAATGCGTCTAGAAGACAGGAAATGGAGTAAAGGATGAAGCACGTTATGGGGTGCTGTTTCATGTAGTAGAGGGACGCGGCGGCGAGGAAAACACGGGTGTATCCTGGTAATACTGGATATCAGTCGTCTGAGCCCGAATGCTAGATGATACCTACCAACTGTGTTTAACAGAAACTCTTTTGATGAGGACACGAACCGATCAAATTTGGCACAAAAAGGAAGATGTTCTCCTCCAACTCCTGAGGAGGCATTTGCGTTGCCGTCTGTGGACTACCATTGCTACTTGAGCGTGCTTGTGACTTCGACATTGTATATAGTTGTGAAAGAGGTCTAATAATGATGTGAGGAATGCTGCTGCACCGGGAGACTCCGAAGTTAAGACCCAAGTATCGGGATGATCTGGTTCAAAAGAAGGTGTCAGCCATAAACGCCCGAACGATCTGATGACACTAGGTAAATCTTTTGTGCATATCTAGAACAGGACCAATCAAACAAGATCCACGCACCCAAGTACCCAGCTCGCGGGCTGCTTCTGCTCAAGTGTTGCGGTAGGTAGTGTATAGGGCCTAAATAAATTTACTCTATCCACAGCCCTACCGTAGTTCCTTTTTCTTTTTTTTCCCCCAGGGGCCTGATGGGGGCCACAGAAGGCACAGTACAGTAGGAACCACTGTAAGTATGGGCTGAGATGCAATAGTATCTTAACACAGGGAGTTTTTTTTTCAGACGGTACTTTGTCAATGAAATAGATGTGGACAGCTAAGTTGTAAGTAAGGATCAAGGTACAATGCCAGGGGAATTTGGTCCTGAAGGAGTCTATGTACGTTGCTCTAGTAAAACAACCAGAATACTAAAAGACCCTAGGTAATTCTCGCCCAGAGCCTTGGGAAATCAGGCCGATAATTAATTACTTCATATACACCATGTATAAGTAGTAGTTACATGTACAGTACATACGGGGCAGTGTGGATGGTGGAGCCCGACCTCCTATGTACTACAAATGCAGTCAACAGTCCAGAGCAGCAGTCAGTAGAATTTTGAGAACTGTGAAAGCCGGCATAAAAAAAAGCATGGCATATTGTAACTTTTCTGTGTACTTAACCTTAACATACTTAGACTTGGTAACCACTTAAACAACCCTTGCAAAAGCCCCGCCAGGCTGCGATTGAGGTTCTTACGAAAATCAAAGTTCTTCAGCCTTTTGTTCTCGGCATACAGACAGAAGTGATGATCACAATAAGTGAGATTCCTATTCTGGAGCTGAGACTCAAATCCTTGATCCTTCACTGACCTTCCATACCTTGATACTCAGAGGTTCCATGCTCTTCGGCAAATATAGGTCAGCTCGTCCCAAATTTGAGCCTCATGTATGTTCTTGAAACTAAATAATATGGAAGTTAGGCCCTGGCTTCGATGTCGTGGGTCTCTCATTATCGATATGGCTCGAGCTCCAGGTCACTATCGACACCACGGTCACCAAATCCACCGCACCATTGAACTGTGTGGTTACTTATGAGGGAGATGGTGCCGACCATGTTTCGCTTGACACGGACGCCAACTTGGTCACCCGCACAGCCTTGTACGTCCTAAGGTGCCATGACCGTCGTAGTTTCCCATCCGAGACTAGGGTGCACATCATCAACCCTATCCCACTGGGGCGGGGGCTTGGTTCTTCTGGGGCTGCTGTTGTTGCAGGAGTCATGCTCGGGGATGTTGTTGGAAACTTGGGTCTGTCTAAGGACAGGATGCTGGACTTTTGTCTCATGATTGAGCGTCATCCCGATAATGTCACTGCGGCTATGATTGGAGGTTTTGTTGGCTCGTATCTCCGGGAGCTGGATCCGGTGGATATGGAGAGGAAAGAGATTCCTTTGGCAGAAGTCCTGCCAGAACCTGCCGGGGGAATTGACACTGGGGCAAAGCCCCCACAGCCCCCGCTGGGAATTGGCCATTACATCCGCTTTGGGTGGGCCAAGGAGATCAAGGCAATCGTAATTATTCCCAATTTCGAGGTCTCCACTTCCTCAGCAAGAGCTGTGCTTCCGGAAGCGTACTCGAAGCAAGATTTGGTGAGTAATCTAGGCTGGTGCTGTCATGGAGGGAAGGCGAAACTTACGTGATTGGCTGGCAGATTTTCAACCTCCAGCGTCTAGCAGTGCTGACAACGGCATTGACTCAATCGCCTCCGGACGCTGACTTGATCTTTCAGGCTATGCAGGATAAGGTCCACCAACCATATCGCAAGACTTTGGTGAATCAGCCGCATCTTGGTTGGAAGATATAAGAGCACCGCTGACTGTTCTAATATATAGATTCCCGGGCTGCCGGAGATCCTTGCCTCTGTTACTCCACGATCGCACCCAGGTCTTTTGGGAATATGCTTGTCTGGAGCTGGCCCAACAATCTTGGCGCTTGCTACCCATAACTTTGATCATATTGCGGAGGAGATCTTAAGGCTATTTTCGGGCAAAGGCATAACATGTGACTTCAGAGTGCTGGAGCCGGCATATGATGGCGCTACCGTAACGAATACCTGAGCAACTTTGGTTTGGTTGAGTAGTAGTATAGACGATAGATAAGTATCGTTCTCCATTAAAGCGTAGATATACTGTATATACCAATTACGTCGCATTTCTTTTGCAAAAAAGAAATAATATTTTTCTTGCAGGCGCATAATATGCGGTCTTTGAAAATCGCCAAGCAATAGACTCGGGATACCGCATAACGGGTTTTGGTTTATGCGGTATGCATCGAATCGGCCTCAATCCTCGGAACCATCAGCAATTAACCTGCGATACCAATATACCCATCATGCCCCCCCGTATCTGGTGCCTGCGCCATGCACCCTTCGGCCCCACCACTGCCACCACCCCTCCAACCACCACCATCCCCACCATCCTCTGCACAGCGCTCCCACTCGCAGCAACTCAACCCCAGTCATCCACCTACGCAACCGTCGCCCATGGCAGCCCCATCCCGAAACACAAGATCTCCAAAACCCTCGCCAAGGTCCCGCCCGTTGCGAGTAGTACGAGCGAGCGTGTATATTCTCCCACGCAACCAATTTCCTTCAAAGCGCCTACTTCACAGAAAACACTCTTGACGAGGCTGTATCTCTCACTCCTCCGTTCGTCGCCGCTTACGGTTATTTTCCAGCATAACTCGATGAAAGCTACCGAGTGGATGGCGATCAGGAGAGAGCTGGCGACTGTGCTTGCGAAGGTAGATGCCGGGACACCGGAGGGGGAGAGTAAATTGGGGAGGTTTATTGGGATTACGACAGTGAATACGGCGTTGTTTGGCGTGGCAATGCGCATCGCGGATATACCCGCCCCGGGGGGGAAGTTATGGGCGCACGGAACCTCCCCGGAAGCGGCGGAGGCGGGGAGGAAGTTTAAAAGGAGACATGGACTTGCTCCGTTGTTCGTGGGGCCATTGGCGGTGCTGACGTTTCCCCAGTTGGCACCGAGGTATATCAATGCCGCTATGGAGATGATTTTTCCCGCGAAAAAGGGTCCCTCAAAGAAGGGCTTTGATCCGGCTGCCACCGCGGGGCTGCAGAAGTGTATTCTCCTCGGAGCGAGGGTGCAGGAGAGATCAGTGGGTAAGGGGAGGGCGTTGGATGGGGAAGGTATTAGGTGGCTGAGTGGGTTGAGGACGGTGGATGAGATGAGGGGGGAGATCGTGGCGCTTTTGCAAGGTGTGGGAGGTGGAGAGTTGGTTAGGGCGTTGGAGAGTGTGGCAATTAGTTTGGGGAGGACGGTGGAGGGGAGGAGAAGGATGTTGGAGGAGGAGGCGGGGCCCCCGAAGCAAGAGGTGGGAGCGGGGGCGTAGGGTGGAGAAGGGGGATTGATGATATTTTAGGCGGTAGGACGAAGTCGCCTTTCACCAAGTATCACTGTTGTAAATACAGGAAACGTCTTTGTATAAAGCTATTGCGTTTGCATTTTGCTCATTCGTTCGATACGGATTACTATTTAGCGTTATAAGCTGCAATTAGAGCATTTATACCTACCCTCCGCCTTACCCTGAACTTTATCGATCTTCACTTCAGATATACAAGATCAGCCCCTCTCAATTATGAAGCCCCGCAACCAAGCTATGAGACTCGGTCTGACATTTCTAAAGTTCCGACCCCTTATTGTGTCGTGATATACCAGTAATATGAAGTGCCCCAGGCGAGGTGCCCTATTAATAATGCATTTGCAAAGATACATTCAGTAGTAATACACGCCTATGTGATATTGCTCACCAACTATTCCGAGCCTGCGGCGTGTAGTTCACTCACTCAGGCTGGCATAAAACCCTTCTCGGAACCCGTGACGGCAACAATCACCACAAGGCAAACCAGGAAACAAGAAAAATAAACGCCATGTACATCGCGGAGGGTAGTATTCGTATCATGATGAGATTTTCAGTTCGCTCGAAGGTGTCAATGTCAAGGTGCCTCGTGAGCTGTTTTTTTTTCTAAGCAGGCGGTTACATCCCATCACCCTCTATCGTGCCTCGAATTGCACCATACTACCACACATCCCCCCTCCAATCAGCATTCATGTCCACCGCATGGGAGAGAAGAGGCTCACCGCTTCGTCCTCTGCTTATACAACACCCTATGCCCGCACTCCTTGCATCGGATATGCTCGCCCTTGTTGATGCTGACCTTGGACCCGCAGTCCGCGCAGATGTAATACATTGTGCCTATGGCGGCGGCAGGACGGTGGGGGTTGCTTTGGCCGGAGGGTGCGCTGTAGCCGTCGCGATTCATTTTGGGTGGGTTGGGGGGGTGTTGCTGTGGTTGTGTGGTGAGTGTGGTGGGTGAGTGGAACGGAGTTGTGTTGAGGCTATAAAAAGCGCGCGGCTCTGCGGTATGTGTAATAAATAGGTTGAGCGTGAAACTTTTTGGGGTATGATGGAGAATCTGATAAGATTATTGCGATAACTGTGCCATTGTACAGTATTTACAGTACATGCCGACAGATGGAACAGTGATCTCGGTCCCAGTCTCTTATCTACCTACGCGCTAAAATAATTATGCTGCGGGGAAAATGGAACAGTACGGAAAAAAATAGTTCTCGTTCCGGCACTGCTTTACTGAATCGATGTAGCTGAGTACATGTAGATGCTCAGGTACAAGTGCCATAGATCAGGTGTAAAAAAGTGCAGCGGATGATGTATGTATATCAATATTATTATTACGTTGTATAGATACTGTATGTACATTATATTGTATATAGACTACAACCAGTCAATACATGCAAGCCCAGAGATGTACTGCCTCGTAATCTTACAATGACCTCATGGTGGTTCATCATAATAAAATGTTATCACCTTTTGAACCTGTCCCCGTCGTTCGTCCCAACTAACCTCAGAAACTCAAGGGGGAGCACCCTGTGCAATACAAAAATACAGCAGTAGCATACCCCCCCCCACCCCTTTGGCACTGTATCAATTCATTCCAGTATCACCAACATCTGTCCTGTCAACCATGCTCCTCATTGGCCTCACCGGCTCCATTGCCACCGGCAAATCCACCTGCTCAGCCATCCTCTCCTCCCCCACTTTTTCCCTGCCCGTCATCGACGCCGACCATCTCGCCCGCAACGCCGTAACCCCCACCACCCCCCTCGGCAAAAAGGGCTACAACGCCATCATTCGCTACTTTGGGCCTAGCACTCCCGACCTCCTCCTCCCTCCCGACTCCGAAACTGGAATTGCCTATATCAACCGCCCAGCTCTCGGGCAGCGAGTTTTCGGTGCCGACCCCCAGCGGGTCAAGGACCGCGCGGTGTTGAATAAAATAGTGCACCCGATTGTTCGGAAAATGACATTGTGGGCGGTATTAAAGCATTGGTGGGACGGGCATTGGGCTGTGGTTCTTGATGTACCACTGTTGTTTGAGTCTGGGTTTGATTTACTCTGTGGAGGGGTGATTGTTGTTGGGCTTAAGGACCAGGAGGTGCAGATTGAGAGGTTGCTAGCGAGGGATAGGGAGGTTGTAGGGGGAGGGTTCATGACGAGAGAGGATGCAGAGAGGAGGGTGGGGAGTCAGATGAGTCTGGCGGAGAAGGTGGAGAGAGTGGAGAGGTGCTGGGATGGGAGGGGGAGGAGGAGGGGGTTTGTGGTGTGGAATGATGGGTCGAGGGAGGAGTTGAGGAGGCAGTTGGAAGGGGTGGTGTGGAGGTTAAAGGAGGGGAGGGGGGCGATGTATACGGGGTTTGGGAGGTGGTTTCCGCCGTGGGCAGTGTGGAGGGCAGTGGTGGTTATGGTGGGGAATCGGTGGAGGAGGAAGAGGTTTTTGGAGGAGCAGCAGAAGGTGAGGGCGAAGATATGAGGGAGATGGGCGAGGGAGTACCCTGTGGGGGGGGTTGCCATTTTATATAGTATCATACCAAACGTCACTGCAGGCAGATGATATTGCGGGATGCTTTGATGCCCATCGCCAGTCAGTGATGTTGTCTGTTTGAATGGTGGGTTTTCTATCTACTGGTGGTTGAGTCTATGTACTCACGTCAAGGGATTGTGTTTTCCTCTCGGATCAATGACCAAACGACGAGAGGTCTTTGTTTGACGCATCAGTACATACGTAAGAATATACCTGATTAGCACCTAATGGGAATATATATATGAGCGGAACATATCCCAGAGTGAGGTTTGTGCAGGTTTATTCTGCGGACGGAATGAGAGCCAAGTAACAATGGAGGATTTGTCAAAAGAGCCCAATTTATGTCCGGTGGCTACACGTATGATATATATGTGTGACGATGGTGGAAATGAATTTATTGGTTCCTTGCTTTGGTTTGCTATGGGAATTTTTTTGCTAAGAAGAGGTAGAGTTGGTGGTTGTTGGTTGTTGGTGGTGTTTGGCGTAGGTACGGAATACTGGGACTGAGGATTATCCCACTCTGGCGCCAAGCCCGCTGACACTTTTAGGCCACAGTCGAATACAACTCAACATAATATCTTCACGGCCACCACAGTACCTACCTGACCTTATGCTGACGGCTATGGCGAACGGCTCCAGGTCGGCCAGACCAGCCGGACCAGCCAGACCAAGCTTCAGCCCAATGAGTCGCCCATACTCCTACTTACCAGCTGGTTAGAATACACCCTGTCGGTCCCGTGGCTTGCCCAAGTGCCCGTTTGGCCCTCCTCCCATGGTCATGGGGGACGCGGGGTGTCGACCTGCTGGAACGTCACGGACGATACTAATACTGTACCATCTGCCAGTTACTTAACACTTCAATAGCCGTTCGCTTCTGGATCTTAGCAGCTTGAAGAATGCCCGCTGCGCCCTCTCTGGCAATCTACTGACGACAGCAGCTTCCATGGTGTTTTCTGGCTCGACCGCCGGGTCAACAACTGCAGACACACCCACGTCCACTAGTAGCCGTTTGGGCTCAAATCGCTGCAAAAATGATACCCAAGGCTCCTTCTCCGCAGGTCCATGGCGGCCGCGGTGGTGGAAACTCCCCCGCCACCCATTCTGGATCAAGTACCCAGCCCTCCCAGACTCGCCTGGTGTCTTTGATAACCCCGCAACCGCCACCCGCCGACGCCTAATCTACACCGCGACCTTCCTCTCTCTCCTCTCCTTCATCTTCACCATCCTCGTCCTCCTCGGGAACATGTACGACCAGCCGGTCCTCAACCGTATCTACTTCCTCAAACTCGACCTCTCACATCTAATCCCCACGCACGTCCCCAACTACGGCCTAATAAACTCCATCGCGCAATCCCTTGGCCTCAGTGACTTTTACCAAGTCGGGTTATGGGGTTACTGCGAGGGGTACAACGACAGAGGTGTAACCTGGTGCGCGAAGCCGAGAAATTGGTATTGGTTTGACCCTGTGGAGATTATCACTAGGCAGTTACTGAAGGGGGCGAAGATCACCTTGCCGGAGGATATTGCGAAGCCACTGGAGCTGGCAAAGGGGGCGAGTTATTGGATGTTTGTGTCGTGGATTGTAGGGGCTGTGTTTACGTTTTTGAGTATATGTGGGAGTTGGATGGCGATTTACTCGCATTGGGCTGCGGGGTATACAGGCGCGGTGGCGGGGCTGGCGATGGGGGGTATTACTATCGCTGCGGCCCTGGCGACCACGATCTACAGCTTGTTTAGAAATACGTTTGAGAAGGCTCCCGAGGTCACCATCAGTGGGATCCTGGGGAGGGAGATGTTTGCGTATATGTGGATGGCTGCGGCGTTTGATATGGTGGCGTTTGTGTTGCATTGTGGCATGTGTTTTTGTGTGAGGACGGAGAAGGAGGATAGGAAGAGGAGGGCGTGGGAGAGGGCGAAGGAAGAGAGAGGAGATGAATCGAGGTGACCGGGGGAAGGTGGTTGGGGGGGAGTAGGAGCGGTTACCTGGGTAGATTTGTGTAGAACCTTTTTGACGGCGGAGATGGGAATTTTATGTCATGCAATGGTTGTAGCTACGGGGAGGGAGTTTTATATATTTAGATTTCCCCTTATTGGCGAACTATTTATTCTATACCGCACCTTTGGACTCCTTGCCTAGGTAAATGGCTCATTCATACATGATACAGTACCTATTTTTTTCCTGCCGTATCTGATAATATACATAGATATGCGGTGTACCAAGTGTTTCTGCTGAGCTTACGTTAACTATGTAAGGAAGATTTATCTGTCTTTCCAATAGGTTTAAATCTGGGTGGGGAGCGTACAGTGGTTGCTAGGTATACTATACGATATATGCGCACACCGCATATGTACAGATAGCGCTACCGAATATATAACTCGAGTCTTTGGTTGAACTGTCGATTTGCTGCTGCCACAGAGAGAAACTCAGGGTAATATCATTCATTTTACCATACATAGTTCAGGGTAATGTCTCAACGTATACGTATGTATCTATCTAATTCCAGCCTTGATATCTTCAATGCTTTTTTTTTTTTTAAGAAAAGTTCCCTCTACCACTGCCCCTTTTCCTTCCCCTTCCCCTTCCCCCTCCCCTCCCCCCTTCCCCCT
>Ga0307514_10003769_pt1 | contig 14291 bp, 12 predicted proteins | sample 16_EM_MG_FD_203088 | JGI IMG/M metagenome (GOLD analysis project Ga0307514, IMG submission 203088) | Populus trichocarpa ectomycorrhiza microbial communities from riparian zone in the Pacific Northwest, United States - 16_EM | ecosystem: Host-associated > Plants > Roots > Unclassified | place... | reverse complement strand
ACCTGTCTGCACATCCCACATAGTCACACAGAGAGAATGTGCAAAAAACAGTGTAGACCCATCTGGAGAGGCTTGTATCTTTGTGACTGTTTCTGAAGCAGACAGAGACTGTTGGAGTACACCTGTGATTGCATCATAGATCTCCACAATCTCTCCACACCCAGCAATGATGCTTTGTCCAGATGTTGCAATGCATGTGAGCTCCCTTGGTCTGACATCAATTGTCCTCAGGAGTAACCCCCAAGTACAGGGGACTCCTGAGAAGGCAGTCACATGAGATAACTGGTCATCTGTAACACTCTGGAGCCAGGAATTGTGCAGATGTGAGGAGGTTGGTGAGAGAGGTAAGGCAGTGTGGTAGATTTGTTGTGCACATTGCTGGATTGGATGGAAGAATTGGAGTGTCAACCTGAGGCAGTCTGTTGCAAGGTCATGTAGAGTTTTGAGCCTGTCACTCAAGTTTTTAAGCCTTGCACTTGAGGAAGAGAAAGAGTGAAAGTGCTTAGAAACAGAGGCAATGATGGGATTAAATTTGGTCTGGTTGCAATACCATCAACAAACAAGCTCCTTTACACTGAGTGGTAAAAAAAGCTACTCACTTTGTCCAGCCAATCCAGTAGGCTATTCATGGAATGGATCACTTCATCCAGGTGGTTCCCAAGGCTCATCACCTCAATCCATGGAGGAGAATTTTGAAGCACTGTGGTTGCCAAATCAACAGCCTGGCCAGCAAACTCTTTAGATGTTGGGGAGAGCCTGAGGTGCCTGGCCCAGTAGGTGCATCCATATACAACAGCACCACCTATTCTGTTCTCCAGTAGCTGTGTGAGGTCCAGGATGTCTTGATTCATTGTGTAGGGTGGAATGGAGCAAGGGTTCCTCTTCAAATCCTTCACCAGATCCAAGCAGCTGAGGGCCATATCACCATGACAGGTCTCTGGATTGATGCGCAGCCTATCATTAGTGCATCGCTTATTGTTTTGCAGGAAATCTGGGAAGGACTTGTGGAAAATGCGGATCTTTTCAGCTTCATCAGAGGGTACAAGGATCACAGAGTGGAGGTAGCGCAGAGTGGTTAATATGAGGGATGTGGGAACACCAAGAATTGTCGACAGCTCCCTTCGAGACAATGGGTTGAATGCAAGCACAATGGCACCCAAGATATCCCTTATATCTGCAAACACCTCTGGCTCACAGACATCTGAGAATGCATGCAGCAAGATCTGGGAATACAGGGAGTCAATGCCAGCATGTCCTTCATGTGATGTGCTGTTGACTTCGGAAAGGAGGAGTTGGAGGCGTTCATTTGGATCATGATGCCCAGACTCAATGAACCTGACTACAGTTGAGGCAAAGATGAACAGCCCAGATGATTTCTTGGTGAGGTCTTTGATTTCATTTTCATGGGGCCATGGATTGGGGAGCTCAAGGTCACTTCTTTGTTTGGCAATTATGGTCAACTTTGTTGTCAAATACAGCTGGATATCATCATTAACACTGGTTGGATCCACCTCATGGAGGAGGAAGATCTGGGTGATAGGCTCTAGGAGGGGAAGGCGAAATCCTGTGCGAATCCTTGGCTCAGGTCTGCCAGTGATGAAGAACTTGATTAGTGGCAACTGCTTAACGAACTGGCCCAGGACAGAAAGGATTGCCGAGGATGGCTCATTGTCAATACACTCATCAAGTGCATCAATGACAATGACACATGAGATGTTTGTCCCAGAGAGTGGATTGACAAGGAGGTTCTCAAGTTGGGAGATGAGGGAGGTGTGCACCAGGGTGGGATTGTCCTTGAGAATGGAGATGATGTGGCTTTGAAAGAGGGGGTGATAATATGCAAGTTGGTAGGCAAGGGTGGGAAAGATGTACTTTAGTTCCCTCCTATCAAGGTAATCCCTGGAGCAGAAGAAGCTGGCACCAAGGAGACCTTGTTTGGCAACTACTTCAGTGAATGACTGAGCAATTGTTGATTTTCCAGTTCCTGCCAATCCATTCAACCAGAATACATTCTGTTTCTGAGGTTCCTTGGCCCAGAACATGAGGTCTCTGAGGACAGATTCTCGAGTCCCAGGGAGGCATTTGTCATGATGGCCAGACTGGTACCCTGCATTGAGCACAGGCTCCAACTTTGCCAAGCCTGTATCTTCCTGTAAAGATATCAGCATAGGCCATGTTATAGCAGTGGGCTGCCTCACCAGGATATTCTTAGTATTATCATTGATGTCCTTGGTGTTGTTATGGATGTCCTTGGTGTTGTCATAGATGTCCTTGGTGTTATCATAGATGTTCCCCGTCCGTTCATATACTCCTTGATGCAGCGAAACCTGACTGGGTGTTCGTTAAATGTCACAATAGGACGGGGAGCTCGTACTTGGTAATGCTCGACAGCATCTGCCAGCTCCTGGACAAACCCGCTCACAACCTTGGCATTGTCTGCATTTCGCAAGAACTTGACAAGCGCATGCTGGTCAGAAAGTGGTTCGAGCTTTGCAACAACCCCATCAAGCCTCCTGAGAGTGCGATAAGTAAATGGCACGTATAACGTGCAAGTGCATACTACCTCCGGAGCTCCACCCGCCTCGCGCCCTCTACATAATCATCTTCTCTTGCAGGAGAAACAAGCACGCCGTACAGCGACTGTAACCTCCGCTCGATACCCTTCACACTCTCTGTGTTATCTGTCATTTGCTGAAGCAAGGATCAGGAAAAGGATGAGTAACCGTTCTGTTCGTGAACGGAACGTGCTCACATCGTAATTCTTCATCAGGGCAGAAATCGCGCCTACAACAGCCTTGAGTGGAAGGCACATATCGGAGGACTCCTTGGTGATCTCTACAGCCATCCTGACTGCGGCGTATGCCGTTTTTCCGATTTCATCCATCGCCTGAACGGTATCGCCATCGCTGGACGTGTCGCCGGTAGCATTGAAGGCCGAGCCGATGGAGAGAGCGATGGCGGACGACGTGGCAGCAATCGCCTTTGGATCCTTCCGAGATGTGAGATTCTGTACCAGTTTTGCTGGAGATTTAGGATTCGGAGGTGGAGTACCCCCTGATGGCTTCGGTTTGCGGAAGTGGTGCATATCGATGGTGGATGCTAGATTCAACCCGATAGGCAACGTGACGGTCACAGCGCCTAGAGTCGGCTCGGTCGTTCAGTGGCACTTGCTCCGTGATGAGGGCTGGTTTTTCCGCAAAACCCTTCGTTCCATAAGTTAGTGTCTTTTATTCAGCCGTCGCAGGGGGTTCCATGTACGTGGAGCGGCTCCCTGTAAATCATCTGGGCGCGGTTAGTACGCGAAGCGATTGGCACCAGGTTGGTGGAAGCTTGGTGAAAGATCTTTGGGCACGTTGTATCATGCATGCGACTCATGCTACCACGCCCTACCTCCCAACTCGATAGCGACCTTGTTGACCTTTTCCTCGGACTATCCATTCGAAGACGACGAGTTCGACTGGCGAGTTTCTGGAAGAATTTCCGTACGCGCTCTCCACTACGAAACTTCGCTCGAGGACTGAAGAATACCTTCACATGCGACGTGACTAGCGTCAACCCCGAAATCTCAACCGGCCTTCAAATTGCTTCCCTGAACAGATATCCTCAGCCTGCTTTCAGACCGACAAACACAGTACGCCTGTAATCAAAGGCGCGTGTTTAGCGGCTTAGATTCTGATTCGCGTCGACTGTTGAATGTACGGGCTGTTGCTTCCGATCCTGCCGAAAACCCACACCGGAAACAAGACGTCCGGAGGGCGTTCCCTGTGCTCTCTGTGGTCATTCATCCTGAAATCTCTGCTTTCCCCTTGTAAACCTCAGAGAAACCTGCGTGCGTATCTCTTCCGAACCTCACACACCCGTGCTGATACGGAACTTCTCCACCCAAGGTAAACCCAGGGCCAGGTTCAAAGGGTACAGATACCTCTTTCACCGCCGCTTCCGAACTCCCAGAGGCCGTTCCATTGACGCAAGCTATTTCGACCATCGCCCCCTGAGGCATTTTTCACCGGGTCTAGGCCCCCTCCAAAACTCCCCACGTTGCACCCTCGTTGGGATTCGGCTCGCTCGAAAAGCGCACCCCATGACCCTAATTCATCCTTCCCGATGAAGCTGGTCTATCTACCTAGCTAGACCCTCCTTGTGGGGGTGGGGACCCTCGACGTAGCTTACAATCGTACGTGATGAACGTAGAGAGGGGGATTTTATCACGGTTTGTTCAAGAGAGTCGAGCTTTTCAGCATCCCGTAAGGCAGTCGCGGAAGTTGACTGTCGTATACGCATATGAAGTAGTTTTCGACCCATTACATCGTAGTGGCGCAGTCCACAGTATCTAATGTTTCTGGGAGACAACGTTGTTTATCAATGATGTACATATTCATAAGACACCGCTTCTATAGGTTCGTCCCTAAGAACGTCATGAGCCAAGATTTATAGTCCAACCGGAGACGCCAGATCGTAAACAAGAGCCAGACCCCACATCCGCGCGCTCCCGCAGGTTTTTCGATTTGACAGACTACTGACGAGAGGCTACCCACATCCGGTTTCTCGCATGGGAGCCCCGCCAGCTGGGTCAACCCTCCCACATCAGGCCACCTCTGTTTCCGATGCTGTGGATGAACATGAAACCCTGTATCGGTGGACCTGTGGTATATCACGATAATATCACTCCGGGCTGAACCCGTGGGCTGATAGGGTGGCCGGTTCACCTGCGCGATACCCCAAGTGACCGCGGGCGACGGGGCTGTTCCGTGGGCAGGCCATCAGCTAATTGCCCGCCCACACCCAAGCCAACACTGAATAAACTGCCGGGCGATTTTTGCGACAGCCCTGCACCCACAGACAAGAGGGACTCGCATGAGAGGACCACCTGGGCGGTTGAAGTGTTTTGAGTTGCAATGTCAGGTCGAGGATGTCCTGCTGTCCCCATAGTGGCCGCGCCGATGGACGGATGTAGACTCGCGAAGCCATGAAATCGTAGAGTGGGGTTGGGTCAGATGAAGTGCGAAAATGGCACTTTTGTGCGGATAGTGAGGGTGGCATGCGCGAGCGGTGGCATAGCCTCACAGTAACTTTATCATCGTGGGGCCCACCTCTCACCTCACTTCGAACCGAAGCCAGCTGCGACTAAACGTGCTGAGGGTTGCTGTTGTCTCGCAACCAGCCATTGTAAAAAAAGTCAGGCATCAAGCACGAAAGCACGGCACGAAGACACATACGGGATATACAGATAGTTGCACTGTCCCCCCACAATACGCAGGGTTGGATGCCAGCGCAACAGACGGATGCGCTATGTCAATCGCGGACACCATTGGAAAATGAGACTCGCACGTGCGGGAACGAGGTTTGAAAAATCGCAAGTGCTAAGCGTTGAGCGCTGACAACGCGCTCCGTGATTTTAAAACCCCACGAATGCAGCCCTCGCTGCAAATACGGTTCGACCATCCTCCGTTGCGGGTTGGTCCCAAGGTGGGCACCGGCTCAAAGAAGGGAGTGGAACGAAACATACGTCAGCCCTGAGTACACGACCAAAGAAGGAAACATAACCGAAACGCTTGGGAACGCCGCAAACCCGTATGGTGGAAACAACCCACAGCGGGTTTGTGATGTCGTTAGGAGCAGCCGCAAAAGCCATCCCATTCGCGCAAGCAGGAACGCTGCCAGAGCGACCAGCATCACAGATTATTAATCACGTTCAAACGCGGGCCACGGCCCTCACGTGGATTGTTTCTGGATGACGGCTCGTTGTCGTGACATGGAAACCGAGACACGGTCCACAGAGTGACAAGGATAGCAGCGCTGGCCTGAGACCGATAGTGATGCGTTGAAGGACTTACAACACAGAGGCATTAGAGGAGCGTGTTGCATATTGAGAATTCTATATTTTGGAAAAGAGTGGCCTAATGCGTTACACTTTGTTTGCTGCACGGTCCACAAAAATCTTACGGGAGCCAGGAGCCTGAAGGCCTGAAGCCCGAGGCAGGAGCTTGGTGCTGTGGTTCAAGTGAAGGCGCCAAAAGTAAGAGTTGCCGCATCGTCTCAGTCGGGTGTGGGAAGCCCCAGTTTTCCGATCGCCCCATGCCAGGAGGAGATGCGCCGGAAGAGATATGATAGAATGAAGACAGCACCCTAAGGAGTTGGGGACCACCATCGATCAAAGCGGCGGGCCTTTTCGCGGCGCTTTCACAAGGAATACTTCCCCCGTCACTTCCTCCGGACAGGAGATAACCGCTTCCACTTCGCCGACCGCATCGACAGGCGAGATATCGTTCGCCGATGATCCCTGTACCTTTTCTAACAGGATACTGGGACTTTGCGCCTCGAAGATGACGACGGAAATGAATTCGAGTACCAAGGGTGCTTGGGTTCCCCTGGTCCGTAAACTTTCCCCCTACCCCCCTCAGACCTGTATCCCACTCTCCTCGGTGGGGAATAAAGGGATGGAAAAGCTCTAATGCGGTGTCTGTTGTAGCTCCCGGATGACCTGCTGAAATCTCAACAGGCCGCGTACTCTATCGTAAGTATGGATGAGGTGAGGTTATCGAATGCCTTTTAATCCTCTGGAAACCTCACGAGTATATATCTGAGTTCATAGGCTCCTGCTGCACTCATACTCGCTCGCGAAAAGAAGAAAAGAAAACACAGAGGGATGATCCATGTTCAGTTACGACTCAATCAAACGAGGCAAAGGCCCGAACAACAACAGCAACAACACCGAGCCTGTGAATGCTACCGAACCGATGAAACGCGCAAAAACCGCGGTTTACGTGGCGAACTCGCGTAAATGTAGAATTATCGAGGAGGACGATGAAGGCGAACCCAAAATCAAGATGCTCGCTCGCGAGGATGGGTCTTTCAGCGGTGATGCCCTCGTCGTGTTCTCTAGGGAAGACTCGGTCACGCTCGCGGTGAACTTGATGGATGGGATAAGCAGCGGCATAGGGCGGGTGGGCAGGAGGGGGAGGGGAGAGGGAGGTCGTAGATAGGAAGGCAACGAAGAGGATTAGCAAGATGCAGAGGTGCGTTTTTTGGATGGTTCGCTGCCGAACGGATCTCATTAAGTGATTCAGGAGATTGAAGGATTGGGACCTGAGTTCGGTCAAGCCTTACGGCGACGCGAAGTTCAGCGAACAAGAACGGTCGAGTCATCGTTCTGAAACGCGTGTTTACCCCGGATGAGCTGGAAGAAGATCCTTTGTTGCTCTTGGACCTCAAAGAGGACGTGAGAGAGGAATGCGCGACTCTGGGGGATGTCACAAGCGTTGTCTTATACGATGCAAGCGAGTTTGTTCTAACCACTTCGGCTGGTTGCTACCCGTTTCCTCTGCTCGTTCGTTCCTGTAGCAAGAGCCAGAGGGTACCACGACAGTCAAGTTCCATGATCCAATCAGCGCGAAAGCGGGCATGATCGTCAGGACATTCCTTTCCACCGTCATACCCCCACCTTCGTCTCTGACTCACGCTCCAAACGGTTCAGAAAATGTAAGATAGGTTCCTTGCCGGTTGTCGGGTTGAAGCCTACCTGTACGGATCTACAGCGGTTCAAACATTCGAAGGGTGGAGAAGGCGATGAGATGTTTGGAGATGGGGCAGATCCGAAACGAAAGCGTCTTGACGATTTTGCTTAGCGGTTGACGTACGAAGGGGAAGCGTGAACCTTTCGATGAGATTTTCAAGTGTATCTGTATCTCCCCTACCCTCTGGTTTCGATACTCACCCCTTGTATGAAGGGAACCACAATCAACGTCTAATTTGCATTTATGTTGGATCGCTGATTAGCCAGAAGGGTGACAGGGAACGTTCATATGCAGCTTGGGCATACAGGATCCATAAGACCTGATCCCATCCTCAACCCCAGAAACGTGCGAAGAAGGGTACGCCATCCACCACCGCCAGTCACCAGTCTGAACGTGTTTCGTTTATAAGATGTCAGAACCACCTCGGAACGCGAACCCATTTTCTCGACTGCCGCTACGACGGACGATAAACTTGGGTTATTGTCTTGGTGCTGACAAAAGCATCCTCTGGATTAACGACGAAGACTTGACTGTTAGGATGGTACCTTCCGCGACGATGGGCCGTCGGGAGGAAGCTGCTCCGAAGAAGGGGAACCGTAACTCCGGCGCAGATCCTCCCTCCTGTACTATCGTGGACAAGAGGTTGCAGCTAACGTTAGACCCAAGGTGTTAGTACACGCAGTCAAACGTATCTCCGTATGCGGGATCGAGGAACATTACGTATGACAACGACCACCAGGAGGTTTTGGACAAAGTCAAAGCGATGTCGTACGTTCGCTTTCGCCAAAACGGTTCCCTCAAAGACCATGACCGTGCGTCCTCGTAGCTCACAGTGCTCCACTGGTGACAACGCATAGTTGAGGGCAGCGAACCCTCTACACACCGGAGTAATCGCCGTCAAATCCCGAGCCCGTTCCCGCTCTTGCGTCCTCGCCACCCCCCCCCCCCGAATCCTCGATGCCAGCCCTTTCGTGAAAAGTCTGAGCCCACAAGACCTTCGATGCCTGCTTCCTCCCATCTCTGCTGTCGACGAACCTTCCTCACGTTGATACACTCAATCCGCGAAGTACTCCTCGCTCTCATGCGCTTCGTTCCCAAGTTACCGTAGGCGGTCCGGCCGCTCTTTTCCTGGCCAGGGCATTAGTCACTCTACAATGCCTCTTGTCTGTGCGCGTGGGATCACGCTTTGTATCTGTTGGTGTCCAGCAGAGTTGTTCTCACGGAGTGGAGAGGTAAGAAATATCAAGGTGATGATTCACGAAACCGACTAGATATCGACAAAGACAAGGTCATTTGAGATAAAGAAACAAGCATAATGGATCCTGCTCAGAAACGCACTACCCACAGCCACACACGACAAGACCGGTATCTTACATACACATCGTACGTATCTCAGCAGTCCGGTTCTTTGAAGGTCAACTTCCTCACAACACCATCATCTCCGGCCATGACGAGCGACGGACCAGCCCAAAAATGACTATCCCTGCCCCTCCGTATATTCCCTGGCGGGATCCAACAGATCTTCTTGGGCTCAGCATCGTGGACCCATTCACGTTTCGCATCGAGAGTGAACGGTATCGCCCGGGTTTCTCCGGGCACATGTACCGGTTCTCCCTTGGTTATCGTGTGCAAAGAAAACCTCGCCGTCGGTGGGACAACGTCATAAGGGATTTGGACGTGCCACCCTGGTCCCTTGATCTTGAGGTGGAATCTGGTCTCCGAGTCGAAAGTAACATCGTAAACCTCCCCCTTCTCCAACTCATCACCTAGAGGCAGCTCCCCTAGCGTGTTCCGGTATCTAGCCTCTTTCACGCAAATCTCCCCTAGGGGTGGGCCGTAGATTGTGACTATCCGAGTGCGCTCTGGTGACAGTCTGCTCAATAGGTCGTCCTTGTAACCGCCCTCTGTCCATCCGGGAAGCGGAGTGCCTGACTTCCACGCCTTTATGACCGCCGAGATGCGATGCTCTGCAGCTACCTCCTGAACAAATGATAAACTAGCGGAGAGTGATTGATCCGCGAGTAGTGACCCGAGTGACGAGGCGTCGTCGCCTGGGCGGAGTTCTCGCATGGTTTCCAGTTCGAGGAGAGCGAGATGTCCGGTCGTCGGTTGGAGGACACAGATGTGGTTGTCGCCAAGGGGGTAAATGTGAGGTGGGCGAGTGTCATTGCCGGTCTCACCACTCGTAAGAACGTCAAGTGAGAAGACCTGGATGGAATCTTTGGTCTGTGCCACGAGATTTCTGTCCAACGACACTGCCACGGATGTAGCCGCGTCCAGGAGCGGAGGGTTATTGGTCCAAGTGTAGGTTTCGGTGCTGATCAATCGTACCCCGTTGGGTAGGGTCATACATGCAATCTCGCCCGAAGCGGTCGGACACATCAGCCGTCCGGGATACGTAGCTGACAACATTGGGGTATCAATCATTGGTACCCAACCACTCCGCACCCCTTGTCTTCCCTTCGGGACCCCATGTGGGTCGGTTTTGAAAGAGTGCAACATTGAGTTCATGAAGTCATGGGTTAGATCACTTGCAACTCCCACGAGTAATTCCTCCTTATCCTCTAAATAAACTATTCCCCACACAAGAGTATCGAAGGTGCTGCAGGCCAAGGTTTCACAACTAATGGCGGAGACAACATAAAGTGAGTACAGAGATGCGATTGCCAGATTCTGAGGTGATGTCCAACAAATAGTTACAACTGGTTGACGAGTTGAGAAACATTCACCCCACTTGGTGCGAGTATCCCAGATTGCCACAAGACCATCGGATGAGCCACATGCAATGTAATCCCCCATTGTGGAAATTGCAGTATCATTGATGTTGGATTGTGTGGTGAAGGTATGGATGAGTCCACCTGTCTGGACATCCCACATAGTCACAGAGAGGGGATGTGCAAAAAACAGGGTGGACCCATCTGGAGAGGGCTGTATCTTTGTGACTGTTTCTGAAGCAGACAGAGACTGTTGGAGTACACCTGTGATTGCATCATAGATCTCCACAACCTGTCCACACCCAGCAATGATGCTTTGTCCAGATGTTGCCATGCATGTGAGCTCCCTTGGTCTGACATCAATTGTCCTCAGGAGTAACCCCCAAGTGCTGGGGGCTCCTGAGAAGGTGGTCACATAAGATAGCTGGTCATCTATAATGCTCTCAAGCCAGGAATATTGCAGAAGTGAGGAGGTTGGTGAGAGAGGTAGGGCAGTGTGGTAGATTTGTTGTGCACATTGTTGGATTGGGTGGAAGAAGTGTAGTGACAACCTGAGGCAGTCTGTTGCAAAATCATGGAGGGTATCAAGTTTAGTGTTCAGGGTTGGGTGACTTATGGCCAGGGTAGGAAGAGAGTGGGGGGGTGTAAGGGGAGGGGAGAGATTAATCTATTTACAGTACTGTCAGTAAAAAATATCCTTTTTATTGAGTGATATTAAGAGCTGCTCACTTTACTTAGCCAATCCAGAAGGCTATTTGTGGAATGGATCACTCCTTCCAGGTTATTCTCAAGGCTCATCACCTCAATCCATGGAGGAGCATTTTGAAGCATTCTGGTTGCCAAATCAACAATCTGGCCAAAAAAGTCTTCTGATGTTGGAGAGAGCCAAAGGTGCCCAGCCCAATGGCAACATGCATATTGAACAGCACCCCCTATTTTTCTCTCTAGCAGCTGTGGGAGGTTCTGTATTTCTTGATTCATTGTATATGGTGGCAAGGAGCAAGGGTTCTTCACCAGTTGCTTTACCAGCTTCAGGCAGCAAAAGGCCATGTCCCCATGATAGAAAACAGGGTCAATGTGGAGCCAATGATTGGTACACCGTTTCTTGTCTTGTAAGAAATCTGGAAAGGACTTGTGGAAAATGCGGATTTCCTTGTTTTCATCAGAAGGCACAAGGATCACAGAGTGGAGGTGGCGCAGAGTGATTGATATGAGGGATTTGGAAACACCAAGAATTTTTGAAAGTTCCTTTCTAGACAATGGGTTAAATGCAAGCATAATTGCTCCCAAGATTTGTCTTATGTCTGCAAACTCCTTTGGTTGGCAGATATCTGAGAATGCATACAGAAAGATCTGGGAGTACAGGGAGTCAACACCAGCATGTCCTTCATGTGTTGTACTGCTTTTTGAGAGGAGGAGTTGGAGTCTTTTATCAGGTTCATGCTGCCCAGACTCAATGAATCTAACCATGGTTGAGGCAAAGATGAACAGCCCAGATGATTTCTTGGTGAGGTCTTTGATTTTGTTTTCATGGGGCCATGGATTGGGAAGCTCGAGGTCACTTCTTTGATTAGCTATTACAGTCAACTTTGTGGTCAAATACAACTGGATATCATTGTTGACACTAGTTGAATCCACCTCATGGAGTAGGAAGATCTGGGTGATGGGTTCTAGGAGGGGAAGACGAAAACCTGTACGAATCCTTGGCTCAGGCCTGCCAGTGATGAAAAACTTCACCAGTGGTAGCTGCTTGACAAACTGGCCTAAGACAGAAAGAACTGCTGAGGATGGCTCATTGTCAGTACACTCATCCAGTGCATCAATGACAATGACACATGAGATGTTTGTCCCAGAGAGTGGATTGACAAGGAGGTTCTCAAGCTGAGAAATGAGGGAGGTGTGGGCCAAGGTGGGGTTATCCTTGAGAATGGAGATGATGTGGTTTCTAAAGTGGGGGTGATAATATGCAAGCTGGTATGCAATAGTGGGAAAGATGTGCCTGAGCTCCTTTCTGTCAAGGTAGTCCCTGGAACAGAAGAAGCTAGCACCAAGGAGTCCCCTTTTAGCAACTGCTTCAGTGAATGATTGAGCAATTGTTGATTTCCCAGTTCCTGCCAGTCCATTCAACCAGAATACATTCTGTTCCTGAGGTTCCTTGGCCCAGAAGATGAGGTCTCTGAGGACAGATTCTCGAGTCCCAGGGAGGCATTTGTCATGATGACCATACTGGTACCCTGCATTAAGGACAGGCTCCAATTTTGCCAAAAATGTATCTTCCTATCAAAAGGTCGAGTCTTTAGCATAGGTCATGTTGTTGCAATGGACTGCCTCACCAGGATATTCTTAGTATCATCGCGGGTAACCTTGGTTTTCTTATGAATGCTCTTGGTTTCGTCATAGATGTCCTTGGTGTTGCTGTAGATGTTGCCTGTCTTCTCATACACTCCTTGTTGTAGTGAAAGCTGGCTGGGTGTTAATTAAATATCAGAACAGGACTGGGAACTCGTACCTGGTAATACCCAACAGCATCTGCCAGATCTTGGACAAACCCACTCACAACCTTGGCATTATCGGCATTCCGCAAGAACTTGACAAGTACACGCTGTTTAGTGAGTGGTTTGAGCTTTGCAACGACCCCATCAAGTTTACTGAGAGTGGGGGTGAGAAAGTTGATACATATAGCATGGAAGTACAAACCTCCGGAGCTCCACCCGCCTCGCACCCTCTGCATAATCGCCTTCTCTTGCAGGAGAAGCAAGCACGCCGTACAATGATTGTAGCCTCCGCTCGATACCCTTCACACTTTCTGTGTTATCTGTCATTTGCTGAATCAGGGATCAAGAAGAGAATGAGTAACCGTTCTGTTCGTGAACAGAGCGCCCTCACATCGTAATTCTTCATCAGGGCAGATATCGCGCCTACAACAGCCTTGAGTGGAAGGCACATATCGGAGGACTCCTTGGTGATATCTACAGCCATCCTGACTGCAGCATATGCCGTTTTTCCAAGTTCATCCATCGCCGGAACGGTGTCGCCATCGCTGGACGCGTCACGCGCGGTGTTGAGAGCGGAGCCGACAGAGGTAGCAATGGCAGACGACGTGGCAGCGATCGCCTTGGAATCCTTTCGAGATGTGAACTTCTGTACCAGTTTTGCTGGGGGTTTAGGAGTCGGGGCCGGAGTATCCCCCGATGGCTTTGATTTGCGGAAGTGGTGCATATCGATGGTGGAATGTCAGATTCAACCTGATAGGCAACGTGACGGTCACGGCGCTTAGAGTCGGCTCGGGGTTTGGCCTCACACCCTTGCTCTTGGCGAAGGATCTTTGGGTGCGCTGCATACCCTCGCTATCACGCCCTACCCCGACCAAGTAGTCTCGAAACCTTGCGGGCCTTCACCTTAGGCAACGAACCGTCGAGTGGAAGCCCACTCGTGTACGGGCCGACAGTGTTCAGGAGTTCAAAAGGAGGCGACGGTGCACTGGGAGACGACGCAGATTTGGAACGGAATCGTCTCAATGATTTCGCTCAGCGAGTATTGAGGGAAGGCAAATTTTGAAGCTTGAAAACCGAACTCGAGTTTTCGCGTACTATCGTATATCGTGCTTTTGTTACGATGTTCACCCTCGGACGAAGTAGATCACAACCAACCCGTGTATATTTATATTATTATATCAAAATCCGTCCGTCGTTTCAGGGATGCGAAAAAAAAGTGTAGAAGTCTATATACGCATGAAGAAGCTGCATGGGGATAGTGGGGGATCGGATATGTGTGGGTCACTGGTTTGGTGGTCGTTCCCGGGGAAGGGTTCTACGCTTCTAGATTCACTGACTCGTCTCACCAAGACAAGAAAGGCTTAGCATCCACAGTTTCAATTCGCTGAAATGACGGTAGTCAGTCCCCCACCCTATTCAGGAGGAGGGGAATGAAGGGAACGGCCTCACCTCAATAACCACCATCTTCGGCTTCGGGCTCTCTTCCTCGTCGATAATCCAATCCAACCTTGGTCGGTCCCCATCCTGACTCAACCATCTCGAATGGGATGATGGCCTACCATCCATAT
>Ga0307514_10003768_pt1 | contig 14295 bp, 15 predicted proteins | sample 16_EM_MG_FD_203088 | JGI IMG/M metagenome (GOLD analysis project Ga0307514, IMG submission 203088) | Populus trichocarpa ectomycorrhiza microbial communities from riparian zone in the Pacific Northwest, United States - 16_EM | ecosystem: Host-associated > Plants > Roots > Unclassified | place... | reverse complement strand
GGCTGGTCCAGTCTGACCTGGGTCGCCATATAAAAAAATCCCGGAAAAGTGCACTAATTCTCCCTCACCTCCCAGTGTGAGACTAATAGCTCCACCACTTGTAAGATAGTTATAGTGCATTTATAGACCTTGGAATATGTCATTCAAACCTCAATTTATCTATATTGTCAGGACTCGGTTTGTACTGTGGGTGAGTTGCATGACTCTCTTCGGTTCAATATCAGCCACCAATCCCTCTCTAAATCCTTACTAACGATAGTTAATACATTCCCACAGCATGTCAACTGGACTCTACGTCTTCACAATGCTTACACACTTTGCTGGCTACGAATCCGTTCATTTTGGACTCCATTACGCCGCCAAGAATGAACCGATAGGGGCTGCGTGGGGGCTGATGCACTTCCCGGTAATGATGCATTACCCGGTGATGTATGGTATTATTATGCTGTTGGGAAGTGTTGTTTTCTATAGTGTGGAATAAGTGAGTGAATTGAATGATATAAGAGGCAGTTTCTTCGTGGTGGAGGGGGTAGTCTTTTGTCTTTTGTCTTTAGTCTGCACACAGATTCCGTTCTTGAATATATTCGTGTAAATTCCTACACTTGATCTAAGTTGTGCCAAGGCTACTGCCAACACTACATCACTTCATTCTATCCACTGCACTTTGGCTATAGCTGAATTAATAAATCCCTGCGAGCGCTTCACTATCACAATAGCCCTTATTTCACTATAGCCAGGGCGGAATACGTGTGTGCTTGTTACGTGGGGTAATCTGACCATGTGGGAAGGAGTTGTTTGTTGTTGTTGTTTGTTATGTATGCGGGGGAAAACAAGCATGGGATACGTAGGGGCTATGAGGAGAGGCAAACAGCATATAGAGTCTTTTCTTAAGTTGAATGTTTCCTTTTTCTGCTCGCTCTCTGTCTTCTCTCTCCGGCCTGTACAGAGATACTACAGCTCAATATATCTTCTTTCACTTGTGAACAAGTGTATTACGGCAGGACAATCAGTGAATTGTCTCATGGTAGCAACATCTCAGTACGAATAACCTATACTACCGACCCTCTGATACGATATGATACAACATAATAAGATGATAACTACGTTCAACCCTCCAAAGGTTTTCGAGCCTCTTGCAGATGAGACACAAGATACATCCACCACATATGCGACAAAAGTACTCTTCTTGGAGGAAGAGAATACGTGGGCTGAATGTTCTGCGACAGAGCATAACAATACCAATACCCCAACAGAAGGATGGTGGGCCAACAGCTGCTCAACGGTACACATTACAAATGACATTCAAGATGTTTCAAATGCACAATCATGTGTTAGGGCAGTCAAGACAGGAGGAGAAGTCACATACTCAATATATACTGGGATGGCAATAGTACAAGGACTGGACCTCATAGGTACTCTCGTGGTCCCGAATTTCCCAAGAAAGATTATTGCAACTGGGGAAATTACTAGCAAAGGTAGGGAACTTATGTTAACTGAATTAATTGGAAAACTATCTTATCAAGGGACAACCATCCAGCTCCTACCAGTTGGGAAGTTATTCAAGATCCAGGAATTAGTAGAGATATGGGACACGGCAATGACTACAGATGCTGAGTGGCATGAAAGATATGGGCACCTTTCCTTTCCTGTATGCTCCAAGGTATCAGAGGCTCCCTCCTCCCTGCGCTCCTCACGCTACGAATAAGAGAAATACGAAAAGGCCAAAACCACCACACCTGTTGCAGCACCTCAACAATATAAGATCAGGATAATGCAAGTAGGAGAACTTATTTACTCAGATTTATGTGGACCATACACTGAGGACATGAAGGGAAATAAGTATAACATAACACTTATTGATAATTATTCACAGTTCACTATGGCAGGAGCCATCAAGCAGAAATCAGACGCAGTCTCCAAACTACAGGAGTTCATTGCACAATTCGAAGTCATGACGAACATAACAGTACAGAATATCAGAACGGACCATAGAGGAGAATACCGATTACGCCAATTCACAGCATGGCTTAGAAAAGGAGGAATTGATACAAGATCAACTGTACCATATCATAGTCAAACCAACTCAGTTGCAGAGCCAACAAATAGAACAATAGTCACAAATATTAGAGTGAATCTTGGAACCCTACCTAGGTCACTTTGGAGTCTCGCCATGGCATACTCTGTATTCACATGAAATCAACTCCCACACATCACACTTAATAAAAAATGCCCAATCGAAGTTATTTTACCCAATATCAATATGGAAGCAGAATGACAAAGGTTCTGACCATTTGGTCAGAAAGTCCACACAGCAATCTACTCAGAAGGAAAACTGACAGACCAAGCAGCAACGGCAATATTAGTAGGATACACCAATACCTTTGGAATATATCAAGTCATGTTGGAAAGCCGTCATCTGGTAGTAGCCAAGAATCCTCAACTGTGTACAGAGTAAGAACCATGTCTCATAGAAACGGTGCATACACCACCTCTGAGTCAACAGAATAAACCTGAAGAATTGCTGCAAGAACAGCCTCTACCTGCCGAAATACAGCCTCTGCCTGCCGAAATACAGTCTCAGCCTGCCAAAATACAGCCAGAAGTAAGTAAATCCTCTCGTACTACTGCCGGAAAACCACCTCAGCAGCTTTTGAATGATCCTCGATACACAGGCCCACAGCGTCTTGCCAAGAAGAGCCCACTACCAACAACTGAAGAATCACACCTTATAGTTGCACAAGCACTGGCTTCACCTGAAGCGCTGAGATAAAGAGAAGCCATGGACAGGGAACTTGAGCTGCTCGAGAAATACGAGGTATATGAATAGGTCAAGGAAGTTCCCCAAGGAGCCAAGGTAGTGGACACTAGGTGGGTTGTCAAAGAAAAGGAAGATAGAGCTTATTCAGACCCAAAAAGGTACAAAGCATGACTGACAGCCAGGGGTTTGACACAACGATTTAGTATTGACTACAGGGACACATATGCACCAGTGTGTCGAGAAGAATCATGGCGACTTCTCATATGCATTGGGTTGAGGGACAAAATGGTAATTTACTAATATGATATGGAAGGGGCATTTCTTAATAGACCTCTCCAAGAAGAATTGTACGTAAAAGATCAACATGCAACAAGAGATAAGGCTTGGAGACTCAGAAAGTCACTATATGGCACCAAGCAGGCAGCACACAATTGGAACCAGGTGATAGATAATATCCTGAGAGGTCTGGGCTTCGAACAATGCAAGAATAATCCTGAGCTATACTTCAGAATAATAGACGGCTCGTTAATTACTATTTATGTTGATGATCTACTCTGCGCCTTCAGATCTCACAAAATTAGGACGGCTTGGGAACTTGCAATAAACCAATATTTCACTCTCGAAGAGAAGGGTCTTCCTAAAAGGTTTTTGGGTATGGACATCAAATAGATCCAGGGTGGTGCGGTGATATCTGAGGTAGTGACTATTTCATCACTAAGTGAAAACTGGCATATAACTAAGATGGCAGGTACCCCCTATCTGACTACAAATGAAGATGACAGCCCAGCCAATGTGCAGGCCTTTCAGACTATGGTGGGGAGTCTTCTCTTGATCGCCCGGATGTGGAGACCAGACATTCAATATGCTGTTAACAGGCTGTGCATTAAAGTGTCGAGTCCAAACAACACTGATGTCAGGCGAGGATGCAGGATAATGAGTTATCTACTGAAAACCAAGTACGAGGGAACAATGCTGAGAGTAATGGAAGACTCGATGGACATATTTACAGATGCAGGAGAAGAGAATTTGGAAGAGAAGGCAACTACATGAGTGGTGGTGATGTGTGGAAAGAGTCCAATCGCATGGAATGCACGCAAGCAAGATGTCACTATACTCTTATCTACAGAAGGAGAATACATAGCCTTAAGAGTTGGGTCTCAAGATGCGATGTGACTTCGGAAGGTACTGGAGTTCCTGCATAGACCCATCGTTCCCAGAGTGTGTACGGACAATTACGGAACATCAATACTGGCCTATAATCCAGACTTTCACAAACGAACCAAACACATTCAGCGACGACACTACTTCATGCCGGAGTGCATGGAAGAGGGAGACCTGACCGTACACTGAGTGCCAGGAGATGAAAATCCCACAGACTTGCTAACAAAATCTATAACAGGAGCGAGATTACTGGAGCTGAGAGAGCTCGTGGGAATGATAATGTCGGAGAGGGAGATGGCGATGATGAAGCATAGAAAGTGATAGATGTGTGTTCCTGCTAGACAGATTAAAGGGGCATGTTGCGTGGGGTAATCTGACCATATGGGAAGGAGTTGTTTGTTGTTGTTGTTTGTTATGTATGCAGGGGAAAACAAGCATGTGATACGTAGGGGCCATGAGGACAGGCAAACAAAATATAGAGTCTTTTCTTAAGTTGAATGTTTCCTTTTTCTGCTCGCTCTCTTTCTTCTCTCTCCGGCCTGTACAGAGATACTACAGCTCAATATATCTTCTTTCACTTGTGAACAAGTGTATTACGGCAGGACAATTAGTGAATTGTCTCAGTGCGGAAACAATCCAGCCAATCTCTTCACTATAGCCAATTTTTCACTACTGCAAGGTCCATTATAGCCAGGTGTACCTGTATAGCGCCTGTACTGCCAGAGCTTGACACTCGAGTTGTATGCTAGTGCGCCGTTAGCTACCAGGTCAGAATGAGGATAGTCGTGTAGGATCAAGCTGAAGGAACATGTGCCGAGACTAACTAAGAAGTACACTTTGCATCTCTTAATTGTTATCACACTGCAGAGATCGGTCAGAGGTCAAACCTGCTTCTAGTACTGGTAGTTCAACCTAATGGCGCGCTAGCATATAACTCACGTAGATACGGTATATGTGTACCATAGACTTGGTAGTGCTATGAAGTACAGCAAGTGGTTCTGTATTGTCATACCCAGAGTCTTTGCACTGCCAAGACAATTAAATAATTGTGCGACCAAGGCGTGTTTCTGCCGTTAGAAGTGTTGAAAGGTCTTCGCCGCCATATTATGATCATCATATACTAACCTCACATGTTCTATACTAACATGTGAGAGATTGTCATTATCGTCATATCATGTGATATGATGTAGGATGTGGGTGATATAATGCACATCATAGTCATGTATATATGCATATGGATGTAGGCTCTCGCTCATCCATCTCTTCATCTTTTCTACTATCATGTCCTGTATGTCCTTCCATACATCTACTGAAATACATGCTCATATATACATATTCATACATACGTATATCTATCTTCACACTGGGTGAAGTGTTCCTTTATTGGTCATACATCTGTACCGCTGCTCTTGTTTTTTTATATCATAACCTGATATTCCAACAAGAAGTGCGAGAGTCTGGTGCCAAGACTAGTTAGAAGGAGTGCAATCTGACTTTCCAATAGCTTTAGATCAAGGCTTGAGCATACTAGTACCTAGGGGGTATATAGACAAAAGTGCTGAGAATACACTAAAATGCGCCATACAACCAGGGTCAGTAGCAGGGGTATTTTTGCAGGCAATCGGTGAATTAGACGTCAATATGGAGTAGCAGCACCTCCAACAGCAGTTATCCTTTGTAACCTCCTATACATCCTACTAACTAAAGACAAGCCGTGATAGAATATATCTCTACTCCTACTTCAACTTCACTTTATACTGTCCCAGTACATTTGGTAGATCCTTTGACGTGTCCGGTAATCTACTTCTACCCTTTCCGCAATATCCCGCCATTTCATTCTTCCAACGTTTCTCAATGTGATTATCCTAATTCTCTCATTCCATGTTGTCTCCTTCCCCTACCACGTTGCAACCTTGATAGTTCAGCTGGCTCGCTTCATCCCTAAAACCCCTGGAGACACCCCAGCCAGGCATTGCAGTGCGATCTCAAAATTAGTTAGAGTCCTCATCATTAACCCTCATCCCCGCGTGCATACCGTGTATAGGTACCGTATTATTTCGAGTTATTCGCTAGCGTGGGTGGCGCCTGCAATACAGCAATCAGAATGCGATCCCTACAAACGTACCATGTCTGGCTGCGCATGCACTACCGCTCATAGAGGAAAAGTATCTACTCACTGACTGATATGTTAAGAATGTACGGTACACTCACATCTTGCTATACGGGACTGCATAAATCAGTCCAAATCTGTCCAGTATCATATACAGTTGAACCTGGCTATAGTGAAGTATAGAAATCTGGCAAATCTCTTCACTATAGCCAGGTTTCACTATAGAAAGGGTCACGTGAGCCAAGAAAGGGTCATGTGGGCCAAGAAAGGTCACGTGGGCCAGGAAAAGCAGGGTGAGAGAAAAAATTACTGTATGTGGCATTCTGTACATACCTTTCCAACTAATCTGATTGGCACAACACCTCCATAACTTTCCAACGGTCAGTCAATTTCTCTATCAATTCTATATATCTGCCAGACTATTTACCTACCAGCCCTACATATCTATCAGTCTATATACGATCGCTATGCCTCGACAACCACAACGTAGATTTGGGCGTTCGGCACTGGACGAATGGAAGATATGTCAAGCCCGACAACAACCCGGCCAACAAGCCGGAGAGATGAAACTCGAGGACTTCTGCAAGCTATTTCCAAATTCCGATGGAAATCCTATACTATTATCATCAATGTCTGGAGTGTTGAAGCAAAGTGTTATACTATTAGCAAATCCTCCTGTTGGATCATCTGCTTTGAGATTCAAGAACCGTTCTGAACAGTTCCCAATTTTTGAATGATTACTAGCTGAGTGGATTGAAAAAGCAGTAGCTGCAAAGGTGTTGATTAGTGATGAGATGATTAAGGAATAGGGACGTAACTTAATGTGGGAGCTACAGCAACGAGTGGGGATTGCTGATATCCAAAACTTTGAAGAGGATTATATGGGCTTTGAACTCTCCAATGGCTGGCTTACTGGGTTCAAGACATGGAATGGTTTGGCCAAACAGAGGTATGCTGGAAATGCTGGATCCACGGATCCTGTAATTATAGAGCCTGCAAGAGTACATCTTCAAGATGCATTAGAGAATAGGCTACCAGGTGATGTTTATAATATATTCATGTAAATTCCTACACTCTATCTAAGTTGTGCCAAGGCCACTGCCAATACTACGTCACTTCATTATATCCAGTGCACTTTGGCTATAGCTGAATTAATAAATCCCTGCAAGCGCTTCACTATCACTATAGTCTTTATTTCACTATAGTTAGGGCGGAATACATGTGTCCTGAAACAATCTGGCCAATCTCTTCACTATAGCCAATTTTTCACTACTGCAAGGTTCATTATGGCCAGGTGTACCTATAGCTAATATCCGGTATAGCAAATAGCGTGGGGGCCAGTGGGGGCCATTGGGCATTAGCGGGGTAGAAGTCAAGATAGAGCTCCAGTGCTTCTAGACACTACCTACCTAACAATTGATTTACAGCTATCACCGACAATGCTACCAAACAAGAGAAAGAGATTAAGCGATCTGGAGCGGCATAAGGTTTGTGTGAAAAGACAAGATCCCCGATATGCAAAGATGACTTATGAGGAGTTTGGAGCTCTTTTTCCTCGGCCAGACAGTAGGCCTATGGCAAGTTCTGTTATTTCATTCTTGTCTTGTTGTTGCGTTCTTGTCTTGTTGTTGCATTCCTGTCTTGTTGTTATATTCCTGTCTTGTTGTTGTGTTCCTGTCTTGTTGGGTTATTACGCTGTTGTTACTCTTCCGTTATAGTAATAAATATTTCTATGTGATTAATCCCTATATCAATCCCTGCAGCCCCTCTACGGTCCATCCGGTACGGTATCTAGTATATATAGCAAGAAATTATCTCTCCTAAATTGCCTGGATTGGCAAATTTTGGCGCAATCCGTCTGGTATAGTAAGGTCTAAGTGTATACTGCAAAGTCCTTTAAGAAGCTCTTGCAGGTGCCACCCACGCTAGCGAATAACTCGAAATAATACAGTACAGAAGTCACCCGAGTTTGCCATACATATATATGCGTACACCACATGCAGCGTCTGGCAGTTCCACCGGACAGGCAGTACAACCAGACAGCTGAATCTGGGTATACTAGCATGGGCGTGGCAGTCAGAAATGACAATAGTTAGCGCAAATGAAGAAAAGAACGTTAGTATTCAAGGCATGTACATGTATATATTAAGGTGTAAATGGGAAAAAATGAAGAATTGATTTTGATAGTACATATGAATAATTATCAGTAGCTATTGTAGTATATCATCTATACGCTGCCTCATAGCCTTAGGCTCCCTTTGGGGGAAAGGCGTAGAGACTCAAAAAAAAAATCATATATACGTACAGTGCCAACCCGCAGCTAAGTAAGGCATACAGCAGTGGTAAGACAAAAGCCAGCTGGCTTACCTTGAGCTGAGTTTTCTACCAGGATTTTCAATCGAGTAACATAATGTCGGAAGTCATCAGCACAAATGCAAGGAGTACTGCCACCCGTAGTACCAGTAAACGTCAGGGAGAAATAAGTGATTTTGATAAAGGGGGATGACATGACGAAGGTGTATTAAAAAGAGAGATTGTACATCGATTGGGCGGAATGAGTCCACAATCCGAAATTTTTTTTAAACGGTGTATAAAGAGCAAATCTATATACAAAATGAAACTAATATAACTAGTAATTCAAGTATGTAGAAAATGATCAAAACCCTGACAATGTTATATGGAGTGGCTAGCCTCCTAACATTACAGAAACAATGGGTGATAAAATCATAGATATTATTCAAGATGACCGCTCAATACAAAGTCTGCTCTACATCAGAAGGTAGTAGATGAGATAGTAAAAGTACATCCACAACCTTTAAGTGAATATCTGAAGTGCAAAGGATATCGAAAGTGAATTGCTAGAAAGAGACCTAAGCTAACAGCAGCACATGCTGCTGTTCGGCTTAGATAGACTATTAAAAGACGAGATTGGACTGAGGAACAATAGCGTAATTATATTTGGAGTGATGAGTGTAGTGTTGAGAAAGATGGTACTGGGACTGTTAAGTGGGTTTTTAGGCATGAAAGTGAAGACCAAAATATGGTTGGATTAGCTGATGGAACTAAGTATGTATTCTTTACTGTTTTTATACTATTCTAACAGATTTATAGTACTGCCAAACAAGTTACTGTAATGGTCTGGGGATGCTTTTGGGGGGCTACACTTGGATATCTATCAGCAAAAAAAAACTTGTCTTATAACGCGTCACCTGGCATTGCAACGGGCGCCTGTCCCCCATGCATTCTGCACCTTGCCAACGCCTTCCTCCTCTCTGATGCCTCGATCTCCCTTACCAACGCTATCGCTCCAATTTTCATCACATAATGCCATTTGCTGTACATCCGACATTCTCACAATCTTTCACCACTTCTGTCGCCACCTAACTTCCCCCCACTATATTCTCTCCTTTACATCACTACTGACGGTTTTGTACTACACCTTCCTTTCCCAACGCACATAATTCACTGGCCAGGTGATCTAACCTACTAGGTATGCACAATCACTCTCACAGTACTCACCAACTAGGGCAATAAGATCGCCAAACATAGCTATTTACTCTTATCGTACTTGCTACCTGGGGCACCAATTTTACCAGACATAGGTAACAACTCTTCTAGTACTTGACTATTGGGGCGTGCTTTTGCCAGGCATAGACAACAACTCGCTTAGTACTCGGTGGCAGGGGGAATAAGATTATCAGACATAGGTATCTACTCTACCACTACTCACTGGCTGGGCCATCGATTTTCACAGAAAGTAGCTAATAACTCTGTCAGGACCCACTGGCTGTGGCAGCGATTTTGCCAGGCAATTCCCTCGACTCGCCCAATACCTGCCAGCTATAATAGGAAATTCACAATTACTATATTGGGATATTTCCATCTGGAATTTCGAGGTTTAATTTGGAATCATTTCTATCAGACGCGACTGATCCGGTGAGGAGGTTAGGGAGGTTGGGTATAAGACAATGTGGCAGGATACCGGTAGGTAGTTCAGGTTCCCCCCTTTCTGCTGGGACTTAGAGAATTTGAAAAGCATGGCTAACAGTAACCTAGCACTCGTCCACATCTCTACTAGCACTCGCCCACATCTTTACCAGTACTGACCAGCTGTGGCAGCTATTTCGCCAGGTATAGCCAACAACTCTCCCAGTACTCAGTCGGTGTGGGAATGAACTCGCTAGACTTAGGTAACAACTCTGTCACTACTCACTGGCTGGGGCAGTGATTTCGCACAGTATAGCTAACAGCTCTGCTAGGACTCACCGGCTGGGGCAATCAGATCGATATTTACTCTCCTCTTACTTATCGGCTGGGGCAGCAGTTTCACGTAGTATCAGAAATTTCGTACACTTTAGCTAACAGCTCTGCTAGGACTCACTGGCTGAGACAATCAGATCAGTATTTACTCTTGTCTGACTTGGTGGCTGGGGCAGCAATTTCATGCAGTATCAGAAATTTGGTACAGTTTAGCTAACAGCTCTGCTAGGACTCGGCAGCTGGGGCAATCAGGTTGGTATTTACTCTCCTCTTACTTGCTAGCTGGGGCAGTAATTTTGTGCAGTATTAGCAATTTCGTACAGTATAGCTAACAGCTCTGCTAGAACTCGCCAGCTAGGGTACTCAGATCGGTATTTACTCTCCTCCTACTCGGCAGCTGGGGCAATCAGATCAGTATTTACTCTGCTCTTACTCGCCGGCTGGGCAGCAATTTCATGCAGTATCAGAAATCTCGCAAAGGATAGCTAACAAGTCTGCTAAAACTCGGCAACTGGGGCAAACAAATCGGTATTTACTCTACTCTTACTCGCTGGCTGGGGTAGCAATTTCGTGCAGCATCAGAAATTTCGCACAGGATAGTTAACAGCTCTACTAGGACTTGGCGGCTGGGGCAATCAGATCGGTATTTACTCTGCTCTTACTCAGCGGCTGGGGCACCAATTTCGCCCAGTATCAGAAATTTCGCACAGGATAGCTAACAACTCTGCTAGGACTCAACAGCTATGGCAAAGTGAATAAACGAGCATGATGATGAAAATACTTGTGGGAACAGCATGGAATATGCGTCTATTATATACATAGATCTAGATAGAATAGCCTAGAAATAAAAATGCAAATAAAAATAAGAATAAAAATAAAAATATATGCAGCAGATTCCAGAAGCGCCAGTGCTGCAGATACCGCCAGTGAGATTATGGGAGTATCACAGTTACGTTGAAAGTACAAGTCATACAGAGTATGCATTAGTTACGGTAAAAGGAGAGAAGGAGCGTTGGAGGGACTACAGATTGCGTCCGATAATTGCCAAGATGATGAGGAGGTGAAGTTAATTGGCAAGGCGATGAGGAGATGAAGTTAATTGGCAAGGCGATGAGGAGATGAGGAAGGGATGAGAAGGTGGAGTGCATTAGAAAGGGAGGCGAAAACCGAAAATCCATATAGTGCGAGGCGATTCTTGTAGCATGAAGTTCTGCTTATAGGGATTGTGTGCGCGGCACGCACATAATGCAAACTATTTTTTTTGCTAATGTCTTTACACTATGATAGATGGCCGAAATAATGTAAAGCATCATGTGGAGATATTGGAAGATCTTCTACCACAGGTGAAAGCAGATATGGAGGCTGCTGGAGTTTCCAGTCCTGTCTTTATGCGAGATAACTCTCCTATCCACAATTCTTATCGTGCTCTCATTTGGTTGCAAGAAGCAGGGTAGGAGATAGCAGATCATCCAGCTTGCTCTCCAGACCTAAGTCCTCTTGAACATGTTTGGCACTACCTTAAGAGGATTTTACATCAAAAGTTTCCTCATCTTGCTTCTGACTAGCGGCTGTCAAAAAGAATAGAAGGAAATTCCTACTAGTCTACTACTATGGGCTGCCCCCATATAACTGACCACCTACATACATATGACTGAGGTCAACATGCTAGCTATTTTCGGAAATCCTGAAATGCTAGGCAAGCAGAGTGGAAAGAAACCATTCTGACCAAATTCAGATCCATGGAAACAATTATGCTCTACAACATGGCAGCCCTCATGTCCTGCCAAAACCAACATATTACCCAATATCTCCAGTATACGATATGACCTCCTCGTCTACCAGCACCCCCCCCCTACTTCACCATATAGGCTGAATATCAGGCAGGTGAGCCTAGTAGCATGAGGAGGCCTTTATCAAGCAGCTATCCTTACGTTAAAACCGCTCTTATAGCAGCAGCCTACAATATAGTGAAATCGTATGCTATCAAATAAGCCATTCACTACTGTAAAATATGCTATTTTGAGAATTCACTGATTTATGCTACCCTGAACCTCCTGCTCTCAATCCACTGCAAATATGTATTCATGGTACTCTCGACCGCCGTGGAAAGGCTTCCAATAGCACCAATATGTCCACGCATTAAAGACCACTCCACCCTATGACCCTCCCCAACAATCCCCCCCCCTAAACCTCCTCTACACCCCTTATAGGCTGAATATTGAACGGGGAGGTCATATTGCATACTGGAGATATTGAGTAATATGTTGGTTTTGGCAGGACATGAGGGCTGCCATGTTGTAGAGTGTAATTGCTTCCATAGATCTGAATTTGGCCGGAATGGTCGCTTTCTACTCTGCTTGCCTAGTATTCCAGGATTTCCGAAAATAGCTAGTGTGTTGACCCCAGTCATATATAGGTGGTTAGTCATATACTGTATTATTTCGAGTTATTCGCTAGCGTGGGTGGCGCCTGCAAGGTGTTCTCTAAACCAGTTGCAGGCCGATTTGCACGCCATACAGCAACCGTGCATACTTGTCACAAATTCGTTGATTTTGTGGAGGTTCACAACAAATGTCTTTTTCACCTGCCTATTTGGGAATAGTGTATATGTGAGCATATATGCGTGTATATGCGCATATGCGAACTGGGCCTTGGCATGTGCATGCGTATATGCATTCCATAAATTACGTGACTGCATTTTATTATGTCACAGCAAAGTCACAATTGTGGTACATATTTCCAACCACCATTATTCCACCCCAGTTGTCTACACCCACTCCCTCACCCACTTCACGCGGTCCTGCTGCCGCTCAGCACGTTGTTGTCACTATTCCCTCAACTGCCATTTGAGGCTGTGCCTTCCACAAGGGGAGAGAGAGGAGGGGGCAAGAGGAGAGTGGAGGGCAAGATGAGGGGGGGGTCGGAATAAGGAGGGCACAGAAGGCAATGGAAGTGGGGGAGAAAGCAAGGGAATTACCCCTTGCAGGGGTGAGGGTATTGGGACTGGGAGGTCTCACAGGGCTGCCAGCGAGGGTGGCTAGTTTTCCTCATTATCGGCCCCTTAACATCGGTCAGTCAACACCTGAGGTAGTTCTAGTTCAAGATCACTTTGGTGGCTGGGGGGTGATGGAGAATCCTCCAGAATATCCACCTCTGTAGGGGCTTCAGATGGCGGCGAACAGTAGAGTCGATAGAAGAAATCTCGACAGTGGTCATAGTCCAGGTTTAGTAGGTGACCCGGATAAAGTGACGTGGTGACAGCTCTGAGGAAGCTGGGAGGGAGGGTTAGCTAGAGTTCAAAAACACGCCCAAGTCATGCCAATAATCTTCAATTACCACTGATAACACTTTCTAGTCTCGAGGTCAACTCCCTTTTGCAGTACAGAGACATATGCACTGGCAGTTTTCCAGTGGACTGTTTCTCCAGTGGGAGAACATTACATCAATACATCTCTCATTGCTGCCCTGTAATGATTTGGAAAATCTCCAAACATCATCTGGCAATGACTTGGGAGAAAAAAACACAGCTGAGTATAACATGGGGGCCATACCTGTAGCTCAAGTGGGACGGGCTTGGTGGGTTGCTGGAGGGGCTGGAGGTGCTGGAGGTATGGCGGGTATGGCGGGTGCCAGTGGGGGGAGCACGGTGGGTGGAGGGGCATGGCGAGATACCTTTCTGGATGGCATTGCAGAAGGGGGGTTAAATGAACAGAGATGGAAAAAACATGAGATGTGAGATGGAAAAGACATGAGATGTGAGATGGAAAAGACGTGAAATGTGAGATGGAGAAGAGATGGGGAGGACGTGAGATGTGGAGGGCACTCAAGTGGTACTCAGGTTATACTCCGAAGTTCAATGTGAGGTTCTTGCCTAAGCAAACACCTGCGTCATAGGTGGTGGGGATGAGTAATGGTATGAGAGGCCAGTAGATTTAGATTAGAAATATAGTGAAGTCATTTAGCTTCAACCGCATATGCATACACACATCGCATATACACTGCATAT
>Ga0307514_10003767_pt1 | contig 14298 bp, 9 predicted proteins | sample 16_EM_MG_FD_203088 | JGI IMG/M metagenome (GOLD analysis project Ga0307514, IMG submission 203088) | Populus trichocarpa ectomycorrhiza microbial communities from riparian zone in the Pacific Northwest, United States - 16_EM | ecosystem: Host-associated > Plants > Roots > Unclassified | place... | reverse complement strand
AATCTCTTTCCCATGTTCAACGATCTCTCACTCAGCATCTAGATGCACACCAGACGCAATCCTAGCTTGATAGTTGGCTTCAGCGCTCAGCTTAGTCTAGTTGCACTCTTATATCTTGCTACACCCTGTCACATATTTCATTATATCAAGTATTTTTTACCTGTGGCTAAATTAATAAATCGCACAAGGCACTTCACTTTCACGATAGCCCTTTTTTCACTATAGCGAGGGCGAAATAGCTGTGTGCAGAAACAATCCGTGGCGGAGCTTCCGTATAGCAAGGTTTACCTGTACCTACCAAATTATTGAAATCTATGCCTATGGGAGAAGGATGCAACTAGACCCTAAGCCAATGAGAGAGCAGGCAGAGCTCTGTCACCTGACACTGCTGTAACTGCTCACATCTGGTATCTGGGTATTTGATAAACAACACATCGCACACACACACACACACACACACACACATACCACACACAACACAACGACACACACAACACCGTCCCTTTGATCGTGATATTTACATATAAAACTATGGCCGAAGTACTAGGTGCGGTCGCAAGCGCAGTGGCTGTGGTTGAAGCTGCTGGCAAGGTCTGGTCGACTGGCTGGAAATACTATCAGGTAAGAATACCCCCAGGAAGTTTAAGCCACAATCAGTAGTAAATAATTTTATATGGGGTTAGGGTGCTAAGAATGCCCAATCCGAGATGAATGACCTTATGAATAGCATTATGGCTCTGCAAACCGCATTTCAGCAAGTTAAAAACTTGGCGGAAGGTCCTGGTGCCACCAAGCTGATTGCATTGAAGCCGCTCCTCGAAAGTAGCTCTGTGGAACTTGGAAAGGAGTTTAATCGAATTTTTCAGATTTTACAGCCAGGGCTCGGGCAAAGGGCGGGAAGGAAAGTGCTGAGACAGAGGTTGAAGTGGCCATTTCAAAAGGCGGATGTGGAACAAATTCTTCAGTTACTTGAGCGGCATAAATCCGCTTTGACTTTTGCCATGAATTCTGACCAGATGTAAGGGCCTAACTCGACTGGAGTCATAGTATACGCTAATATCTATATCTAGGACGGCTGTTATTGCAAGTGACCACTATTAATCCGTTCGCTCAGAACTAGTACTAATTAGTAGTACGTATACAGTCACAGCAACAAAGCACAAATATTGCAAAGTTACCATGCGCTGAAGGCGCTACCCACGACGACTGGCTCCGGCAGCATGAGGATCATTGTTTGAAAGATACGCGAGTAGAGCTTCGTAAGGAGATTATGGACTGGTGTGACGACCCGAACAGCAAATGCATCTTCTGGCTGAACGGAATGGCTGGGACTGGCAAATCCACAATTTCTCGCACAATTTCTCGAGAGCTTGCAGAAAAAAAGAGACTTGCAGGGAGTTTCTTTTTTGCACGAGGCAAAAAGGATATCAGTCACTCTCGCATGTTCTTCACTATGATTGCCGCCCAGCTTGCCACCAGTTTGCCAGTACTCCGGACATACATCTCAGATGCCATTGACAACAATCCTGCCATCTTTAAACGAGGATTGCGGGAACAATGGAATCAACTCATCCTTCATCCTTTAAAGAATGCCCCTACTCAATCAATCCAACTGGTTGTAGTAATTGATGCACTTGATGAATGTGACAGCATGCAAGATATCCAATTAATCCTCCTCCTACTTGAAGAAGCCAAAGATCTCAAGACAGTTCGGATCAAGATCTTCCTGACCAGCAGACCAGAAATCCCCATCTTTGATGGATTTCGTCAGCTGTCTGGTGAGGCATACCAGGATTTTATACTCCATAATATCCCGCTTGATATAGTTAGTGCAGATATATCTACTTTCTTTCGCCAAAAGCTGTCGCCACTGAAAGCCAAACATGGGTTGGGGACACCATGGCCAGATGAGCTAGTTATTGCACAATTGGTGGAAAGGGCAGCTGGGCTGTTTATCTATGCTGCAACAACGCTTCGATTTATTCAAGACGGCATAGATGATCCTGAAGAACAACTCTCTTTAGTTCTGAGTGCAACCAAGTCATCCCGGTCGGCTACAGAGGATCTTGATGGCATATATACAACAGTACTCCAGCACTCAGTTCTTGGAAAGCGGGATTCTCAAGAGTGTGAGCAATTAGCAGGACGGTTCACGCAAGTGGTTGGATCCATTGTGGTAATGTTCGATACTATGCCAGCTAGAAATCTAGCACAGCTGCTTCAAATACCATTCAAAATGGTTTCCAGAACTTTGGACTCTTTGCGTTCTGTACTTAATGTCCCAGAAGACGAAAGCCAGCCTGTCCGATTATTTCACCTATCTTTCTGTGACTTCCTACAGGATTCTCAGAGGTGCCGTGATTCTCGATTTCAGATAGGTGAGAAAGAGAGACATACCAGTCTATTTCGAAAATGTATGTCGCATATATCTCAGCTTCAGGAAAATATATGCGGCCTTTGCGGCCCTGGAGTTTTGATTACCGAGATTCCCAACGATACGATACAAGACAGCATTCCACCACACGTTCAATATGCATGCCGTCACTGGCTTGATCACTGGCGACTTGGGAATCCAGTGGAGGAGGACATCAAGACCATTCGGCAATTTCTTGAGCAAGACTTTCTTCACTGGTTGGAGGGACTCAGCTTAATCGGAGAGGTATCAAATGGAGCTCATATAATAATAACTCTAGAGGAAATACTATCTGTGAGTTACAATACTCATTAGTTTGTACAGAGAATAGTATTGACTTGAAAACAGCCACAATTCGGGGACTATAATCCAGGATTGATAGAACTTGTATATGATGCCAAACGGTTTGTATTACAGATGAGGACAATTATTGAAATGGCCCCTCTTCAGGTCTACTACTCGGGACTTTTATTTACTCCAAGATCAAGCCTGATTCGAGTAGGACACTTAAAAAATATCCCTTGGGTTACTATAGAACCCAACATGGCAGATGAGTGGAGCTCATTGATACAAACGCTAGAAGGCCATACCCGTGATGTCAATTCGACTGTATTTTCACCCGATGGAAAGCTTGTTGCCTCTGCATCCAACGACAACACGGTCAGATTATGGGATACATCAACAGGAAAGCAATATGGAGTTTTGGAAGGCCATACCCGCAAGGTCAATTCAGCTGTGTTTTCACCCGATGGCAAGCTTGTTGCCTCTGCATCCCACGACAAAACGGTCAGATTATGGGATACATCAACAGGAAAGCAATGTGCAGTTTTAGAAGGTCATACCGTTTGGGTCTATTCGGCTGTGTTTTCACCTAATGGAAAGCTGGTTGCCTCTGCACCCTGGAACACCACGGTCAGATTATGGGATACATCAACAGGAAAGCAATGTGGAGTTTTAGAAGGTCATACCGATTGGGTCCAATCGGCTGTGTTTTCACCTAATGGAAAGCTTGTTGCCTCTGCATCCAACGATAAAACGGTCAGATTATGGGATACATCAACAGGAAAGCAATGTGGAGTTTTGGAAGGTCATACCAATCGTGTCCATTCGACTGTGTTTTCACCTGATGGAAAGCTTGTTGCCTCAGCATCCTGGGACAACACGGTCAGATTATGGGATACATCAACCGCAAAGCAATGTGGAGTTTTGGAAGGTACTTCGGCTGTGTTTTCACCTGATGGAAAGCTTGTTGCCTCTGAATCCTTGGATTCAAAAGTCAAATTATGGGATACATCAACAAGAAAGCAATGTGGAGTTTTGAAAGGCCATACCGGTCCGGTCAATTCGACTGTGTTTTCACCTGATGGAAAGCTTGTTGCCTCTGCATCCGACGACAAAACGGTCAGATTATGGGATGCATCAACAGGAAAGCAATGTAGAGTTTTGGAAGGTCATACCTGTTGTGTCAATTCGGCTGTGTTTTCACCTGATGGAAAGCTTGTTGCCTCTGCATCCGAAGACGGAACGGTCAGATTATGGGATGCATCAATGGGAAAGCAATATGGAGTTTTGGAAGGTCACACCGATCGTGTCAATTCGGTTGTGCTTTCACCTGATGGAAAGCTTGTTGCCTCTGCATCCTGGGACACCACGGTCAGATTATGGGATACATCAACAGGAAAGCAATATGGAGTTTTGGAAGGTCATACCAGTTTTGTCAATTCGGCTGTGTTTTCACCTGATGGAAAGCTTATTGCCTCTGCATCCGACGACAAAACGGTCAGATTATGGGATCCATCAACAGCAAAGCAATGTGGAGTTTTGGAAGGTCATACTGATCAGGTCACTTCAGCTGTGTTTTCACCCAATGGAAGGCTTGTTGCCTCTGCATCCATGGACAAAACGGTCCGATTATGGGATACATCAACAGGAAAGCAATGTGGAGTTTTGGAAGGTCATACCAATTGGGTCAGTTCAGCTGTGTTTTCACCTGATGGAAAGCTTGTTGCCTCTGCATCCTGGGCCAACACGGTCAGATTATGGGATACATCAACAGGAAAGCAATGTGGGGTTTTGGAAGGTCATACCAATGGGGTCTATTCGGTTGTGTTTTCACCTGATGGAACGCTTGTTGCCTCTGCATCCAACGACAAAACAGTCAGATTATGGGATACTACAAAAAAAACCACCATACAAATCATAAAAACTCATGACACCATCAAGATTACGAAGTTTTCCAATGACGGAATGCATCTACATACGAGTCACGGCGTACTGCAACTCAAGTCATCTCTTCACAGCGGCGGCAATCGAGAACTACCACACACGTTAACTCATTCCCTGTATGTTACTGATCAATGGATCACATGCAACATGAAAAAATTGCTCTGGCTTCCTGCCGACTACCGCCTATCCTGCTCTGCACTAAATGACACTGCCAACCTTCTTGTCATTGGATCTGCCTCCGGTAGAGTTATTTTCATATCTATTGATTTTACCGCTCTCCCGGCTGTGTATCTCCAGCCACCTGTTGCTGTCTTAGCAGGTAAGGGCCTCCTTGGACTTATTGTCTATTAAAAGCTTTGATAAACTAATTCACTGGTTGGTATATTTCAGGTGCAAGTTAAATCAATGGAACCACAGTTTGGGTATGGTGAGCCGGGCATTAGGTGTTAGTGTGACTTTGTGATATGATTTGTATATGAGCAACGCAGAGTAAGGAGGGGGGGGTGCGATGAAAGAAGTATCATGCCATAAAAGATTTCCTTAGTTATTCACTCTCTGATTACCTCGATTTATACTGCAACTCAGAGCCAGAATTCACATTCTACGAGCAACAAGAGCAGGGATATTACCTTCATAGAGCTCGAGACTACCTACCTGCCCATCTAGGGAAGAATATGTTTTAGTTGGCTGAGGATGAAGTTGAGGGAGTGCCGAGTAGTTCCTCCTGTACATTATCGATATTGAAAAGGCTCGAGGTCACATCGGAGAAAGTGATGTCGGACAGCTAGCAATGCTGCCATATATAGTGAAATTCACAGCCATATGGTGAAATCTACGTCTTGCCATGTTCTTTCCAACGACTGACCTTTTTCCCAATAAAAATATAAAATATCAAAACGAGTTACCCCAGTTTCAAAGGAGGGAGGCCCAAGCTTGAGAGCGAATCATCAATACTGGAGCTTTCGCTTTGAAACTGGAGCATTAAGGATGGATACTCTACTGCTCTCTAGCCTAAATAGTATTTGGGGCAATTCACTTTTTGCCTCTACTTACCTGGAATCGAACTACAGTATAGCCCTCAATTTATAACCAAAGCCGTAAAGTAAAGAACTTACATACCACTGCGATGGAAGCTCATACAATGGACAAAAGGCCCATTTTGCTATTTTTGTTTGTTTTTTGAGTCTATACGTCTATGAAGCGACAACCCTGACCAGTATGTAGGAGAAATCGAGTCCCAACTGCACCGCCAAGTTCTGTAATTTCCCTATCCTTGTGGAAGCTGCGGACAAGACTTGCATGTACCTAGCTACACGATCAGGTTACCGTAGCAGAAATAAAAGCGAAAAACACAGCCATGTTAACTACCAGCCAGGAGGCCCAGTAACTCTAGCTAAATATGAACTAAATAAAAGCCATGAGTAGAATTAACCACCTTATAGGCTCGCCCATGAGCACTATATATTTTCTATAATTTGGTAGGCATATTCAACGCCTTCACCTTCCAATTATGACCTTCTATAGCTGCTAGGTAGTAGGCTCGTTCTGCTCAGCCGTATTCCTGCTCTGTTGCAATAGGACGATCACTTTCTCAGATGATTAACTATTTTGAGTTCCAATTAATGCAGGGCATAGGTAGCCATAGACCGTAAGGCATAATTAGAGACCTATAAGTTCTATGTTCTATGATCTGTAGACTTTGATGGCAGCTTCCGAAGGTCAAATTTCATGACCAGTCGGTTGGTTCATGAACTGTGACTGCAACAGTACAACATAAGTTTAATAGCTAGTATCAAGGATAGAGGTACAGTACATACATTTATTAGGTCAAGTAAATAATTCATACTTGGAGTATTCGGTATGTTATATACTGTACCTACGGTACTGGGGGTGGTAGTGTTCTCGTGCCCAGACTCTATACCTGCGCTGTCGCCATCTGGGCACGAGAACAGGTGGTAGTTAAGTAGCAAGCGCTTTGGCAGGATGAATCTTTTTTTAGGGGTCTTTCCCCCGCTGTGTTCCCATACCTACTCGGGAATGCTTGGCATTTGTCCTGCTCAAAATAAAGGCTATGGATGGGGCAAGAATGAACTTTTTCTATCCGGCTCCCACCACCATGCCCCCACTTCGGTCCTCTATCCTCCGGAATATGTACGCACCCATCTGCTGCCACGCCCTCTTTTCCCGGCCATCTCCCCGTAGATAAATACAAACAACAAAAGAAGTTCGTTAAAAATCCCCTTCCCTTATCTCAGGTCCAGACCGTAGTCCCCGTCGGGATCTTTCACCTTCTTCCGCCACATCTCCGTCTCATCAATCTGCTCCACGTCCCCCACCGTCTCCCTATGTCCTCTCCATGTATGCAAGCCAGTGCTAGGTGCTTCCTGGTTTCTCCATACCTCCCGCATTTTCGGCACTGGTCCGAGACGTCGCTGTCCAGGACATGCCGCCAGGCTTGTAGGTTGCCTTTGCTACGTCTGGTGCCGAGACTAGCCTTTTCCGGTGCGACAGCAGTCCAGACGTCGCTAGCGGCTTTCACCACCCTTCTGCCAAGCCGCTAGGGTCTGGAGCGAGACTGTAGTTGACTCTGGCCTTGCGGTTTGCGGTTCCATTTCACCACCCTTCCCATTCCTGTCCCCTCTCCTCCGCCCTTCTCCTTTTCCACTATCTTGCCTCAGCCCCCCCTCCGCTATCGCCTTTTCCATCCCCTCATCCTCACCTTCCAACTCCGCTCCCTCCTTGGCTAACTGGTCTGCTTTTTCATTACCTTGAGTTCCGACATGTGCCTTGACACAGGCAAATCTGACCGCGAGTGTCGCCTGCCTCCGCCGCACTTCCTCTATCACCTCCTTCAACTCCCCAGTTCTTGCCTTCCCAGTCCGTGCTGCCTTTCGCACGGCTGCAATTGCCGCTTGAGAGTCTGAAAGGATCAATGCTTTACGGTCCTCTGGCGCTGCTCGCAATCCCCCTCTCATTCCCACCACCTCTCCGTCCCATAACGTCGCCATCTTCCCCATCCCCCTTCCTTCCCGTCAGCGTACCATCCCCCCCGCCCCCAACTCCGATGGCGTCTTTCCTGGCTTTATGGATAGCGAGCTCCCACTTGTCCGCTTTGGATTCTGCATTGGCTTGGAGCTTCGCTTCCGGTATCTCCCCTTTCTCGACCCTCCCCCCAACGCTCAACCCCTCAACCCCGTCTCCAATCATAGCCGCTTTGTTGAGTATGGCAGACGTCACCGAAGTGAAGTCGTCATCTTTTGAGTTTTCCCACTGCAGACTGCAATCTTTCCGACCTCCCCAGCTCCCAATTCGTCCCCGGTATATATCCTTCCCGGGGCCCATCCACATATCCCCGAGCGCTGCTGGGTCCCGCATCATCTTTCCCAACAGCAGAGCCTGCGCCGCGTCCAAGGCTGTCCTTGGACTCTCCACTCCTGCGATCTCTCTTTGCGTGCGCCTGACGGTATTCATGCACTTGGAGAGAGCCTGGCACTGGAGATCCACCATCTTCTGTTCCCACCTCTCCTGCCCCCGCCACCCCAGCTCCGCTCCCCACATCACGACCGCCCTGATCATCCCCGTGTGCAAGAATGAACTACTTAAGCCTAAAGTATAAATAAATGAGATTAAGAAGTGACCACCCTGTTATGTGCATTTGCCGCCACAGATAATTACAGGCAAGTCTTTCTCAAATGCCTCGAAGAACCCAACGTGGTCAAGATGAACCAAAACCTTCAAATTCCGTGATGCATAATAGTGGTGGGGTATGTCGGAATTCGGATTATTATACCTAACTAGACTAGGTAATGATCGATGAGATAGCCCTTACCAAGTACTGTACCGGTACTGTACATCTACTAGCTGGAACATGCCTACCAACCTATGGGAGAAGGACGCAACTGGTAGAGTCTAAAGGAAAGTCAATAAGAGAGCAAGCAGCGGTAATAGAGTGCATACCTACATGCGGAGAGCGCAGGGCCAATAGACCTTTTCAAGAGGGGTCTGACTACCTAATACCTAGACCTTGAGAACTCGAGTATATATACTCGACTGATCGCAACGTGGGTCCTGTCACCTGACACTGCTGTAACTGTACTTACTATCCGCAGATATTTAATAAAACAACGCAACACAAACACCAACGACACAACACAACGGGCATACGCAAAATAACAACACGACATAACGACAGCACCATCCCTTTGATCGTGATATTTACATATAAAACCATGGCCGAAGTACTAGGTGCGGTCGCAAGCGCGGTGGCTGTGGTTGAAGCCGCTGGCAAGGTCTGGTCGACTGGCTGGAAATACTATCAGGTGAGAATCCCCCCCAAGCAATTTGTGCCGCAATCAGTAGTAAATAATTTTATATGGGGTTAGGATGCTAAGAATGCCCAATCCGAGATAAATGACCTTATGAATAGCATTATGGCTCTGCAAACCGCATTTCAGCAAGTGAAAAACTTGGCGGAAGGTCCTGGTGCCACCAAGTTGATTGCATTGAAGCCGCTCCTTGAAAGTAGCTCGGTGGAACTTGAAAAGGAGTTTAACCGAATTCTTCAGATTTTGCAACCAGGACTAGGGCAAAAGACAAAGAAAAAACTACTGGGACAGAGGTTGAAGTGGCCATTTCAAAAGGCGGATGTGGCGCAAATTCTGCAGTTACTTGAGCGGCATAAATCAGCTTTGACTTTTGCGATGAATTCTGACCAAATGTAAGAGCATATCTCTACTGGAGTCATAGTATACGCTAACATCTATATCTAGGACTGCTGTTATTGAAATTGACAATCGAGTTGAGGAAAGTGAAGATACACATAAAGTCACACAGTACTAGTACTAATTAATATTATATGTATACAGTCACTGCAACAAAGCACAAATATTGCAAAGTTACCATGCGCTGAAGGCGCTGCCCATAACGACTGGCTCCGGCAGCATGAGGATCACGGTTTGAATGATACGCGAGTAGAGCTTCGTAAGCAGATTATGGACTGGTGTGACGACCCGAACAGCAAATGCATCTTCTGGCTGAACGGAATGGCTGGAACTGGCAAATCCACAATTTCTCGCACAATTGCTCGAGAGCATGCAGAAAAGAAAAGACTTGCAGCGAGTTTCTTTTTCACTCGAGGCAAAAAGGATATCAGTCACTCTCGCATGTTCTTCACTATGATTGCCGCCCAGCTTGCAATCAGTTTACCAGTCCTCCGGACATCCATCTCAGACGCCATCCAGAACAATGCTGATATCTTCAAGCAAGGATTGCGGGAGCAATGGAGTCAACTCATTCTTAACCCTTTAAAGAATGCCCCTACTCAATCAATCCAACTGGTTGTAGTAATTGATGCACTCGATGAATGTGACAGCATGCAAGATATCCAATTAATCCTCCAACTACTTGACGAAGCCAAAGATCTCAAGACAGTTCGGATCAAGATCTTCCTGACCAGCAGACCTGAAATCCCCATCTTTGATGGATTTCGTCAGTTGTCTGGTGAGGCGTACCAGGATTTTATACTCCATAATATCCCGCTGGATACAGTTAGTGCAGATATATCTACTTTCTTTCGGCAAAAGTTGTCGCCACTGCAAGCCAAACATGGGTTGGGGACACCATGGCCAGATGAGCTAGTTATTGCGCAATTGGTGGAAAGGGCAGCTGGGCTGTTTATCTATGCTGCAACAACGCTTCGATTTATTCAACACGGCATAGATGATCCTGAAGAGCAACTCTCTTTGATTCTGAGTGCAACCAAGTCATCCCTGTCGGCAACAAAGGATCTTGATGGCATATATACAACAGTACTCCAGCACTCAGTTCTTGGAAAACGGGATTATCAAGAGTGTGAACAATTAGCAGGACGGTTCAGACAGGTGGTTGGATCCATTGTGGTAATGTTCAATACTATGCCAGCTATAAATCTAGCACAACTACTTCAAATACCATTTAAAATGGTTTCCAGAACTTTGGACTCTATGCGTTCTGTCCTCAATGTCCCAGAGAATGAAAGCCAGCCTGTCCGATTATTTCACCTATCCTTCCGCGACTTCCTACAGGATTCTCAAAGGTGCATTGATTCTCGATTCCACATAGATGAGAAGGAGAGACATACCAGCCTATTTCGAAAATGTATGTCGCATATATCTCAGCTTCAGGAAAATATATGCGGTCTTTGGGGGCCAGGAGTTTTGATTAGTGAGATTCCCGATGATACGATACAAAAAAGCATTCCATTACACGTTCAATATGCATGCCGTTACTGGCTTGATCACTGGCGACTTGGGAATCCAGTGGAGGAGGACATCAAGACCATTCGGCAATTTCTTGAACGAGACTTTCTTCACTGGTTGGAGGGACTTAGCTTAATCGGAGAAGTATCAAATGGAGCTCATATGATAATCACTCTAGAAGAAATACTATCTGTAAGTTGCAATGCTTATTAGTTTGTGCAGGGAGTAGTATTGACCTGAAAACAGGGACAGTTGGGGGACTATGATCCAGTATTATCAGAGCTTGCATATGATGCAAAACGGTTTGTATTACAGATGAAGACAATTATTGAAATAGCGCCTCTTCAGGTCTACTATTCAGGACTTTTATTTGCTCCACGATCAAGCCTGATTCGAGTGGGATACTCCAAAAATATCCCTTGGGTTACTATAGAACCCAAAGTGGTAGATGTGTGGAGCTCATTGATACAGACACTAGAAGGCCATACTGCTGGTGTCACATCAGTTGTGTTTTCACCCGATGGAAAGCTTGTTGCTTCTGCATCCAAAGATAAAACAGTCAGATTATGGGATACATCAACAGGAAAGCAATGTGGAGTTTTGAAAGGTCATACCAATTGGGTCAATTCAGCTGTGTTTTCACCTGATGGAAAGCTTGTTGCCTCTGCATCCTGGGATGAAACGGTCCGATTATGGGATACATCAACGGGAAAGCAATGTGGAGTTTTGGAAGGTCATACCAGTTGGGTCAATTCGGCTGTGTTTTCACCTGATGGAAAGCTTGTTGTCTCTGCATCCTGGGACAATACGGTCAGATTATGGGATACATCAACAGGAAAGGAATGTGGAGTTTTGGATGGCCATACCAGTGATGTCAATTCAGCTGTGTTTTCACCCGAGCATCCTTGGACGAAACTGTCAGATTATGGGATACATCAACAGGAAAGCAATGTGGAGTTTTCGAAGGTCATACCGGTGAGGTCAATTCGGCTGAGTTTTCACCCGATAGAAAGCTTGTTGCCTCTGCATCCGACGACAGAACGGTCAGATTATGGGATACATCAACAGGGAAGCAATGTGGAGTTTTGGAAGGTCATGCCAGTGATGTCAATTCAGCTGTGTTTTCACCCGATGGAAAGCTTGTTGCCTCTGCATCCTTGGACGGAACTGTCAGATTATGGGATACATCAACAGGGAAGCAACGTGGAGTTTTGGAAGGTCATACTAATGAGGTCAATTCGGCCGTATTTTTACCCGATAGAAAGCTTGTTACCTCTGTATCCGACGACAAAACAGTCAGATTATGGGATACATCAACAGGAAAGCAACGTGGAGTTTTGGAAGGTCATACCTATCGCGTCAATTCGACTGTGTTTTCACCTGATGAAAAGCTTGTTGCCTCTGCATCCATGGACAAAACACTCAGATTATGGGATACATCAACAGGGAAGCAATGTGGAGTTTTGGAAGGCCATACCAGTGATGTCAATTCAGCTGTGTTTTCACTCGATGGAAAGCTTGTTGCCTCTGCATCCGTTGACAAAACGGTCAGATTATGGGATACATCAACAGGAAAGCAATGTGGGGCTTTGGGAGGTCATACCAGTGATGTCAGTTCGGCTGCGTTTTCACCCGATGGAAAGCTTGTTGCCTCTGCATCCCAGGACAAAACGGTCAGATTATGGGATACATCAACAGGAAAGCAATGTAGAGTTTTGGAAGTTCATACCAGCTCGGTCAATTCGGCTGTGTTTTCACCTGATGATGGAAGGCTTATTGCCTCTGCATCCTCAGACAAAACGGTCAGATTATGGGATACATCAACAGGAAATCAATGTGGAGTTTTGAAAGGTCATACCATGGAGGTCCAATCGGCTGTGTTTTCACCTGATGGAAAGCTTGTTACCTCTGCATCCTACGACAAAACGGTCAGATTATGGGATACATCAACAGGAAAGCAATGTTGGGTTTTGGAAGGTCATACCGATTTTGTCAGTTCAGCTGTGTTTTCACCTGATGGAAAGCTTGTTGCCTCTGCATCCTGGGACAACACGGTCAGATTATGGGATACTACAACAAAAAACACCATAGAAATCATAGAAACTCATGACAGGATCGAGATTATGAAGTTTTCTAATGACGGAATGCATCTGCATACGAGCCACGGCGTACTGCATCTCCAGTCATCTCTTCACAGCGTCGGCAATCGGGAACTACCACACACGTTAACTCATTCTCTGTATGTTACTGATCAATGGATCACATGCAACATGAAGAAATTGCTCTGGCTTCCTGTTGAGTACCGACGATTCTGCTCTGCAATAAATGACACTGCCAACCTTCTTGTCATTGGATCTGGCTGTGGTAGAGTTATTTTAATATCTTTTGATTTTACCGCTCTCCCGGCTGCGTATCTCCAGCCACCTCTTGCTGTCATAGCAGGTAAGTGCTTCCTTGGACTTGTTGGCTATTCAAAGCTTTCATGGACTAATTTACTGATTGATATATTTCAGGTGCGAGTTAAGTCAAGGGAACCACAGTTTAGGTATGGTAGGCCGGGCATTAGGTGTTGGTGTGTCTTTGTGTGATGATTTGTATATGAGCAACGCAGAGTAAGGAGGGGGAGGGTGTGATGAAACAAGTATCATGCCACAAAATATTTTCTTAGTTATTCACTCTGTGATTACCTCGATTTGTACTGCCACTCAGAGCCAGAATTCACATTCTACGAGCAACAAGAGCAGGAATATTACCTTCACAGAGCTCGAGACCACCTGCCCATCTAGGGAAGAATATGTTTTAGTTGACTGAGGCTGGCGTTGGGGGAGTGCCGAGTATTTCCTCCTGTACATTATCAATATTGAAAAGGCTCGATGTCACATAGGAGATCGGGTGAAACTTACAGCTAGCGAGCCCGCGCCATACATAGTGAAACTCACAGTGAAAATTACAGCTTGCCAGGTTTTTTCCAACGACTGACCTTTTTCCTAATAAAAGTGTAAAAGATCAAAACGAGTTACCCCAGTTTCAAAGGAGGGAGGCCCAGGCTTCTACCTTGAGAGCGAATCATCAATACTGGACCTTTCGCTTTGAACTGGATCATTAAGGGATGGATGGATACCCGACAACCCTGCTCTCTACCTAGCCTACCAAGTAATATCTGAGACAATTCACTTTTGACCTGGAATCGAGCTAGAGCCCTCAATTGATAACCAATGCCGTAAAGTAAAGAACTTGCCACTGCGCAACGCCTACCGTCAGTTCATTTGTGGTATCGCAACAGGGAGTACCGGTATAAGTGGCTAATGCCCTGTAGGCGCGGATACCAGCCATACCAACTATGGAACCAGCTACGCTCTACAATATGGTTACCCTCACATCCCAACAAAATTAACCCTATACCCCCCCCCTTCCACTATGATA
>Ga0307514_10003765_pt1 | contig 14299 bp, 20 predicted proteins | sample 16_EM_MG_FD_203088 | JGI IMG/M metagenome (GOLD analysis project Ga0307514, IMG submission 203088) | Populus trichocarpa ectomycorrhiza microbial communities from riparian zone in the Pacific Northwest, United States - 16_EM | ecosystem: Host-associated > Plants > Roots > Unclassified | place... | reverse complement strand
AGCTTCTTTCCCTCAATCGCCGCCTTTCGGACGACGGAGGGTTGAACTTCCCCGAAAATCACAGCAAGAAGTCGACAACGAACGGCAAGTGGCTGTTCTTGTACGTCATAAGCGGCAGGGGAGAAGGTGGTGATATCGTCGATCAAAAGGTTTATGGAATGCTCCTGAGTCCCTTCGCTGGAGATAGTGAATACGCTGTGAACGTCGAACATCAAAGAGGAGTGATCGTCGAGCAATCGCAGTGCCTGTTGGGGCATACTGGCAGCAAACTCTTCACGAGTTGCGGCAAGTTCCTTTCGGCGTGTGTCGGGTGTGACTGTAGGAACCTCACTTGAGGAGTTCGCGGCATCCTGGGTGGCCCGTTCCCATGGTCCTGGCTCCGTGTCATCGGAATCCTGGTCTCCGTGGGAGTCTGTGTCAAGGTTCTGCTCTGCTGGTTCTGGTTCACCCATCAACAAGAATGGCTGGGAGAGTAGAAGGTCCGTGGCGGCAGCAACATTATTGTGTGCTCGCAACAACGCGCGTTCGACAGACGCTCGCGGGAAACCCATATCGGTCAGTTGACGGATACGGTTCTCGTCTGGACCTTGCCTTGTCGGTGGTGCATCGCCGCTACTAGAAGCAGTTGGAGTAGGTTCTTCCCCGTCACTGTTCAATAGCTCCAGTACGGTTTGGACGACGGACTTGCAAACGCTGAGGGGGGTGAGAACCAACCACGTGGAATCCCACAAATCGCGGAGGAGGGGGAAAGCGGCCAGTCGGAGAGTCACCAGGAGGTCGTGGGGGTCGAAGTCGTCATTTCTACCTCGTTCCTTGATGTTGAGGAACGAGGTTTGACCGGCTTCAAACAGGGGTTTTGAGGAAATCAAGGGGTGGATCAGGTGGAGAGCGACTTTCAAACCACCATACGCGTGAACTAATTCTTCCTTTTGGACCTCGGTACGGTCCTCCTCTTTGATGCCGAGCGTCTTTTCGATGGAACTCATAAAGCTCCGACTGATGTCGAATATGGACTTGATTCCCCCGATGCGATTAAGAGAAACAAGCAAGACAGTGTGCAAGGTGTGCTGTGTGGTGCGTTCTATAACTTGGTCAGCACAGGTATTTGGGCAATTTTTTACACCAACCATCGACGAGGAGGATGCTTGCTAAACCCAACATCACCGTGTAGTAGGTGAATAATGAAACATTGTCGTCTGCCATTGTCTATGAGTCCCAGTTCACGGCTCAGGAAGGCCTAACGAACCGTAAACCTTCGGGGTGAGGTGCTTGTCGATGACACCTGCAACAAGTGCAGAAGTGTCGAGAATCCTCTGCTTGGTGCTTGCATCAGGAGTACGGCGCGTAAAGAAGAGCTTGACGATGGCTAAAGTAAATTTTGAGACTCCGAGGATGGCCAAGACAGAATACGAAAACCATACATTGGAATAACGGTGTCAAGGAACTTGGGATCTGGTTGAGAGCGTGGCTGAGAGCTCTGATATTCAACGATCTCGGCAAATCCTTCTCCTTTCCGGCTTTGGAAGGCAAAGAACTGCCCCCAACCAAGTTTGACGACGTCGTCTCTATCGGGTTGGTGTCTGGTGTAGGATTCTCGGTCATGGAGATACCGAATTGTGATTGTACAAGAGGATTGTCATCGGCTTGGCCATCTGGTGGTAACCTCAAAAACGAAGGCATTGACGGATCCGAATCTTTCACGCCCACGCCATTCTTGAACACGATGCTTTCCCAAACGCACGCACGATGCAAATTCCCGAGTCCTGTGATTACGTCTGGGGTGCCTCGACCGATCAGCGCCTGAAGAAGACTTGCTGAGCCTCTGCTGTGGGAATAACCCGCAGTGGAGTAGAGGTCAGAGAGCATCGTCACGCGAATGTTGAGGGCGACGATACTCCTCCAACGCTGGTTAACCTCCTCCAAATTGTCTGTAAAATCCGTTAGTTCAGTTCATCGCAGCCTGCCATATAACCTTACCCTTGGTTTCCAGCAAGGGTAAGAAAGTTGACGTGGATTCCCCAAACTTCCAGAACTCTTCCGTCTCAACTAGCGATTCCCTGACCAACTTCACGAGGAACGCTAGAGTCTCGTTTGTTGCGGCCTCGACCATGGTACGGATGACCTGCACGAGTGAGTCGGATGCGATACTGTTTGCAAAGTCGTGTGGCAAACAAGGCAGTCCAGTCAGGCGACCTATGCGTTCGAGACCATCCGTGTTTACCACAAAATCCTTGCAGTGTACGGGGTGCTGAAACAGTCCTTCCAAAAACTGAAGTGGGTTAGAATACAATCCTTGGAACAATGAAAGGAGGCGGTACCCTTCCAATAACATCGATGAACGCCACAATTTGATTGTCGTGGCTCTCAGGGATCTTGTGAGACGCGCTCTCCTTCTCTGGCTCTTCACCCTGGATGTTGGGATCCTCCGAAGAGGTAGCGGGGGCTGAGGATGGGGACTGGTCGACATCCATCGCAACGCCACCCTCGCCTTGGGCGGGGGCCTCGGGATCGGGGATGAGTTGATAGAAGTGCCGGATGTCTTCCGGAACAGTGAATCCTTTGCCGAGATCCTCGATCTGTCCGAGAACCGATCTCACGCCCTCAAAGACGGCGGACTTCAGAAATGGATGGTGCCGAATAAGCTCGTCGATAGATGTGCCGATCAATACGGCATTCTCCTTGTCCTGGAGAACTCGTAGATGCCGCTCGGAGGTGAAGATCGAGAGAAGGCCAGGAATGATGCTTGGACGGGCAGCGAGTTGGTCTTGTCCGGTTTGGTTCAGACAAAGTGCTCCGAGGGCATTCGGAATAGCTTGAATGACCTCAAATGACGGCTCTACCCCTGACTCTACAACCTTATAAAATGCCTCGGGCAACCCGATCTCTTGGATAATCGTGAGGGAAGTGGGTTCATTGTGGACAAAAGTCGCCATGATGTTGATGGCTGAGTGAGAAACATGAGCTGGCTTCGAACATAACTGGAAACGTATGAAGTACCGAAAGGCAAGATGCTTGGACCAAACAAGCTTCGGCACCCAATGATCTTCTTGACCGACTTGAGAAGTGAAGAGTCGATCAAACCACGAAGACCTTCGGAAGTCCCAGAAGTTTGCATCATGCGATGCATTGACCGGAGAATGTGCTTGAGGACAGCCGCACGTGCAACTGGCAATTTTCCTACGCGAAGTCAGAATCCCACCAGAAAGAAGGGTGAGAACTCCTAACCGTACGAAACAGGAATTTCATGTGCGGGTTGGTCGCCGCCGAACTCCGCGATATTTGAGTCAACTTCGTGCTGGAGTAGTTTTCAGCAAAGTAGTCTTTCCGTCGAGTATCCACTGACCTCGATCCTATTCACAAGGATCTCCACACCACGGTTATTGCAGAACAACTGGAACGCGTTGGTGAAGCCGTATAAAACATTGTCAACTAACTGCATCGTCTTCGATACCATCATCAGCCTCTGGGGCAAGCGGTTGTCAATTATCTGAATCAGAAGTGGGATCAATCCGGCCGCAACGACCATGTTCCCACCGGCGGCGTGAGATGCCAAGAAAGTTACGAGAGCCAACAACGCTTCGACGAAAGAGTGCGGGATTGTGGATTCTGGGCTTGCAACATCGTTGACGGTCTTGCGAAGAAGAGACATTAGAGTCCCATGGTTCACCCCAGCGTTCACTGCCGCGAGGACTTCTTGAATTTTTCCTCGGTACCTGGCGGCACCGTCAAGAGCCGCGATGGCCGCTGTTTGAACTGGAATGGGAATTCCACGGTCTAATTGGAGAAGTTCGGCCAGGTGTGTCGTCAAATCTGGCTCTGGGAGGAAAAGGGTGGACAACGCTTGAGCCTCATTGTGTGTATGGCAGAAGATGGCAATCGCTAGGGCTCGCACGACGACTAGCTTCTCCCTATCACTGTCGTTCCCACGACATAGAGCTTGGGCGACCCGAATCCTGCACATCAACTCGAATTTTGCATCATCAGGGATATTGTATGTTTCGGCGGCCTCGGCTAGGATAGTCATGACGGTCTTGCTCTGGAGGGTTTGTCTGTCGGTGAATATACTGACAGCCCCTGTCTGGGTCGGAGGCTGCGGTTGAGCTGAAGCGGAGGTTGACTTCCGGGGTGTGGCGTGTGGGGTAATGTGGGGAATGACGTCGGTGGTGTGCTCTGCGGGCTTCTCTTGTGGCTTCTCTTCGGTGCCCTCCTTTCGATAAAAGGTGAAGTGGACATCGCGAGCATCTGGCGGAAGGGTGTCGATCTTTGGGCGACCTTTTTCAGTGACAAGGTCGACGAGGGTGACGCCAGCCTCGCGAATGTTGTTCCATCGGCGAGTGAGACATTGGAGACGATGGGTAGAGATGTTCAGGGCCTGTGCAACTGCTGGTTGGGCAGAATACTGCTGCGAGGGCCGAAGGATGAGAGTCAAGGTTAATACCAAGACATCGAGATCTGAGGTCAACATGAGACTATTCAATCGCTACGGGGAAACGTTAACGGCTGAAACAGATCCAAAATGGGCCATTACACACATCATACGAATTGAATGTCTTTCTATTCGTCGAGTTCTCCAGGAGCATCCGCTCGAATCGAAGGATTTCACAGACAGTGCGTTTGGTCAAAGGAGTAAAGTCATTGACCTGAAGCTTGTCTACTTCATAGTCACGTATAACTTCTTCCAGGATAGCGTCGAACTTGTTTAACACCTTTATCCAGGCGTTCAAGTCGGATCGGGGCCACTTCCAGACGGAGATGTCGCCAAGGACGTGGATGAGATCATCATTGGGGGTCACCGCTAGCTTTTCTATTAATTCCACAACCTGTGGCAGCTGTTTCCCTTGTCAGATCCCTTGTCTAGACGGAATAGTCGAGTCTCTTACGGGTGGCAAAACCTTCTTTGATTTGTGCTGGATCTTCATTCTTCCACTGACGAGTGGAAAAACTCGGACCTAGGCGTTGGAATGAGGTGGTGACGACCAAAGGCTGACGGGATGGGTGTCGATTGGTGGTCGCCGTGTGTGGTGAAAGACGTTTCTGAGATCTGGGTGTGGACGCGCAATGTTCCCACGGATTTGATTCACTGCTCCTCCAGCCTCAACACCAATGCCGAAACGACGGGTACCGAGTGACGAGGAAGACGAGGCGAGCGACAACGCAGAGAAAATCGCGTCCGAGGAGGAGGTGGTAAAGAAATCTAAGAAATCTACTACAAAACCTGAGAAAGCAAAGGCGAGTGCACGCTTTGACGCGTGTGACTCCTATCGACCAGCCACAGTTCTGACCTTCGCCCTTAGGCACAGCCTAGCAAGAAACAGAAGAAAGGAAAAGAAGCTATCGTAGATGGAGAGGTCAAGACCAATGAAGAAGGGGACCAATACGTTGATCTGGGGCGCAACCGGCGAGCAACGGTTCGCGTCTTCAAAGGCACGTCATTGCCCAGACACTGTTTGGTAGAATAGAAATGACGGATCATCATCCAGGTATCCCACTCATCGATATCCGCGAGTTTTTTGGCTCCGGAGAGGACCAGAAACCAGGGAAGAAAGGCATTTCCCTGAAAGCTGAGGAGGTAAACTGAGTTCTCCACCGTCCTTATTATAGCGGTGCTGACGGTTGGGTCACAGTGGCAAGCGCTCAAACAAAATGGGGATGCTATCGACAGGATATTGTCCAGTGCCAAAACTAAAGATTAATGGGATAATTCCCCTCCGTATCGAATCTAGCAGACCTCTTGAGTGATGAATTAACTGCCGGAACTGCCCCGCTTGGATGATAATAGCGAAATTCGATGAGAAGACATTGCATCCTCACTCTTATGCATGGCCTCCGCATACCTGATGTCTGTGAACAGGCAGGATCACCCCGGGGTGAAAATACTCACAGAAGCTTATACCTCACGAGCTCAGTCTCCAGCTCCTCATTCCTCACCCTCGCCATCACCAGCTGGTTCTGAGAATTATGAGCCCTGGTGTCAGAAATCCACATCGCCAGTACAAACCAGTATTTCCCGGTGTTCTTGATTCGATTGCTGCAGGCTTGCCTCCATGTTTTGCCTTGATAAACCGTTAGAACGGAACATTTCTCTCAGACGAGGGGTCCTACACTTGCGCAGAGAGGTTCCTATTGCTGTTCCGTAGCCCATCCATCTCCAAAGTATGCGCTTTTTTGATGCGCACCGCTTCCCGGTACTCAGCAGCAAAGGCGTCCAGCATGAGTGGCGTGATCCTTAGATTTACAGCGTCTTGGACGAATGAATCAACGTCATGCGTGCCGTCACTCCTCTAAAGTATGAGCAGGTGGGTGTTAACGGCACGAACAAAGAGTGGTGTGTCGAACCTACCCGGTATGTGTCGAAGATCTTATTATTCAGATATATGACCACCTCGTCAAACTTCATTGCAAGCAGTTTTTCCTCATTCTTCTGAAGCATTGCTAAACTGAAGCCGAACAGGGCTTCGACGCCAGTCGCCAGGATGTTGTCAAATATCCGGAAGACCATATCATGCGGGAAACTAGTGTGCGATGAGGGATACCATATAGATCAAGGAGTACCTCGTACCGATAACTAAACAGAGTGAGGAACCATTGTGAGGAGAACATGCTTGACTTGACACCTTGTCTGAGGAAATGGATGTGCAGTACTGGAAGGTACTCTTCGATCAACCTCTCGAACTGAACGGAGGTCATCGATCCATGAACCTGAAAAACGAGGACTGATTGTTACCTGGTACTAGGTCGGGAGTCAGAGTGGCGGTATTTCAAACTGGAGTCCCCTTACCAGTCTTAGTTGCAACCTGGGCATTTCGGGCAAGAAATGCCCCCGAAGATCATAGGAATGCATCAGTCGCACGAGTAGGCAGAAGGCTTCTTCATCTGGCATCTACTTCGGCTGAGACAATGTCTACGCCGCCCACGCCATTTGCTTACATTCAAGAGAAGTATAGCCACAACAAAGGGAAGCCCTTGACAGTAACCAACCTGCGGATCGTATCTTTTTAAGCGGTCAAATGAAGGACGTACATTGACCGTGGTAGGTCACTCACAATGAATACGCCTTGAGAACATTAAACAGATTCTCCTGGCCAAGCCCTTCGGCCGCTGTGAAGAAGGTATGGTGGGGAAACGTTCTTCCGAGATCCCTCGTGATAGACTTTTCGTGAGGACAGGTCTCCTTGATCAAAGTAAGGTACAACTTTTCCGTTGCAGGGTCTTTCGAAGCTGCCATCATCTGCCACACCATCCCTCGCAGCGCATGTGGTATCCCATTCTCGATGGCTCTGGCGAGCTCCTCCGGGTTTTCCGTAGCGTATGTTTGGTAATCAGACATGACAGCCCCCCAAAATTCTACGAGCTTATTAACGTTACACGTAGGAGGGGAGATAGCATCGAAACCCACCCCAGTCAACACCCCTCGTGGCCACATCTGCGTCGTCCTCATTTGCTTGAGCCTTTTCAAACTCATCTTGCAATTCGCGGTGCCCGTCGAGACTGTGACGAAATTGCACATCCTGTGCTTTCGCAAGTAAGAATGACGCAGTTGAACTCCTTCGGTCCCTGGAGTCGATATACGAAGCCGCTGAGGATCGTCTGCTACTTCCAACGTTCAAGGCAACGGTAGAGAACCTTGACTCATCGATATCACCTAGATCAACTTCTATTGTTGAGTCCCGTGCATGCCCATCCGGGTTTTCTCCCTCCACTGGCCGCGGTGTTGTCGTGGATGCTGTGAGCAAATCACCCAACGGGGTCACCGAGGATGTCGTGGTCGATCCAGATCGCCGTGTGGAATTACGCAACGCAGCCGTAGGCGTAAATTCGTCATTGAAAGAGAGCGTCTCGAAAGGAAGTTCAGACTTGTCTTCTTCGTTCTTGAGATCGTTCTTGCCCGATTCTGAGTCTAATAGCGAACAGAAAGTGTGTCAGCACTGGAGACAGGATCTCATCTTTGAACGGACGAACTGAGCTTGGTATCGTGTCCTCTGGTATCAGATACCTTAGCCAGCTCAGCAAAGGATGCCGGGACTCGGATGTCCGTCATCAGGAGCAGTCGTGGGCGTGGAAACGTGAAGTTTACGGCTAAGCGTGGACGCTTACAATCAAGGATGACGACACTGCCAGATCGTTTGGAATATGTATCTTTCTTCTTCGTCTTCGTCCCGTCCGTGACCGCCCCCCGTCGTTGGCTTTCGAGGCAACCAACAAGTGTCAACCTCGCTTCACCATTGAGTCGGCTACAGTCAGCTGCTGTCCGTCACCATCGCTTCGGGGTCAAGTCCAGGTGTAGTCCGGTTCTGAACCTGAGGTCACGATGTCCTTTCATCTCGGATGGCAACCCTCGTTTCGACAGTCAACCTCCAGGTTTCTATTCCAGCAGAGCAGCCCTCCCCTCAAACGAACGTTTGCATCCCGTTCTACTCCGAATTCTCGGAAGTTTAGGCGGACACCGTGGATAGCATCAGCCTTCTTACTCTCAGGCGTCGGGTTGGTCTCGTACGACCCTCCACAACAGGTCGCGCATACATTCCATGCGGTTCGAAGATGTTCACGCGTCGCAGAAGCTGTTGTTCCTTCCGCCGTCGATTATAAACGGACGCTATGGAAAGACTACGATTCCGAAACATCGCGACAGGCTGCACTGTCGGAATGCCATACACGAAGTTCAAAGAGGGTTTTAAGGGCTATGTTGGCAAACGGGGGTGATTTGTTCACGTTCTGGTTCCCATGCATCTTCTTACTCAACGCACGGAAGGTGTATACATAAAAATGGGACAAACTATGGCTTCTCTGTGAGCTACTTTTATCTCCTACAGCTTGTGTCCTATCTTTACTTCTGCAGGGCCATGCTACCAAAAGAGTGGACCGACGTCATGCGTGTTCTGCAAGACCAATGTGACCCAACCCCGTACGAAGACTTAGAGCGACTCTTCATTACCGACATGGGTCAAGACATACCGGAAATTTTCGACGATTTCAATCCCAACCCAATCGGAGTAGCTAGCTTGGCACAGGTTCACGTTGGGAGATATAAGAAAACGGGTCAACTTGTTGCGGTCAAGGTTCGTCGATGTATCCTTGCCACATATCTCATTCTCACATCGTCAATTCTTCAGCTACAACATCCTCACCTTGCAGAGTTTTCCGAAATTGATATGGAGACGGTGGAGGTGGCTATGGGTTTGTGTGCTCATTCTTGCACTCACACGCACACTCAAATTATGCATTCCAGGTTGGGTGAAACACTGGTTTCCAGAATTCGAGTTCACATGGCTCGCCGAGGAGATGCGGGAAAACCTGCCAAAGGAAATGGACTTTGCACACGAGGCCAAGAACGCCGAAAGAGCCATTGAAGATTTTAAGGGGGTCCGCACGTCGTTATACATTCCCGAGGTCCTCTTCTCCAGCAAGCGTGTGCTGGTGATGGAATATATCCAGGGAGGACGAGTCGATAATCTAGTATACCTCGATGCCCATGCCATAGACCGGAACAAAGTTTCCGTTGAACTGGCGAGCATCTTCTCACGCATGGTGCATCTCAGTGGCTGGTTCCATGCAGATCCTCACCCAGGTAAGGTTATTTCACAAGGTAGTTGGCCCGCTGAGTAACGATTCCTCCAGGAAACTTGCTGATCCGTCCGGCGCCTCATTCATCGCAATCCCCGTACAATTTTGAAATTGTTCTCCTTGATCATGGGCTTTATTTTGACCTGGATGACCAACTACGGATAAATTACAGCAAATTTATGCTCGCACTAATGTCTCCGAATTCTGCCACCACAAAAGCGGAGCGAAGGAAGTACGCTAAGCTTGTCGGTAACGTGGGCGATGACTTGTATCCCATTTTCGAAGCCGCTCTTACAGGTACGCTCGTATCACCCATCTATTTGTGCCTTCAATTTACGTGAAATCAGGTCGTGCAATCATGGACGACACGCTGGAGGACTCGCCTGATTTGGGGTTCAAGCGGCGTGGCAGCCTTGTGGACCTGTCACCTCAAACCACTGCTGAGATCGAGGCAATCAGGAATGCCGTTATTAACAAGGAAGGGTTGCTGGTGTCTGTCTTTGATGTGTTACGCCGTGTCCCTCGTCGAGTTCTTATGGTCCTCAAACTCAACGAGCTGACGAGGTAAGCCGGGTGATTGTTCATGGTTACCAATCTGTTATGCTAAATGATGGAAAGGCATTTGGACTTGACCCTTGCCACCACGCACTCCCATGTCCGAGTTTTCCTTGTAACAGCCAAGTGCTGTGTTCGCGCCGTGTGGCTTGACGAAAGGGACAAGATCGTCAGGCACCTGAGAGAGCAGCATTACTTGTCACTTCGGGGATGGTGCGAGCTGATATCGTCGTGGTGGTAAGTGAACCATCATTTCCTAGTCTAATTCTTCCTGATGTCACTCCCAGGCGGTTCCGAACGTTCTACCTGGAGATGGGAATTGCGGAGCGCGTGATGGATTGGCACGCCGCAACAGTCAAAATGACTTCATGGTTGAGGGGGTTCTGGGTATATGGGGGCTTTGTTGGGGCGCACAGAGCAGCCGCTGGATTGGCGTAGTCCACTTTGTTCACCGCTGATGGGGATACTTCAATACAACCAGGCCGGCATTCGGTTAGCGCTACTCCGGCAATGGGCGCTCCAGCGCAAGCAGATAATATCCATTCGATCAGACCGGTTACACAGTTAGCAACTACGCCGAATCTCTCCGACTTCAATATGCGTGCCTTTGTAGTCAACCAGCTCAACCACCCGTCCAAAATCGAGCTCACAAAGGATGCGCCGGAACCCAAACCGGTCCATGATCAGCTTCTTGTGGACGTATACAGCGCAGGGTTAAACTTCTTTGATGTGAGCGCGTACTCCGACTGCCTGAATCCTGGTCTCAACGAATCTGCGATCAACGGCGTTTCATTCCCTAGATTTTGCAGGCTCAAGGGAAATATCAGATTCAACCCGAACTCCCGTTCACCTTGGGTTCAGAGTTTGCCGGTGTCGTTTCGCAAGGCTCGCCCACTCCTCCGGGTTGTCCGTACAAACCGGGAGACAGGGTGTTTGGGTACGCCCAAGGCGCGTATGCGGATCGGGTCCTGGTTGATCCCATCCAACTTTTGCCCCTCCCAAAGAACTTGACTTTTGACCAGGGTGCTGGTATGTAATTCTTCGGAATACTGTCTTGGTCGACTGAGCGATTGTGCGGAACACCGTAGGAATCTTCATCACGTGGCCAACCAGCTATGAGGGTCTCGTTGGACGAGCTCGTCTCCAGAGGGGTACGTAAATATACCGAAGGAGTTGCTCTTGCACATTCTCAAACATTCGATCTAGGAGAATGGGTTCTCATCACTGCTGCTGCTGGCGGGATTGGCATGTCTGCTGTACAGATTGCGAAGGGTATGTACAGAATCTCCCGGGTACCGACTGAGCCACATTACCGAGTCGGCACTGACTGATGCATCATAGTTCTGGGTGCCAAAGTAATCGCTGCTGCTGGTTCACATGCTAAGCTCGATGCGGTCAAGAAATATTCCGGTGCGGACTATCTCATCGACTATACGAAGCCAGGGTGGCAGAAAGAGGTCCTTAAAATTACCGGCGGACATGGTGTGGACGTTGTCTACGACCCAGTAGGCCTCATTCAAGGTATGTCCTATACTGCTTGCTTCCGCGAAGACGGAGGCTTACCATTCCTCATCTACAGATTCATTAAAATGTATTGCTTGGAAGGGGAGGGCCGTCGTCGTGGGTTTCGCGGGTGGTAAAATCGAAAAGGTCCCTTGCTCCTCAAAAGTGGTTGGGTCTTGTACTTACTGTTTGCAGCTTCCACTGAACCTTGTACTTCTCAAGAACATCGAGATTACTGGCATCCACTGGGGCGCGTATACTGGTGCGTATTCTTCACCCTTCAAGAATGGCAACACAGAGAACACTCATGTTTTTCTCAGTCAAGGAATCAGAATCCCTACCTTCCGTGTACAAAGCGGTTATTCAGTAAGCTCACGTGTTTACTTCCACACGTCTTCCAGTTTTCACCCCAATCCTAGTTTACTCCAATCTGGGAAGGCAACTCCAGTTGTCTACCCTGAGGTGTATCCACTAGAGCGCCTCGCCGATGGACTTGTGGCACTGGAAAACAGGAGAACGTGGGGTAAGGTGATCGTGCGAGTTAGGGACGAACCCTCGCCTACGACCAAATTGTGAACACCCGGAAAACGTTACAGAATGTACGGAATACATAGGGACTTCATTACAGCACAGGGCGGTACAGCACACGGTGCGATGAGAGCGACCGCGTTTCCTTCCGGTACTTCGAAAGCGAAGTTCCCGCCTCCGCTAGCAAAATTCGGCGGACCCATTTGGGAAGGCCAAGTTCATAAACCCCCTCTCTCAATGAATGGGGCAAGCGAAGCGTGTGCATGTCCTGGCGATCAACCCGTACGAGAATCAGCAAGGCGATTGAACGCGAACATTGGCGATATCAAAGGCTCACATAAACAGCCAACCGGTGAGACGGCCGATTGATGTTTATTTCCGCTTCTTCGAAGATCGTGACTGTTTCGCACCTGCCCGGGCAGCCTTCTCGAGCTTCCGCGCGTGTTGTTTCTTCTTTTCAGCCAAGCGGCCCGCTTTGGTCTCGTATCTGATTTTTCTCGTAGAGGTACTTTTCTTCTTTGACGTCCCTGGCGTGTTGGCGGTGGTGGGGGATTTCAATCGCTTGGCGCGACCCTCCGGATGTCTAGTTCGATGCTGATGCTGAACCGGCGACGGGTCTGGGTTGGGGCACTCAGAAGGAGGCTCGGCGTGAATGAGTGCGTCGATGTCTAAATCTTCCACAACAGTCACAGTCGCTACTTGCTCTTCATTTTCGTATTCTTCTTGGATCATGTCTTCCCCAGAACCCGGCCCTTGCGTATCTTCCTCGTTCGCAGGCTCACCACCGTAGGCGGCCTCTACCTGTGCAGCATTTTTCGCGGCTTGTTCCGCGAGCATTTGGCGATTCTGGGCAGGGAAGTTCAGTTCACCACCCAACACTTTGATTTTGAAAGAGAAGGCCACCGACCTGTCTCCTCGACTCGAGCCGCTCCCGTTTCTCCCTCTCTTTTCGTTTGGCTTTCTTTTCCTCCATGCGTTGTTGCTTTCTCTTACGAAAGCCAGTCAAAAATTCACTAGAAGTTTCACGCATCGGAGCGTCTCAAGTTGAGCCTTTGTTCCACATAGACACGTAAAGGAACAGTGTTGGAATACGCACTGGCGTGCCTCATCGTTAAAAGTAATATCCTGTATCTCGTCTCTCTTGGCCTTCCTCTTTTTCGCCGCAACCGCATGGGACTGTGTAAGCACTGTGATATTCGATGAGCTCATCGTGGGAGCAAGCGACATGGAAAAAGGCCCTGGTGGGATAGGAGGCGAAGGAAGGGATCGATGATCGGCGATCAGGTGACCACTCCCGATCACTCGGGCCGTAAACAATGAAAAAGAAAAAGGGTAGCAAACCTCGAGGCTCGAGTCGAGGGGTTTGTGAGATGGGCTACGGGCTGGGGCGTTTGAGATAGATCCGGGTATATATCGAAATTCCCTCTCTCGGGACGAACTTTCCGACATCAGGGGCCACAAACCGCTTACGGTGCGAGTTGCGATTGACAAAAATCACCAAAGCCTGGCCTGACCAGTCACGCAATAATCTATGGGATACATACATACAGAACTACAGTGGACGGTTTGGTGAGCTGCGATATCCGACACGAATGGTATACACAACTTGACATAACAAATCGAGGAAAACACGCCAGAAATCAGGTGCCAGGTGTGGACGAAAACAAGATAATGTGGTGGATGTGACAAAAGTAATGAAAGACTGGTATCAATTACAAGATTGACTGGGGTCGTCATGATCGGAGGGTATAAAGGGACGTGGACAAGATTCCAGACAATAAGAATAGAAGAAACAAAAGAAAAATGAGCGGGTGGTGATGTGGAGGCGACTTTCATCGGCCACAGACCACCGCCATCCCCATTACCCTGACGGAAATGACATCCAACCCATCGTCTTGGTGGATCGTACCCGGAGATAAGCGCTGCCGGGAACCCTTCCCGCGTGCTCGAGGGTCTTCCTGGACTCCGGGGATCTCGCCGTGCCTTGATAGGTGATGCCAGTACAGCGTTTCGCCCGCCTTGAGCTTGGTGACGGGCGACGGGGATCGCGAAGGTGTTGGTCGTGGGATATGAGGCGGTGATAGGATTCTCGTAGGAACCGGAGATCTGACGGGGCCGAACGACAGCACAGTTGGAGATGAAGTGCGAATGC
>Ga0307514_10003764_pt1 | contig 14299 bp, 15 predicted proteins | sample 16_EM_MG_FD_203088 | JGI IMG/M metagenome (GOLD analysis project Ga0307514, IMG submission 203088) | Populus trichocarpa ectomycorrhiza microbial communities from riparian zone in the Pacific Northwest, United States - 16_EM | ecosystem: Host-associated > Plants > Roots > Unclassified | place... | reverse complement strand
GTGATGGTGATGGTGATGGTGATGGTGCTGGTGATGGTGATGGTGATGGTGATGGTGATGGTGATGGTGATGGTGATGGTGATGGTGATGGTGATGGTGATGAGAGTGGTGGTTGTCAACGGCGATGGTGATGGTGATGGTGATGAGAGTGGTGGTTGTCAACGGCAGTCTGCTACGGCGATGGCTGCCGCAGCGGCCATCTCTTGACACTCTGACAAACCTGACAGGCTGACATGAATGCCATTAGGCTGTCACTCAAATACACCTGTAAGGCTTGCAATGGACTGCAAGGTCAACAACTGTGATAGCCGAAAATACCTAACAGCCTAGGAGTGAGGAAAACATGTCAAACTAGGTTGTCAAAGATGATAGCCTCATGTGAGGTTCATGTCATGCTTACTTATTTAATTAAACTTCATAAAGTAGTCATGAATTTCTGCGCCAAATAAAGTACCAAGTCAGGCACGCCCCATAAAATACAGAAATTCTACACCTCCACCACAACAATAAAAAGAAGTTCCAAAAGGCCATTAGAGATGCTTCTATGAAGTTTTCTTAGAAAAATATCTGCTGTGTAGTGAAATAGTGAAAGACTGCACTCGTTCCCAGAATTTCTCGTCGCTCGCAAGCTGTCTGTCAAGACGGCTAGTTTTCGAGCGCAGTGAAAGACGACGATCTTGGTATTTCTCGTTTTATGAGGGGGAAAGTCAGACGCTCTTTTGCCCTGTGTGACCACCCTTGTATCCTTGTAAAGTACTGGTGCATGCACGTACACGTACGGTCGTAACAATGTAGGTAACAGGCGACTAGCTTTGTTGAGCCGCAGCTTTTGTGATGGTGGTCTCTCTGTATCTTGTTCCCGTTGATCTGTGATGTTCTCAGCATGCAGGCGACGCCAATAGTAGCAATGATATCGCCGGCATTTAAATTGGACTGACTCGAGTATTCTTTGAACTGAGATTTTGAATTTTACACTCCTTACTTGTTTCAGCTCACCCACATTTTGGTCAGGAGGTGGTTTCTACCGTTTCGTATTTTCTCAACTAGATGTTTCTTAGATGCGCGCTTGAACTTGGAAGCTCGTAGCCCTAAGTACAAATGATATAACAATGCTTTACTGAATTAGCCACTGAAGGCTAGATTTCTTTACTCTAATATTTTTCTCTAAACTGGCGAAAAGCTCATGATCAAGTCAAATTTATTAACGTCCTCAAGTACTCTAATCAATCATATCAACAGGTTCCGTATGGGGGGAATTCGCTAAATATGGATGAGGCGAGATTCCTAATGACATGGCAATTAGAATAAAGAAAGAATGAATAAAAAGAAAAGTACCAAATAGTATTTTGAAAGGATGAACGGAAACGATGGAATACCTTCAGCTATGGATTGCAGCATTATGTAAAACAGTTGACGCACTAGAATCATATCAATCAATGCATTGCAAACAAATAAAGGTTTAAGAAAGAAAACGTACGTTCTTCATTGGAGAATAACATAAAAGTAGACCCTCCAGACTGTTCTATAATAATTGTTGCATCTTGCCGTGCTTCTACGAAGAAAGTCTGATAAATAAAGCTAGGACTAGTGTAACCGCCACCAGCTAGCCTCTCGAAAAACGCTGGCGGTACTGCATATCCGTCAACATAAATGCTCTTTCGTCCGGTACTGGAGAAGAACTTGCATTCCATACTCATACAAACCGAACCACAGGAGCTGAGGACGACCATACGATGCTCATTGGTGGATGGGTTTAAGGTAATGCTTATTAGGGCATCCGAAAGATGAAAGTCGTGAACTGTAAGATCTCCAATGGGTCTGGCACAATATCAGGTCGCATTCACTTTTCGAGGGAAATAAGAGAGTACAGCCTGAAGAGAATTTTCTCTCCATTTCGAGGGAACTGAAGATGGAAAATGAAAAGCTCCTGTTGCATCAACTGCAGACTGGCTAAAAATTCTCGAGCAGCTATTTAAGCCTATTAGCTACGTTCAACTGCACTCCTTTCCTGGAAGGATAGAGAAGTGAAAACATCCCTTCTGTCGTGGCGAGGTCTAGTTCCACATCCGCGCACTTTATGGTATGTGGCGAGGCCCTGTCCCTCTCGGCAATACAAACCACACAAGAAATGTAAATAACTCGTGGATTTTGTCCGTAGTTAATTTTTGTTCCATGCTCGACTTCGGCTAGTAAGTAATGGAGCGCCGTATTTTACAAGATCAAATAAGACGTACTGTTCACGGTCAATCGGGACACATCCTGGTCGTTCTCCAATCTTGAACCCGCTGCATTGGGATAAAGCACGAGCTCCGCATGAAGTTGATGGTGCAATCTTCGCGTCGCACTGTCATCGGAGTTTTGTAGATCTGATAATGGTAGAGATTTATAGTGTAGTAAGTGTACTGAATTAACTGAACGCTGAGTGTAACGGTGGCCATTAGCGATGAAAGTAGCTGCCAAGATTTGTCCACGGAGTTGTGTTGTTTCACTATAATATACAGGGAACCATCAGTTTTCATCAAGCTTGCAGGAGAGCAATAGGAGATTTCTCAGACTTCTTCATGCTGAGGATAGAGACGATCTCCTCTCCTTCGTCATCCGCGGAGGAATATATCAGGGTTGAGCTCGTTCCACGGCTCAAGGTTTGCTTCGCCTGGGCGACAGCAAGTTGATTGACACATTGCTCGAATTCAGAGAGTCCTTTCATTCAACTGGTCAGCCGTGAAGCAAATGCATTATTTTTTCATTTGAAGCTCAACTTGAAGGCACCACTCCTTTCAACAGCAGCGATACCACTCTAGTCGAGTTACGCGAACTAACGAACAGCTGCCACTTGCGTTGTCGACCTGCTAGACGAACCACGAGGCTTACAGGGGACACTAAGGAAAATTCAGCCTCAAATATCCCGAGTAGCCTAAGGAATTCTGGTAAGAAAGGTGCTATACACGAAAATGTTACCCGCCCTTTATCAACCTCCCCTCGACACCGACACTGGAATAACCTTGAGCCAGTCGAACAAATCATTCCATCCAGCCAGCTCGGATGAAAAGAAGATTGGGGGCAGAGAAGTATAGGCTCAGCAGAGTCAGGTATTTCGGCATAGACACTGAATGTGAATCTGGATTCCGGCTCGGTGCTTGCAAGAGGAGACGCAGGTTGTGTGCGTGGGGTAGTGACTGTTTCCGTATGCTTCAAGTTTTCAGTGAACCATTCGTACACTTCCTTCAGCATGCTGTGGATGACATCCACTCGCTCCTCGATTCTTATTGTTTGGGAACTGCGAAGATCCAAAAAACGGTTGATTAGCAACAGAACCAGGCAAGGAATTCCTTAATACTCACTTATTTATTGCAGAAACAGCTAGGTTCAAGCTATTAATATGCACAGCAAGATTACCTCTCAGTTCATCTAAATTTCCACCTTCTATAGTCCATCGAATCCTTTTCCAGTTATCCTTCATCTCGGTGCGCCACTTCTTACGACCTATACTGCCCGGCTCCTCGCAGTCGCTGGTCAACTCCGAGTACTTGTCGACGAGCGATTCCAGGTGACTGAGTGTCTTACGGCAATTGATGATTAGCTGCCCAAGGAACTCATCATGCTGGTCGATTTCCTGCCGACACGTTGCCGCCGTATTTTCGCAGCTATTACTATCATCTCCGGAGCGTGTCGTTTTGTGAGTGACAAGGAATTCTAATGCTTTGCTCAAGGAATATAGTTGGTTCTGGACTTCCTGGAACTCTGCAGGTGCAGATTTGCGCCCTGAAGTGAATGCGTGTCCGAGGCGAAAGGCCAGCTTGGAGAGCATAATCACATCGCCGATAGAGACAGGGGACACCATTGCTGAGATGTTACTCGCTTGGAGAGAAGGTATGATGTGGATTGGAAATGTTCGTACAGAACAGCGAGCGTTTGTCACAGGAAAGTGGGTGTTGAGGCTGAATGCCTGACGACTGTTAGGTAAGCTGGTACTTGGTCCGCAATATAGAAACCTGCCCAACCGCATAAAACCAAGCCGTGTGCCTGCCTGCCTGCCTCCAACCAGAAAGGGGTCTGGACGAATATCTCTCCCGGTTTGGTGACATTCTGGTGTTACCCCGAGGTTGGGAGAGGCAATGAGCCCCCGAACTCAACACTCCGAATCAACAATAACTAATGTTGGTTGTAGTGTATATAAATTTAATTGCACTAGTTAGGGGTTTTTTCACTTGGCCAAAGTTATTGTATGTTGTGGAGCATCGCCGATGCCATGCAGCATAGATCCGACAAGCTCGAAGTCGGGTTTTAAACTTGGAGGGTCCAGCCTACTACCGAGTGATGCATCGGCAAGCACTAAGAGCATTTCCACCACACACAAACTATTTTAGTCGAGTGCAGATAAACTCCTGAGGCAATTAATTTCTACTTGCACTGAGACCGATAACTTCATTTTGGTTGTTGATTCGGAGTATTGAGTTTGAGGGCTCTTGCCTCTCCGAATCTCGGGGTAGCACCGTATGACTTGTCGACCAGCCCCTCCTAGGGTGTGGTATGAGGGGCTGACATGCGAGCTCAGGGCACTGCCAGTGTGGAAGCTCAAGCATGTTATTGGCCCGTCGGTGCATTCAATGACTCACTCTCATTGAATTTGGGCAGTGCATCGGCTCATCATGCCAGATTAGGTCACATTCACTTCATTATCCATATGTGTAACGAGGCGGAGCTTCTGATAACGGAAGACGCAGACACTGCCAACGAAAACCTCGATGAATCTGTATTATTTCTAGTCAACCTACGATACTTCCACCTGAATTTGCCGCAAGATGGAATTTGAACGACTTCCTTCAGGTATTATTTTCGATGCTCGCCAACACGAATCCTGTCCGGAACCTGCCCATTCGCAACGAGCCGTGGATGAGCGAAACTACTACTCGGACTTTCGCGCTGCCGGTACACAAGAAGAAACCGAGAGCAATCGCCGCTATCTCCCGTTGCTAGAAGTAACTCTGGATGTCCATGTGGTCACAACAACCTCTCGGACAGTGTTGACGCAGACATTTTTGAACCACTCCACCGTTCCCATCCAACAAGCCAAATACACGTTTCCTCTCTACGACGGCTCTGCCATTGTTTCTTTTCGGTTTTGGGTGGGCAGCGATAAAGCGTTCGAAGGAGAAGTCAAGCCCAAGGAAGCAGCGAAGGCCGAGTATCAGGAGGCTGTCTTTCGGCAACGCGTCGCCGCCCTTCTCGAAGAACACACACCAGAAGTCTTTGAAACTAGTGTCGGAAATATCCCGGCGCGAACGACTGTAAAGGTAGAAATTGTCTACATTGGCGAATTGAAAGCGGACTTGGGAGGGGACGGGGTCCTGGTGACAATCCCAACCTCAGTGGCACACCGATACGGTACACCGCCAGCCGGATACATCGAAAGAACTGGAACTAGCTCTACTCCATTACCAGCAGAGAATGGTCTGAAAATCCAAGTGGAAGTGTCTGCGCCTGCTCCAATCCGGAAACTAGAAAGTTGCACCCACCCTATTTCAGTTGAGCTTGGGACAGAAGGCAATGCCACTCAAACCGAGGACTTTGGAAACCTTGCGGGCGCCCCTGGTTTCGATCCGAAAAAGGCTCGAGCAACTCTTTCCGATCGAACAGCGACTCTCGGAAAAGATTTTGTCTTGCTCATATCGGTGGCCGATCGAGCCTTGTGGAGTCCTCGAGCTCTTGTGGAGCCCCATCCTGACCATCCAGAGCACTTGGCGTTGATGGTGACATTGGCCCCACGGGATTTGTTTACGTCTCACCCCCCGCTTGACACTTGTAAGGCGGAAATTGTCCTCGTCGCTGACCGCTCAGGCTCCATGGAGTGCAAGATGGAGGCCTTGAAAAGTGCCATACGAGTGTTGCTCAAGAAGATCCCGCAACAGTGCTCTTTTAATATATGCTCTTTTGGATCGAATCATTCCTTGCTGTGGCCCCGCTCAAGGTCATGTTCCCAAGAAAATTTGAATACTGTGTATCATTACATCTCTGAGTCATTTCGCGCGGATATGGGGGGTACTGAACTACTAGCAGCGCTAAAGCATGTCGTCCAGCAACGTAATCTCGAAGACGATACGACAACTGAAGTGATTGTTCTCACTGACGGTGAAGTCTGGGACACCGATCAGACCATCGACTTTGTTCGAGCGACAAGAACAGATTCAAACGAGAAGGTACGCTTTTTTGCACTTGGGATTGGCGACTCAGTCTCTCATCGGCTGGTACAAGGCATTGGACGACAAGGCGGTGGATTCGCTGAGGTAGTCGCTAAGGATACAACTGGCGGATGGGAATCAAGAGTTATACGAATGTTGACAGGTGCCCTTACACCGTCCCGCTGGCAATGTGAGATTAGTCTCGGGAAGGGATCAGGAACTTCCTCGCCTCTGAGGTGCGCATATGCAAAGTCTGTGTCAGGTGAAACAACTGATACAATTCAACGACCTTCTTGTGTTCAAGCACCATATCGTATTCCCACTTTTCATGCCTTTACCCAGAACTCAATTTACTTCTTCCTCGATACGCAAGCTGCGCCTCTTGCCGATTCTATCACCGTCCAAGCGGAGGCATCGACCGGCCAGAAAGTCACGGTTGAAATACAATTGGACCGTCTCCAGGCGCCAGAGGGAATACCCATTATTCATGTGCTGGCAGCTAAAGCGTTAATGAACGACTTGGAAATTGGTCAGAGTTGGTTGCATTCGCGCACGTATGAAACGTATAGGAAAAACAATACTGCTGCTTTTGAAAAAGCCGTGCAGCAAGAAGCTGAAAGCATAGGCAAGCGATGGTCTATTACAGGAAAATGGACAAGCTTCGTGGCTGTTGACAAGATCAACCAGCTAGAGAAGACGGCCGATATTTATCGGCCGGAACGGTTGGAATTATCAGAACTGATGAGACCGAGGGGCGCCCTCCCAGTGGTCCCAACCCTCCTGAATAATGATAGCTTTTATCTTTCGCGCCACAACTATGATCGCGTTGTCCACTCACTCCCTCGCCGGATGTACCGCTCCCCTCTCCAGGTGGACTCACCCCGTCGCTGGATGTACCGCTCCCCTCTCCAGGTGGACTCACCCCGTCGCCGGATGAACTGCCCCCCACTTCTCTCCGCATCCCCTACTTCAGGATATAACCACAGCCCACTGAATACTTTAGAATCGCTTAAGGATTTTAATACTGTAATTCCCCCTATCGAAGAATATCAAGATGCCAAGATGCCAAGGAGATGCTAATTGTGACTCCAGGTGTTCCTAATTGATGACACCGACGTTCCCTTCGAAGCATCTACCTTCAAAGTATCGTCGTTAGCTGCTCTCGTGCCCAGACTTTTTCGCCTCGTTCGGAGAAACGGAAAGTCTGGTATACGAGAGCAGTCGTCAGCCATGGAAAGGAGTTTTGTAAGATTTGCTGCTTTTATAACAAAATACGTCAAGAACGGCGTCGACTTGGCATTCGTGCGCAACGGAAACAAGTATCCTCAGATAACCAGCGCTCAAGAGCTCATCGATAAGTTCAAGGAAGAGCAAGTGTCAAACGGCTACAGGACGACGTTAACAACTTACCTCGACCAGTATCTTTCTGAATACACGCCGAGATACCAGAACAGTAGAAGACAAAAATGCCTCAATTTGGTTGTCTTGACAAGTAACCGGCTATACGCGGACGATTTTGAAAAAATTGTGACCCATTATGCGAAACAATTCAACGAAATGAGTGCGACCATACATATGTTAGGCATCCAATTTGTTATTATCCATAGAGGAGGGGGACTGGAACAGCATTTTCAAAGAGTCAAGCGTCTCAATGATAAGAACGATGTCAGGTAAAGCCTATAACTAAGAGTCCTATCTAAGCGGCTAACTATTTCTTTACAGGGGTATTGTTGGCACTGCCTCTTATAACCCTGATACTGACAAAGACGACCCCGATACCCTTCTCAAGGTCTTATTTGGTGCCATTAACCAATTACAGCACACGGATGAGTGCCGGATTGATTAGCTTGAGAACAAGTTGCCTAGGCTCGTTGTGTAGTGAGCATACCATTCCGAATTCCGATTACTTTCATTTTCGACCGACTGAACGTTTAAACAGGAATTTGTACATCTGTTATCACTCGTATCGAGTCCCAGATGGGATTAACTTACCTGTGGCTTCAGTAATGGTGGGGTCATAATGTATCGATGAATGTTTTATTTTGTGCCTACTATTGTTTGTATCAGCTCAGATTTCTGTTTAGTTTTTAGACTGGTGTTGTGGACGATCAACCTTTTGTTGACCGGCAATCATCGGCAGATCTTTCTGTCTGACATTACGAATTTTTATTGTTAGTGTTTGTCGCAACAGCTTACTCGTAGAGCCTTGCTTGTCTCGACTGGTTCTGTGTGTTCTCATACGATTCCGTTCGTCTGCAGCCAATATGCCCCGGTAAAACAAGTGTTTAGTCCACCTCCTTTATGCCTCAATAAATAAGTGCTAGGTAAATACTAGCAATGGAGGCGGCTTCGCCGCCTTCAGGAGATTGGAAGCGGTGACCTCCGTCCTCGAGTTAATTTAACAGATGATTGGCACGTAAACGCACAGACCACTTTCAGCCCTATCGACTTCTTGCTTGTGTCACACGAGCCTCAACCCAGAAATTGACGTTGCAAGCACCCCAGTCCCCAGCGTATGTCCCAGCGCTATACATGCTTTCTAAATTTGAGATTTAGATATCAGGAAAAGCTGAGATTAGGCTACCTGTCGCTTTAACCCTGCTTCTCAACCTACTAATTTAGCCCCCAGTGCAGAGACTTAGGACTCAAGGTTTCGGGCCATGTGTGACGTATGACTGTAGTTGTGCTTTCGTCAAACCCCCCTTGCTTCATCGCCTCTTCGCCTCTATCTCCTCTCGATTAGGCGCAATTTTTCCCGCTCTGTGCTCTTCAATAACCCGCTAGTAAAGCGTCTAATCGAAATTACCACCTCTATCCTCCTTCTTATACTTTTATTTATAACAAGTACTACTTCATCACTAACTAGTTTCTTTTCATCCTTCTACTGGCCCCTCATCAACTCTTCCGAAACGTCCTTTGACTGACTACCAACATCATCACAACTGGAAACCTGCACCTACCAACACCGATCGGATACCATCGTGTTTTGACCGCAATACGTTCTAATCAAACACCAGTTTCTTCCTCTTTCTTTGTCACGACAGACAGTACATGCCAAGGATCTCTCTCAAAGCTGGTAAGCTAGTCTAACGTTGTGTACTCCCATCATCCCACCCATACCAATTAGGTATGTCAGTATTGTGCGAAGCCTATCGTTGAATGCATCCCGCCATTTGAATCACTTACTGCAATATCCTGCAACCGAACAAAATCCTTCGCTACTCGTTTTTAACCCGGTGCATCTAGACTTGCAGACCTGGCGGGGATTTATTGCATACTGTCATGACGACACCCGCCATTCTGCAGCTGCCACCTGGAATTCTGACACAGATCATGTCTTGTCGCGAGTTTCATTAAGAACGTATTCCCAGCGATTCGGCTTCCATTCGGCGTACAACGAAGCTCACTTGAGGCTTCGACTGGTATGTAGGGTCTTTTACGACACACTGGCATCTATAATCTTCAAAACTTTATCAATTCAGACTTGTAAACTCAGCTTGGCCCGGCTCAAATCAATCGCCGAGGAGCCCAGGGTTAATAATCTGGTGAGGGAGTATAACTTTGGCTTGTCCTATGTATATGATCTTGAAAATAAAGATCTGTAGGTATAATATATCTTCGTTTCCCGCATGAGGCTAATACCTTGCACACGGTTGTTTGAATCAACCTACCACTAGGTGCTCGCATTACCGGATATAATTCGCGATCGCAAGTTGAAAGACAACAATTAAAGCGGTGAGAAGAAAGGTTTGCAACTTTTTATCGGCATATGATGTTTGAGTTATCCGCCGATCTTACCGACATTCATTCTAAGTACTTGTCAAGATTAAAGAATCTCAGGACTGTGAGATTGATCGTAGGGATAGATACCGTTCCATATACGACGAACCCCGACCTGATAAGCCATGGGGACGGGACATTTTCGTCGCGACCATGGATGCCTTATACCAACGCGGGAAGGAAACGAACCTTGTGCCAGTTGAAGAGTTGTTTGTGATTGGTATTTGCTTGATGAGGATGTTTCTATGCTCCGACACTAGACGCAACTCTGTACAGTAGAGTTATATGATATATACAGCTTCGCCGATATACCTCCCTTATTTATTAAGTGACACAAAGAAACCCTACGTTCGTTGAAAATCTCATTCAATTTGATGGATGGGTACGCCGGGTGTCTCGACGACCTCTATGAGTATACACCCGGAAGGCTCGGACAATAGACCTATTAGGATAAAGATAAATCCTAGTATTTGACCTTCTTTTCAGGTCACTCAAACTCCTGCATATGAAGGATGTGGAATTGCGGTTTGCGGATCTCACTCAAAGGACAGGAGCACGGCAAGGATGAACTTTATAGGATGCACGATGGTGAGGCAAATATTTGGACAGCTTGGGTGATGAATCAAAGGAAGTCGGAACCTGTCCCTAGTGAAGAGGTAGATTGCCCTGAAAGCTGCTAGTGCGGTAAGCACAGGCGGTCATAGAGGACATGCAGTTGGAGGAGAAGTCGGTAACATACACGTGACTTTCTTGGTATTTGCTTCATTGACTCGCAACCTTCAGAGACTTTAGTTGTATCATCACTACTACAAATGAGTTTCTTCATTTCTTTGACTTCGTCATCACGCCTGCACTGCATCAGCACGTGATACAGGCCCTGGTAATGTGCCTTTGGTATAGGATTATTCCCAGCATTTAAGTGTCTTGCTTTGTGCCAACGGAGAAATCGGGACGATTTACGTTTGGCTATATTTTATTTCTCATCTAGTCTCTGATGTTCGTGACTATCTATAATCGTTTAGAACCGCAATAAGTATACTAAGAGCCTCACATGTTGAAGGAATAGAAATTGTTCAAGCTTGTAGAGGAAATCTGAATTCACTCGGTGATTCTTATAAGTGATTAACGATAATGCGCAATGGAATAAAAGGGAACACTACGACTAAGCACGCAAGCACATTTAAGTATAATTTATTCGGATCCGTGGAACTGGATGCAGCTACCACATTATGCTCTCTTCTCATCGTCACACGCATTGCATCATGGACGTAGTATCGCACAGTGCACAGTGCACAGTACATTAAGGTTTCTTCTCTTTGACCTCTTCCCGCACAGGTAATGACATACAGCCCTCCTCATTCCCATTACAACCAACCGCCATATATCTCTTCTATCACAACCACCACCACCATACGGCAACAATCACCATAACTACACCGCTACTCTACCGGCCCTCTAACCTTCACAACAACCCCAGAAATGCCCCTCAGTCCCAGCATTCTCCTCCCCTGCCGCTCCCTGCTGCATGCGCTCAAGCCGCACACACGCACCATGGTACCTCTCTCCCCCACAACCCGCTCTTCCTAACCTCTCTAGGCCACAACACCAACAGCAACCCCCTCCCTCCCCGACCTCTCCATCGCCTCAAAAGTAATCCTCATCACCGGCGGCGGGCGCGGACTAGGCCTAACCCAAGGCGAAGCCCTCGCGCAAGCGGGCGCAACGGTGTACGCATTAGACCTACACCCCCAACCACCGCCGGAATTCTTACATACCGTCTCGAACACGCCCAACCTACACTACCGCCCCGCCGACGTCCGCTCCGCCCCCCAGCTCGCCGACACCCTCCGCACCATCGCCGACGCCGAGGGCCGCATCGACGGCATGATCGCCAGCGCCGGCGTCCTCGAAGAAGTCCCCGCCCTCGAGTGCACGAAAGAACAGTTCCAGCGTATCATCGATATCAACGTCACAGGCGTGTTTTTGTCTGCGCAGGCGTGCGCACGGGAAATGGTCCGGCTAAGGACTAGTAGGGGGGGAAGTATAGCACTGGTTGCGAGCATGAGTGGAGTTGTCGCGAATCATGTACCCCCCTCCTCCCTTCCCTTGCATTGCGGCTAACAGAGAGAGGATGTACACATGGCAGCATATAACTCTTCGAAAGCGGCGGTGCATCAGTTGGGACGGTGTCTGGCGGCTGAGTGGGGGAAGGAACATGGGATCAGAGTGAATACGCTCAGTCCGGGGTACATAATGACGAAGATGGTGGAGGACCTTTTTGAGCGATTCCCTGAGAGACGCGAGGTTTGGAGTAGGCAGAATATGCTGGGGAGACTTAGTACACCAGAGGAGTATAGGTATGTGTCCGATGTGGGAAAATGAGGAGGAGAGAGGCTAATGAGGATGTAAAGGGGCGCGGCGGTGTTTTTGATGTCTGATGCAAGCTCGTATATGACCGGGGCGGACCTGATGATGGACGGAGGACACCGCGCGTGGTAGGTGATAAAGAAGATCTGAGAGATGAGTGTACGGTAGAATGCAGCACTTTTAAACTCGTTTACAGCACACCAGTTGGCCTAGCTGAGCACTCACTGTGCGCGATACAGATGCAGAACGCGCACTACAGGTTTGCTACGCAGAGAGAAAAGAGGTAGCGAGTAAGCGGGGTGGCATGGTGTGACGTTTCAACGTGTTGATGGGTCTTGGGTCTGGTTGGATCTGTGCACCGCTTGAGGGTGGCAAGATATATCGCCTCGGTAGTCTAATGACAATAAATCCTGCATCGTGACAATCATCAACCACAGGCCACATACACACCCTTCCCTATTCATAGCTTCCTCTCCCACTTTTTCATTCAACAAGATTTCCTCTTCCCCAAGTTTAACCAACCTCCGAGCCACCCAGATAACCATTCACGATGAAGTATATCTAAGCAAATATCTAAAAGTAATCCTTGCCGAAGAAGTATCTCGAGTAGTAATGAAAGTCGTGTAATAACCTTGCGACCAGCTGGACGAGAAGAAGTAGTATTAATATGGAAGTTCAAAGAGTGAGTAGTGACCAAGCTGTGGGAACAGTATCTAATTGACGAATAGGGTTAGGGGTGCAATACGTGGTATAAAACATGAATCCTCTCTACAAAGAAAGGGGTACTATCAGAAGTAACCTCCCCAAACAAAGCGTTCATCTAGTCTACATAAATTTGGAGCTCAATTGCTTCTTATTTCAAACTAGAAGCAACTTGTCGTGACGTAAAAACCACTTTTAAATACCCGGAATACTCTAGTCTGCTTAGAATATCCCCCTCCATGAATTGAATACCGCAATCCCCAACCTCGCCTCCCACGCAAAAACATCAGCCTCTGAAATTCTGGCCTTTAGTATTAAAGCAAGGTCGTGATTCAATCATTTCGGAATTGAGACGAGCAATCTCCAACCTATTCTCATTACCCCGCAACCATCGACGTGCAACCTGACCTTTTAACCTTCCCGAACGTACAGACAAGTCCCAGTCCGCAATCCCCGTGCCCACTGTTTTCATCTCCTCTACTCGGTAAACGGAAAAATTCGGCGTCAGAGCACGAGATTAAGTTCTCTAGCCGTACGCTTAATTTCGACGGAGTGTGCGCATGGTCTACAGAAGCGTACCCGCCACATCATACTTCAGGCCTTCTTCTGTGACGATGTGATAGGTAATGGTATGAAATGCAAATGCCGTACCCAACGTCTACGCCATTATTATGGTTAGGACTAGGGTACCGTGGAAGTAGATAGGCACTTACACCATGACCCCGCTCCAGTAGAGGAGTCTTATTTCAGCTATAAGACCTAGTGCCATAGGCATATCTGGGTTCGGTCAATGTAGGGAAATTATGCATTCCGAGTTGTGAACAAACTTGCTTTGCAGATTTAGCAATACACTTATCCCTATCTTCGAAGAACTGCCTAATATCGGACCAAAGCCTTCTTCATCGTAGTCCTGATATACCTGGCGCCTGGCATCGAGAAAACCATCAAATTCATCATCACTAGAGCTAGCATGTGATCGATCATCGCCCGGAACTCTGCTTTTATTGCGTTCTATAAGGTACCCCAACTGTAGTTTATGTTCTAGTCCGTTCACGGAGAATGTCAGTCCGCGGAGTAACTAGTCAGTTCACGGAGTCCCGCCTTCAGTGAACCTACTAGTCAGATCACGGATCCGTGAACTGACCGATACAAAATTACACTCAACCAAAAGTAATGGGTGTTTTTTAATGCGACTTAATCGATTTTCAATATATCGTAAATCGAAGACTGAGAGGTGAAAGAGCGATGAATTATGCATATTTCATGTATGT
>Ga0307514_10003763_pt1 | contig 14300 bp, 8 predicted proteins | sample 16_EM_MG_FD_203088 | JGI IMG/M metagenome (GOLD analysis project Ga0307514, IMG submission 203088) | Populus trichocarpa ectomycorrhiza microbial communities from riparian zone in the Pacific Northwest, United States - 16_EM | ecosystem: Host-associated > Plants > Roots > Unclassified | place... | reverse complement strand
AAATAGAGTATGTACATTCCAAACTCACGTAGACACGATTTCTCTCTCTCAATAGGCCTAGGGGTATACCTATGTACGGTATACATTCTGGTAACCCACATATGTCGGAATGCTCCCGACAGGTTTCAGATAGACTTACATACCAAGTGGGTATCCACTAGTGTAGACAGGTAGCTCGGTCTATGAGCGGCATGGACCATGGCACGACCCCTGCTGTAGCTTAACCAGACTACATACATGCACCGTTGAGGTTCCCAGGAAATTCCCAAATGTGGTCACTAGCGAGGCATTCATACCGCTCCCGCCAGCTCTGCAGCAAGCCCCTTAGGAAATTGTTCAATGGAGTCTCAATTTCCACCCCTGCGAGGTCTCCTCCGAAGGCAACCTGCAGAAGGTATAAGGGGTCTATATAGCAGAACGTATAGGTCAATTTAGGGCCCTAGGCGATAGAGCAAGCTGACCTAGAAGTATAAAGTTACTTAGTATGGATATTCCAAAAGCGTGAACTATTTGGAGCTGCTGATATTCTATCAATCTGCCTACCATAAAGCTACCATCTAGACTTCATTAATGATCCTTTTCACTGCCACCTTTAACATCGAGAGGCTGGTAGTGGGTAATATTGGCATAGGCAGTCGCAGGGGGTGTCTGTCAGGGGGTCAAAAAATACTGTAGAGCATATTCAATAGCTGATATATCCATTCCTTAATGCTCCGGTTTCAAAGTGAAAGCTCTAGTATTGATGATTCGCTCTCAAGGTAGGCTGTAAACTTCACCATGTCACTTTCTTCTCCACAACCCGCAGCATGATAAATTACAGTAGGATCCAATAAACCGTCTTGAGAACTACTCGGCACCCCCCACAGTCAATTGAAAACTTATTCTTCCCGGAGTGGGCAAGTGGAGACCAAGGCCGCGAGCTCTGAAGGTAATATTCCTGCTCTTGTCCGTGAAATGTGAACATAATGCTCATATACAAGTCATATAAAAACACACCAACACCCAGTGCCCGGCCTATCATACCCAAACTGTGGTTCCAACTGATTTAACTTGCACCTAATATACACGAACAACTGAATTAGTTCATCAAAGCTTTAAACAGCCAACAAGGGAGCTTATATCCAAGGAAGCCCTTACCTGCTATGACAGCAACGTTAATAGATGGCTGGAGATATGCAGCCGGGAGAGCGGTAAAATCAATAGATATGAAAATAACTCGACCGGAGCGAGTTCCAATGACAATGAGGTTGGCAGTGTCATTTACTACAGAGCAGGATAGTCGGTATTCCACAGGGAGCCAGAGCAATTTCTTCATGTTGCATGTGATCCATTGATCAGTAACATACAGGGAATAAGTTGACATGTGTGCTAATTGCCGGTTGCCGCCGCTGTGAAGAGATGATTTGAGCTGCAGTATGCCGTGATTCGTATGTAGATGCATTCCGTCATTAGAAAACTTCATAATGCTGGTGGCGTCATGGGTTTCTATAATTTCTATAACGGTTTTTTTTGTAGTATCCCATATTCTGACCGTTTTGTCCCTAGACGCAGAGGCAACACGCTTTCCATCGGGCGAAAACACAGCCGAATTGAGCCAATCAGTATGACCTTGCAAAACTCCACATTGCTTTGCTGTTGATGTGTCCCATAATCTGACCGTTTTGTCGTTGGATGCAGATGCAACAAGCTTTCCATCGGGTGAAAACACAACCGAATTGACGAAACCGGTATGACCTTCTAAAACTCCATTTTGCTTTCTCGTTGATGTATCCCATAATCGGACCGTCTTGCTCAAGGATATAGAGGCAACAAGCTTCCCATCAGGTGAAAACACAACCGAATTGACATAACTGGTATGACCTTCCAAAACTCCACATTGCTTTGCTGTTGATGTATCCCATAATCGGACCGTTCTGTCCCAGGATGCAGAGGCAACAAGCTGTCCATCAGGTGAAAACGCTACCGAGTCGACCCGCTGGGTATGACCTTCCAAAACTCCACATGGCTTTCCTGTTGAGGTATCCCATAATCTAACCGTTGCGTCCCTGGATGCAGAGGCAACAAGCTTTCCATCTGGTGAGAACACAACCGAATTGACCCAATCGGTATGGCCTTCCAAAACGGCGCATTGCTTTCCTGTTGATGTGTCCCATAATCTGACCGTTTCGTCCCAGGATACAGAGGCAACAAGCTTTTCATCAGGTGAAAACATAGCCGATTTGACTGGATCGCTATGATCTTCCAAAACTCCACATTGCTTTGCCGTTTCGTCCTCGGATGCAGAGGCAACAAGATTTCCACTGGGTGGAAACACAGCCGAAGGGACTGAATTAGTAGGAGCTTGCAAAACTCCACATTGCTTTGCTGTTGACGTATCCCATAATCTGACCGTGGCGTCCGAAGATCCAGAGACAACAAGCTTTCCATCAGGTGAAAACATAGCCGATTTGACTGAATCGCTATGATCCAAAACTCCACATTGCTCTCCTGTTAATGTATCCCATAATTTGGCCGTAGTGTCCTTGGATGTAGAAACAACAAGCCTTCCATCGGGTGAAAACACAGCCGAATTGACAATCCAGGCATGGCCTTCCAAAACTCTACATGGCTTTCTTGTTGATGTGTCCCATAATCTAACCGTTTTGTCCTCGGATGCAGAGGCAACAAGTTTTCCATCGGGTGAAAACACAACCGATCTGACCTCACTGGTGTGACCTTCCAAAACTCCACATTGCTTTCCTGTTAATGTATCCCATAATAAGACCATTTTGTCGTCGGATGCAGAGGCAACAAGCTTTCCATTGGGTGAAAACACAGCCGAATTGACCTTACTGGTATGACCTTCCAAAACTCCATATTGCTTGCCTGTTGAGATGTCCCATAATATGACCGTTTTGTCCCCGGATGCAGAGGCAACAAGCTTTCCATCAGGTGAAAACACAGCCGATCTGACTGAATCGGTATGACCTTCCAAAACACCACATTGCTTTCTCGTTGACGTATCCCATAATCTGACCGTATCGTCCCAGGATGCAGAGGCAACAAGCTTCCCATCGGGTGAAAACACAACCGAATTGACCCAATTGGTATGACCTTCCAAAACTGCACATTCCTTTCCTGTTGATGTATCCCATAAGCTGATCGTTTCGTCCTTGGATGCAGAGGCAACAAGCTTTCCATCGGGTGAAAACACAGCTGAAACGACATCGTTGGTATGACCTTCCAAAACTCCACACTGCGTTCCTGTTGATGTATTCCATAATCTGACTGTTTTGTCGTAGGATGCAGAGGCAACAAGCTTTCCATCTGGTGAAAACACAGCCGATTTGACCCCACTGGTATGGCCTTCTAGCGTCTGTATCAATGAGCTCCACCCATCTGCCACTTTGGGTTCCATAGTAACCCAAGGGATAGTTTCTAAGTATCCTACTCGAACCAGACTTGATTGTGGAGCAAACAAAAGCCCTGAATAGTAGACCTGAAGGGGTGCCATTTCAATAATTGACCTCATGTGCAACACAAACCGTTTGGCATCATATGCAAGTTCTAACAATTCTGGACCACAGTCCCCCAATTGTCCCTGTTTTCAGGTCAATACTATTTCTTGTAAAAAATAATCAGCATTGCAACTTACAGATAGTATTTCCTCTAGAGCTATTATCATATGAACTCCATTTGATACCTCTCCGATTAAGCTAAGCCTCTCCAACCAATGAAGAAAGTGCTGCTCGAGAAATTGCCGAATAGTCTTGATGTCTTCCTCCATTGGATTCCCAAGTCGCCAGTGATCAAGCCAGTAACGGCATGCGTATTGAACATGTGGTGGTATACTTTTTTGTATCGTATCACTGGGAATCTCGGTAATCAAAACTCCTGGCCCCCAAAGATCGCATATATTTTCCTGAAGCTGAGATATATGCGACATACATTTTCGAAAAAGGCTGGTGTGTCTCTCTTTCTCATCTATCTGGAATCGAGAATCACTGCATCTCTGAGGATCTTGTAGGAAGTCACGGAAGGATAGGTGAAATAATCGTACAGGCTGGCTTTCGTTTTCGGGGACATTGAGGACGGAACGCAAAGAGTGCAAAGTTCTGGAAACCATTGTGGGTGGTATTTGGAGCAGCTGTGCTAGATTTCTGGCTGGCATAATGTTAAACATTACCACAAGGGTTCCAACTACTTGTCTGAACCGTCCTGCTAATTGTTCACACTCTTGTTCACACCCTTGTTCATCACCCCGTTTTCCAAGAACTGAGTGCTGGAGCAGTGTTGTATATATGCCATCAAGATGCCTTGTTGCCGACCGGGATGACTTGGACGCGCTAAGAACCAAAGCGAGTTGTTCTTCAGGACCATCGATACCGTCTTGAATAAATCGGAATGTTGTTGCAGCATAGATAAACAGCCCAGCTGCCCTTTCCACCAACTGTTCAATAATTCCCTCATCTGGCCATGGTGTCCCAAGTCCATGTTTGGCTTTCAGTGGCGACAACTTTTGCAGGAAGAAAGTAGATATATCTGCATTCACTGTATCAAGTGGGATATTATGGAGTATAAAATCCTGATACGCTTCACCAGACAATTGACGAAATCCATCAAATATGGGGATTTCTGGTCTACTGGTAAGGAAAATCTTGATCCGAACTGTCTTGAGGTCCTTGGCTTCTTCAAGTAGTTGGAGGATTAATTGGATATCCTCCATGCTGTCACATTCATCAAGTGCGTCAATTACTACAACCAGTTGAATTGATTGAGTAGGGGCATTCTTTAAAGGGTTAAGAATGAGTTGATTCCATTGTTCCCGAGGTCCTTGTCTAAAGATGTGAGTATTGTTGTCGATGGCGTCTGAGATGGATGTCCGGAGTACTGGTAAACTGTTTGCAAGCTGGGCGGCAATAGTAGTGAAGAACATGCGAGAGTGGCTGACATCCTTTTTGCCTCGAGCAAAAAAGAAACTTGCTGCAAGCCTTTTCTTCTCTGCAAGCTCTAGAGCAATTGTGCGAGAGATTGTGGATTTGCCAGTCCCAGCCATTCCATTAAGCCAGAAGATGCATTTGCCATTTGGATCGTCACACCAGTCCATAATTTGCTTGCGGAGCTCTACTCTTGTATCTTGCAAACAATGATCCTCGTGTCGCCGGAGCCAGTCGTTATGGGCAGCACCTTCAGCGCATGGTAACTTTGCAATATTTGTGCTTTGTTGCAGTGACTGTATACGCAATACCAATTAGTACTAGTCCTGTGCGATTTTGTGTGTGTCATGGGCACGGATCAATAGTGGACACTTTCCTCAACTCGATTGTCAATTTGAATAACAGCCGTCCTAGATAAAGCTATTAGTGTATACTATGGCTCCAGTCGAGCTAGGCTCTTACATCTGGTCAGAATTCATGGCAAAAGTCAAAGCTGATTTATGCCGCTCAAGTAACTGAAGAATTTGTTCCACATCCGCCTTTTGAAATGGCCACTTCAGCCTCCGCCCCAGCACTTTTCTTCTCGCCCTTTGCCCTAGCCCTGGCTGTAAAATCTGAAGAATTCGGTCAAACTCCTTTTCAAGTTCCAAAGAGCTACTTTCGAGGAGCGGCTTCAATGCAATCAACTTGGTGGCACCAGGACCTTTCGTCAAGTTCTTAACTTGCTGAAACGCAGTTTGGAGAGCCATAATGCCATCCATAAGGTCATTCATCTCGGACTGGGCATTCTTCGCATCCTAACCTCACATAAAATTATTTACTACTGACTGTGGCTCAAATTTCTTGTGGGGGATTCTTACCTGATAGTACTTCCAGCCAGTTGACCAGACCTTGCCAGCAACTTCAACCACAGCCACCGCGCTTGCGACCACACCTAGTACTTCGGCCATGATTTTATATGTAGATATCACAAGGGATGGTGTTGTCGTTGTGTTGTGTTGTGTTGTGTTGTTGCGGTGGGGTAAAGATACTACCTAACCGTTTTCAGCTATCCCATGATGTCATGCTAGCACAGTAGTGACAAGGGTGTGCCCTCAAGCACTGAAAAGGCCCAGCGGTAAAAATACAGACTTTTAGGTTGGTTACCAATCGCGAGTTCCCGGCCTCAGAAATTGCCAATGCTATTCTCGGGCAGCCAGAGTTTTATACGAACAAAAAATATAAAGCTATATCTTTGGTTTGTAAACCCCCAGTCACCCCGGTCAGACCTTCCATCACGTGTCTAACATCTAATTTATACATGGTTCTATTACTCATGTCGCCGAAAAGTACATCCGTCAGGTGAGTTTTTACAGGTACACGTACTCTAGGTTGCCTTATATATGGCAATGAGGCGTCGATATCACACACGGCTTATACATTGTCAGATGATGCAATAGGAGAAGATGAGCGTATAGTAGCCATTCATACGGAAGGGCAAATTCGTCCTTACTTATGAAATGGCAGGAATCAACGGAGTAGTTACAGTATGACCCAGATATCTTTCCATACTTACTTTACTTTGCTGAATATCAGAACCGTGAGCCGGACTGGACTGTTGTTCTTTTCCTTATACGATTTTACATCGGTCGTTTCGGCCCATCAAAGATTACAATGATGAATGTTCATCATACTTATAGTAAACTCTCACGTGCTTACTCACGTGCCTTACCTCGTAATACAGTATATATGAGAGAGCGATAGCGGATAAACCACAAGGTAACCAAGCCTAATCGGGTAATTTTTCACCACCTGTACGAGGGGCTTGTGCCAACCAGACTATCTCAGCGACCTGGAATCTGACCACAGTAAATCCTTTCGCTATGCTTCAGGGCAAAGGTCATTCCGGCGATATTCAGACCTATACCCTCCAAAATCACCCTTATACCCAATACCCCCCCTTGCAATGTGACCTCCCCAATACCCTTGCACCCGGGTCACGCGAATTGCTATATTTCCGCATGTTTGTAGAGAATTCCTGCACTGTTTAAGTCTTCTTGAGTACTAGAGCATCAGTAAACTCTCGTATCTATCTGTCTTCTCTCCGCTAAATGCCCTTTGCTCCAATTTCGCACCAACTCATAGCTTGTATTCTTACAGGTTATGATCCTCACGCTCAGTTAAGCTTCGCAAGATAAAAGCTAAGACAAGATATCCGTGGCTAGACCCGGTAATGTCTACAAAAGCAAAGGGGCGAAGACACCAAATTACCCACATACAAGAAGTTTGGGCTCCGAACGCGAGCCTCTCCTCCATGGGGAGTTCCAGAAAATTCAAAGGGATTAGATTAATTTCAATGATAGGTTTGGGGTGAGAATAGGACACTGGAGTTCATACAGTGGTCCCCTAGGAACATGCTGGTATCATGTTGGTTTTGTGGGCTGCCCTACATTGGGGAGGGTTTATTAAAAGTAGGCTGCTCAAGGTACCCTCCATTGGCCTATTTCCTAGCTAGGCAATAGGTCTAGGTACCTCAAGTGCGTATCTTGCTTGTACGCCTTGATGTTTACATGTATGTGACGTTTTGGGAATTGGTGGGGATTATTTCACCGAGTTTCCTACATGGACGCAGCTTTTAAGGGTAAGACCTTGAAGCACCCGGTTGCCATCCCCCTGCTGTGGCATACATTCTGTTCCTATCGAGTCATGCTGTCATTCCTATCTATTTCTGACATCTTATATCGTCATTTGTCTGTCACTACGATATATCAGTCTATCTATTCCTATACCTGTCTGTCTACATGGGTTTATTTTATGCAGCTTACGCTGAAACATGCATGTAGCTTTCCTAGCTAGTTATATCTATTATGCTTTTTTCAGCTGCCCCTCATGTATTTATACAGTGGCATTTCACCTACAGATATTCGGAATAATCAGCCTACTTAGCATACGATTTCCGGATCTGCTTGCTCGATACTCTGTCCTCAGTGCTTGTCCTCTGCTACCTACACACCTATATATCTAATTCAATAACCCTGGGATGCGTATTTCCCAGATTTGGATGCCATTGGCATCATGAGTATGGCTGCTTACTGAAGATTGTAAGATTACAAGGTGGTGAGTGGAGGAATTTTGGTTATAGAGGTAAGGCAGAATATGTTCACCGGTGAAGCTATCATCGAATTTGTTATAGACTTGATGCTATCATCGAATTTGTTATAGACTTGATGCTATGGTACCTAGTGCTCTGTATAAAATCGCCAGCGAATTCCAGTTCTTTTATCCTTCCTGACTTATCCCAGTTACCCATAATTAGGAACCCCAGTCTTCGGTCCAACTACTCATTTGTGGATTCCTCTAGCTCCCATGACATGCAACACGTGAGAGTATTCCATCCCTTGATGGTCTTCGCTCTGTTGACTAGGTGTTCACAAATGCGTAAGGCAGAGTAGGGTGACATTATATTTGCAGGTGGCACGGGAGGTGTAGTCCATGGTGGAGGCTTGGTGGTAATTGCTGTATGCTTTACTTTAACCCTCCGAATTGTTTTGTCACAACACACGTACTGTACTTATCTACAACGAGTAGTCTGGCAGTTAGCTCTGTACGAGCGCTAAGCCTACTAGCGTAGTCACTACCTTCTTTGGCCTAGCCTCCCGGGGAATACCGTGCTGGAGTAGGTACTCTAGGTACTTGTGCCAACCAGACTACTCTAGGTATTTGAACATGGTGTACTCAGTAGGCTAATCTTGTTATATTCTCTAAGTCTAGCTAAGCGTAGTCTCATGCCAAGGCCCTTCTGGGCCGAGGGCCGCGAGGCATATGATGCTTGTTCAATCCCCACTCAAATAAATCGGTCTGGGCACGAGAACAGTGCTTTCTATAAGCACCATCATTCTACATACATATGGAATATACATAAATTCATCGCTCGAGGCCTAGCCACTCCTACGGTTGGCACCCAGCACGGGCTGACGTTTCCCAGCTCTTCTTTTTATCACCAGGTGTTGTACCTTGGTTCTCAGTTCTAAGTTCTCGCCAGCAAAGTGGCTCCAACAGAGAGTGTCAGGGAGAGGATTAAAGAGGCCTACGATAGCCTCGAACGTCTTCGTCTGGCCATCAGTTTGCAAGCTTACATCCCTGAGTGTTCTAGGGAGCATGCTTTTTTTTCATCCTATATAGAATATGGCGATGGACTGTAGCTCCTGGCGTATCCCAGGTGGCCTCTCTCTTCCCCCCCTCTATTTATTATTTACAAGATAAATTCTGCCCTAGGGAGCATGCTGTAGAGCTTACGGCCTCGATAAGACAGTTTTCAACCAGATCATCAGAGACGCCTCTGATCAAGATTTTAGACGTGCTGAATGCTTTGTATCAGCTGAAGCTGAAGCACAACGTAAGGTACCCCGTACTGATGCTGTAAAGCTATTTCGTTTAGAGTGGAAAGCCCCGAAAGTGTGGAAGTCTTCCCTCGATACCTTCAGGATCATCTGTAAGAAAAATACCTTGCAGTTTTAGAAGGGTTGGAGGATCCCTCACAGGGAGAGCGTACTCTTGGAGATCATTTCCTTGATTTGAGCCGAGCCTTTGCCCCCGCATTGCAGAGAAGGTTATGCCAGGCTAATCTGCTACAAAAATGTACAGGACAGTCAACGAGTTTCACATATCTATCAATATTGTGAGGATTAGAACCTGACGACATGCTTCGACTCATGGAGTCTGTGTTGCTACTTACCATATTGTACAACAACGTATTCAGTTCAAAAGATTTTTCAACGGATCCGAGGGTGAGTCTGGAGGTACGCACATGAGGAAAAAATATTTGTGCGTCATCGTGGGCATCGTGTGGCATCCTGACATTGGTGTCTCCCAGGTGTCTCCCAAGTGTCTCTCGGTGTCTCCTGATGTCTCCTGGTATCATCGAGATTCATAGTTTTCCTCCTGGGGACCAATTTTCAAAATGCGCGGACGTCGTGAGATGCGCTCCAGATTTATCCGGGTTACACAAGATTCACCCGATTCCCAATAATTACTCTTTGGGTTTTTTTCCTGATGTAGGGCTTGTTTGAATCAGGAGACAAGCAGGAGGGAGAGTCCTCCGGTAAAGCCAGGCTGTAAGTCAAACAAAATTGGACTCCAAATGACAATGATCGTCTGGTAAGCCATTCTAGATCCAACAGATTGACACAGACTCAACAGATGATCAGTTGGATAGTGGGATCATGTCAACAAGTTAGATGGCCGTGTTGCTGGTTTAAACAAGGTATAGGCCATATTATAAATACTTGATAACGATTAACTAGGGATAGTGATGGTAGGACCTGGGAGATTTCAAAGGGGACGTGCACAAATCTATCGGTGAACTTGCACAAAGGATGGAAAGGGGCTTCGGGGATATGAATACGAAGTTTGCGGAATTGGCACTCAAAATTAATACTTTTAAATCCGACTTCAAGTTCACCAAGTGGCAAGTTCATTTGGTATTTGGTGGTATATCAGCCGTAAGTACAATATGATATTCTAGTATGAGGTATGGCTAATGTAACTCTGTAGGTTTTTCTTTGGCTCGTCAAAGACTATGCTGAAAGATATTTCTCAGTTAATCAGCGTGAGGATGATTTAGTGCGCCGAGTGGTTTCTGAACCGGGTGGAGTTGGAAAGCCGGTGTGAAAAAATAGCTTATCGTACTGTTTGGAGGTGTTATTTCAGACAGGTATATCAATCGATAGATGAGGTCAGGGAGTTTGATGGTTTGCATTACTACGGGTGTTCAAGAGGGTATGGCTAACGCTAGAAATATCTAATATAACGAGAGTGTCATTGAAGGAAAATGAAGCATTGCGTTTATTAAGGTTTACAATAAATTATTGAATGGAATAGGTTTCCGGAGCGCGAAGCGCGGAAGGGGGCCGCAGGCCCTCTTGACGCAAGGATAGGATACGAGTGAGATGAATACTAATGGGAACTATGCAATATTGCATAGTACTACAAAGCATGTAGCCTGAAAGGGCACGTGTGAGTTTAATTTTGGTTCGTAGAGGTGTATGATTCCCCTGGGAGGATTGTGTCCATACATATCGTGTTGTTTCCTTCATAGCTTCCCTTTCCCTTCCTTAGCGAATATACCCATTATCCTCACACACCGACCGTATCGGCAAAATGAGGCTCATCCTTTTACAGGGAGGGTCACATCTTACGGGAAGGAATATTCACACCTCACGGTGTGGCCATGGGAATTGAGGGTAACAGATGGATCACTCGTGTTGATGCTCGTTTCTTTGTTTTAGTTGGAAGGTATTGTTTTTTCGCTATTGGTTTTCATTTTCAGTCCCACAATCAATCGCTTACGCACGCTCTTGCGAAATTGAGTTGTTTATCTACGCGCCGAAAACCTATTGCACGCTCTTCGTACGCTCTTCGCATCCACCGTACCGCATACGAAATACCCATTCCGTACCTTCGCTTCCGCCGCGATAAAATCTCTGGGAGGGAGTTTCCGCGAGCTCTGGAGACTCTCTGGATATAAAATACTTAGTTGCATTAGTCTACAAGGCTTCCTTCCGCATAACGGAAGGGGATATTCACACCTCATAGCAGTGGATATTGAGACCTTATGAGAGTTTAATATTCAGGGCTAGTGGGGGTGGAGATTGGGATTTTATAGAGCGGATATTGAAACTTTGAGGGGACCGATATTCAGGTCTCACGGGGGTGGATATTAGGTAGGATATGGAGGCCTCATTAGAGTGCATATCAATATTATATAAGTAGATATTCAAGCATTATAGGAGTGGCACTATATTACTCTAGCGAACTCTTAAACAAGGTTTCGAGGAGCTTGTGCCAGCCAACCAGACTAGAGAACACAAGTCTTAAGGCAACCTGCAGAAGGTATAAGGGGTATAGCAGAACGTATAGGTCAATTTTGGGCCCTAAGCAAGGATCTAGAAATATAAAGTCACCCATATGGGTATTTCAAAAAAGAGTGAAATGCTGATACCCTATCCAATCAGCCTACCATAAAGCTACCATCCCTAGATTCCATTAATGGTACCTTTCACTGCCACCTTCAACATCGGGAGGTTGGCAGGAGGCAATACTGGCATAGGCAGAGGGTGAACATCACAAGGGATGTCTGTCTGGGGTTCAAAAATATTGTAGATATATAGAGATGTTTATTAAGGCTATCTAGTATATCATATATGCACATCTTGTAGAGCATATTCAGTAAGTGATATATCCATTCCTTAACGCTCCGGTTTCAAAGTGAAAGCTCCAGTATTGCTGATTCACTCGCAAGGTAGAAGCTTGCGCCTGCTTTGGGGTAACTCGTTTTGATATTTTATATTTTTATTTAGAAGAAAGGATCAGTCGTTGGAAAACACCTGGCAAGCCGTAAATTTCGCCATATGTGGCGGCCTCACTTTCTCTTATGCAACCTCCCCACATATCCGGGGTCAACGGAATGTACGGAGTAATAGGGGGCAAATATATGGAAGAATATGGGAGTGTGAAGTCTATTTAAGGGATGGTCTTTGTCTGTTGTTATCATCTGCAGGAGTAGTATTGTGTTAAGTACCTACTCAATACAGGCCTTTCATACTTTTCCACCGGGAACGGTGAGATATTTTGTTCCGCGACATACGGATACATTGCGAGCAGTGTATCCCTTTAAGAAAGCCGAAAACGATTTGAACCAGTTAAGATATTCCTCAAAAGCATTGCGTGCAGCGTGAGAGAATGTGGGGGCTGAACTGTGTTGAGATGTGGAGCTATCAGGTGAAGCCATCATAAAAATGCAGGTGCAGTGTAAGTAAGGCTCAAGTTAGTCTAAAGCAGATATAGGTAGATACTAAATATATCATATATAAAGATGTCATCTCGAAAAAAAGGTCAAAAAGTGAACATTGGGAATCGGGTTAATCCTATGTAATCCGGGCAAATCCGGAGCGTATCTCGCGGCGTCTGCGTATTTTGCAAATTGGCTCCCAGGAGGAAAACTGCTAGCCCCGATGACACCAGGAGACACCAGGAGACACCGATGCTACGATGACCTACGATGCCCCACGATGACGCACCAATTTTTTTTTGCTGATGGCCTTCAGTGTGTGCACTCATATGCATATTCAACTGTGGGAAGATACGTACATTGTACAACACTCCCAGAGAGCCCTTCCCACCCCAGAATGTTCACTGACAGGCTCCCGGATAGGTGGGAATAGTGGGCGTCCACTGTCATGGCGATTTCCTGCGAGTTTTCCAGGAAACAGAGTTGATTGGTGATGTCCCAGTACTGTACTGGAACCATTCTTTCCTTTCTTCGCCATCGGTGAATTCGTCGGCTTTTGCCTTCTTGGTTTTAGCCTTGTTGGTTTTAGCCTTCTCATTTTTTTCCCCTTCTTGTACGTCCAGCACTCATCATTGGTATGCCCGATGCCTTTCTATCCTTTGACATCCTGGGCAGTACCTGTACTGCTTGGACTTGTCGAGAGTTTCGGCTCTGAGCACCACGGGATCGTCCTTAGTGCCATTGCTCTGTTTTGGCGTAGAGGCACATACGGTATTCGATGAGCTGCGCATCGTGTCATCATAGGTGCCATCTTTGCTGTTGATATTCTCTACTGTGTTGGAATAGAACTGTGGTAGGAAGTCGAGGCACATATTCGGTGAGTTTGCGCATCGTGTCATCATAGGTGTCATCTTTGCTCTTGATATTCTCCACCGTGTTCGTGGTAGGGAATCTCAGTTTTGGCCTTTTCACTTTTTGCAAAGGTTTGTAGACTGATTCCGAAGCCGTCGTCATGGGTGACGTCTAACCTGGATATAAGTTCGCTCGTACTCTGCGATATATTCTTTAATTGTGGCTTTCCTGTCATCGAACGCAATGATAGAGACGCTTTTCATTAATGCTCCCAATTCTGTTACGAATTTCCCTCATATGCCTTTTTGAGCTCCTTATATGTTCCCTATCCTTGCGCTTATTCCATCTTCACAGTTTTTCTTAATGGTTAGCAGAGCTACCATATTCGCATCCATCCATTGTTTAGTGGCCGTTCGGCCAGCTGTACCTACTGGTGGGCTTTCCATATGTTCCTTCGGCGACACCCCATGCCTAGGGCTCCGTACGTAGGATGTCCAGTAGGTATAGGTACCCGCATAGAATAGAGTTGGTACACCATGGCATTCCCCGGGAGGCTAGGCCCAAGAAGGTAGTGACTACGCTAGTAGGCTTAGCGCTCGTACAGAGCTATACTCATTGTAGATACCGGGAAAACTGGTGAATAAGACACCTTGTCAGTTTCTATTTACAAAGAGCACTACCGCATCTACTGGTGAATAAAGGTCCATGTCGCTTTTCAAGACATAGGCCGAGCTCACGTTAAAGCCACTTGCTTTTGACCTTGT
>Ga0307514_10003762_pt1 | contig 14301 bp, 11 predicted proteins | sample 16_EM_MG_FD_203088 | JGI IMG/M metagenome (GOLD analysis project Ga0307514, IMG submission 203088) | Populus trichocarpa ectomycorrhiza microbial communities from riparian zone in the Pacific Northwest, United States - 16_EM | ecosystem: Host-associated > Plants > Roots > Unclassified | place... | reverse complement strand
CCGGAAAAAAAAAATACATACATAATTTACTTCCCAAAACAAACCCCAGCAGAAAAAGTGAGCCAAAAGAAAATCCCAACAGGATACAGATCGGAGAAGACGCTCGATCAAGTAATTCAGGTAAATGTAAGGAAAGCCATGGAGGAGGAAAACTATGTGAACAAATATCCCAAGGTTAGACTCTCGAAGTGTCAAGAGAATAAAAGCGCAAGAAAATCGGAAACCATGCAATACGGTCGGGGCAAGAGGCTCTAGCGTTGGGGTGATTGCTGGAATCGAGAACTGAGTGAGGTTTCCAAATAGAGTCCGCATAGCAGATCCAGAAGAGCCTTTCATCGAATTGTGGTGAGCGAGCTTTCAAAAGCTCCCATTCGTTGTACCATGAACCATCGGTTCCCAAATATGCCTCCTCTGTCATCTGCATTAGACATGATCGGCATGCTCCCACCGATGTGGAGTGCACCAGACTCCTCCTGCGCGTCGCAGCTCCTTCCTCCCTCCATCCTCCAATTCCATTACATCCGAAAACACCTTCTATTGCTCCACTCCGAAGGCTTTGAAACTCTGACAACTTGCCCCACTTCCCCACCCTAATTTTTCGTTATCTTATACCGGTGAGAAGCTTCCCCGCCTGCTCGATTTAAATCGATGCACCAACCACAGTATTACTAGTAATACCGCAAGCAGCGCAAGGAGGCCAAGAAAAGTGTATACGAGCTCATTGGGAATCTCCATTGCCAAAGAAGTTGAGTTGTTGAGTTATTTTGTTTCGGGTATGTTGATTCAAAGCGGCTGGGGAAGGTGGTGTGTGTTTTCGAAGGAAATAAATTCTCTGGCTTGATCCCGAAAAGCTTCTGCAACGACCACTGGATATGGCAATGTCCCAAAACAAGTAAGGTGGTGGCAATTGCAGATTCGTACTATGGGAGTCAGTCCAGCCCCAGCAGGACACAGGTATTCCCAGAGTGTATGTAAGTAATTGTGGAAAATCGTTCCGTGAAGTCAGGAGGTATCGCAGATAGGTGAATGGATTTCGGATTCGAAATCGTCAGGTCGGTGAGATCACGCGAGCAGCAACAGGAGCAGCACAGCTGAATATCTGGTCTGAAGCGATGATTTTGTTTACCTCTGGGTAAGCATGCTACAATTGTTGCAGCCGAACAATGTGGGGAGGGAAAGGTGAAAATGAATGTTGACTCCCCATATGCGTGTCCCGTACCTAGAAGAAAGGAGAGCTGAGATCAACCATCCCCTTAAAAAAAAAAAGAAAGGGAGATCTCCGCACGGGCGGGATGAAATTCACCCTATCGGCTGTATGTAGCTGGTGTGGTGGGCAGCATGACGCCACAGAAGCGGACAGAAGGCCTGTATACGGCGCGGCGGTGTCTTCATGGGGCTGTGTCTAGAACTTTTTAAAATTTTCCTTCCCCCCAATGCTCAACGGTGGTAAGGACCAATGTTGGCTGCTACTTGGGTGTTATTGAACACTACCTAGGTCAATGGTAAGCTTCGTTTCAGAATGATCAAGGGTTCAGTCCGCAATGCTGATACTCTGTATAACTACGGAACAGTAGGCAGATATTTGTAACCAACCTATGCACGTGACCGACGTACTTTTTGTACTCCACCAGAATGGTATGTGCATGTATATCATAACTTCGATCGACTTCACATCTCCGGTCTTGGAGGGACCTCAGCGCTTCAAGTTCCTGAGGAAGCCGGATACGGGGGAGGGGAGAGGCTGTGTAGGAGTTAAGAAGCAGCTAATGTACAGAGTATGTACGAGTTGATACTGTGATGTGAACTACCTACTCAGTACGTAAGTTCCAATGATCACGCAGTCTCGGCGAAAGCCATACCGGTATCTTGTGCCATCCCAGTGCATAGAGCGGCTTGTGCCAACCAGACTACCAGTGATCGTAACTCATGCATGCTGTGTCTTACAACAGTCAGTTGACAGGGGCGATCGGCATAATTCGGTAAGCACCGTGCAGGCGCACGTGACTGACAGCCTCTGATACAGGCATTGATGAATTGGTTACGGTACTACGGATACGGATACAGAGTACACCCCTATGTAACTTATGTAGTTATGTATGGATAAATCAGACGGAACAGAATTTGTAATTCCAACACTTCCTCCGCTATCCTAACCCCACCCCCAGAGGAAATCCTGGGCTATATACTGTACATCCATCATAGATTCATATGTATGTCCAAGCCCGACTCTATTCTACCAGACCCACCCTATAATAATACCCACATCCTCGTCTAGATAGTATACTAGGTGTCGAATTATCCTATGCTCCATTAAAAATCTTCTTACTACGATACTAATCTAAGCCCTACTGCCATAGCTCTACTTTTTAATGAATTGATTCATTGGTTTCGGTTGTCTACCCTATAATCTTGAAATTACCCTGATTCTCGTTACCCTCAACTAATGGGGTTGAGCATCTCCATTGCTGATACTCTTCTCCGAGAGTCATTAGACTTCCTTAATTAAGACGTTTCATGGGACAGTATATCAATAAAACAGAACTCTGCTGTCTGAATAAACCCATTATTGATTGTAATAAAAACACAAACTCCATGCCAAATGCAAAACTACATACATACAGTACATACATACATACAAAACAGCTTAGAGGCTAATCACCCAATATAGACATTCCCCCTTCAAAACCTAGTAATATGCAAAATTTGGCAACTCCCCTGGCCCATCTAACCTAAACCCCATAGTAACCTGCAACGGTGATTCCGGTACTGGCATGCTCACCTCCAGCTGCTCTCTATTTACCCTATTTACCTTTTCCCCCTTTCCTTCCTCGCTCTCCTTCGCTCCCATATCCAGTCCAGAAGCCCCCTCTATCAAGCTACCTGTCCCATTCCCAGCATGCGCTTCTTCTACATCTACATCCATCCTCAGTATTACCCTATTCCCGCTTCCGTCTACGCCTAACACCGTACCTTTGGGTACCATCACAAGCACTGCAGTGTCGTCGTCATCCCTTCTTGACATTGTATATTGCGCATCAGGAAGGAGATCGTTACTCGGTTCGCCACGGAGTTGTTGGAGTTTGGATTTACCCCATGTGCCGAGTCGTTGGAGGGGGGATTTCGGGGGGGAATCGTGGGGGAAACCTGCTAGCGGTTGATGGGCTGTGAACTCCTCAAAGTCTGAATCGGGGATAGACTGGTAGTTGGTGGGGTTTGTGGTGAGTTTGTATGGAAGGGACTTGTATTTTTGGCTGATTGGGGGTGGTGCTGTGATGTATGGGGTGGTACTTGACAGGGTGTTGTTCGTGGTAACCGTAGCTGATTCGGTATTACTGCTGTTTTCATAGGAACTCTGCGTAGCTGCCGGGAGTGATGGGAGTGGTGGGAGTGGGGGAAGGGGAGGCACTGGGTTGCTAGAGCGGGTGGTGGCATCCATGTCATGACCCACTTCTGGATCGTACTGCTTCTCCAGCATCAAACCCGAAGCCATACTTCCCCTCTCCTTGCGAGTAGCAGACCTTGAGAGGCGAGTAGCAGACCTGGAAATACTAGAGGCAATGTTTTTCCATGTGGACACCCTCTTAGGAGCTATATCTTCCCGCTTTTTCACTTTTTTCCTGATCGCCTCTTCTGCGTCTTGCATGGCTTGGTATTTCCTTGCCTCCTCTTCCACCTTCAAGGCCTGTTCCGAGTACCAACTAAGCCGCCCAGTTCCTATTCGCCCTCCCCTCCCGGGACCGCCGATGGCAGACTCATCCACATCAACAAGTGCATTATAACTTCCATTGGCTCCTCTCTGCACCACACTACTGCCAACGGACCATGTCCTTGGCCCGCGGAAATGGTTCGACTGGGGGTCGGCACCGAGGAGGGATGGAAGGTACTTTGCAAGAAAGGGTTTCAGTAATGGTATAGAAGCACAGATGATGCCGAGAGATATTTCCAGGCACGATGTAATGCTATATTTGTAAATAACCCCTGTTTTGGCGCAATTAGCAGAAGCAACCAGACTGTTGAAAGAGGTGGAGAGGCGAACACGTCAGGTCAGGGGAATATAGAAGCTCATGAAGGACTCCTAGGCGCCCGATACTCGCAATACATGCAAGTCCACCTAAACTAAATACTCCCACCAAAGCTACTTTCTGTCTCCATGGCCAACCAAGACGGAGTAACATCGGCATGGGAATCGCTAAAATCACCACATCACTCAAAACATTCAAGCTGCCACTGACGTAAAACAGGGCGGGTCGATTGATGCAGGTACCATAGGGGCTGTCGCCCCACTCCACCCAGGCGCGTCCAGGTATAGGTGTATAGATTTTGGAGAATGGGTTACATTGGAAGGTGTTTGCGAAGGTGACACTGATCGTCAGAAGGATGACGAAAGCCATTGTGTAGTAAATAAGATTTCGCCCGAAGGCGCTGGGGGTGATGCGCCGCAAAGAAAAGAGGATGGAGAGTTTTATAAACCCGAGGGTGGGGAAATACAATGATGTTGTTCCCCATATAATCTTGACAGTTCATTTTAGCAAATCCCCCTTCTAATGATCCTACCCACTAACGGGGGAGACGTACCTTCCCCACCCCCATCCAATTCTCTTCCGGAATATCCCAGACGTGCCTCCCAAGTCCCCATGCAGTACCTATGCTATTCCATAATGCAAGTACCCAAGCGGACCCAAGCCCTACTAGAATAAGCCAGTCATCGGTCCCGACAGAGTGGAGGAGCTTGCTGCGTGTGAATAAACGGATGAGCACTACGATGGTCGCAAAGATGCTGAACAGGACATTGACTGCTATTATAGTCTGGGAGCGAGGCGAAGGGGTCTGTGTTCGTAGAGTCAATAGCTGAACAGACGCATTGTTATGGTGGGGGCTGCAGGTTGCACCGATTGTCATGTGCAATTGCAACGGGAAAATACATACCATATAATCTGGAGAGGGCCATGGCGGATGTGACCACGGCACTACCATGGCTCTGATGCAAATTCAAATTATACAAAACTGGTGCCGCACCGAATTATCTCGCGCTCGCGAAATATACGGTGGGAAATTGTACTGAGACAAAACGTTTGAATTCCGAGAAAAGAGCTGGTTCGCAGTCTGGTGCAACAACTGCTGCTTGTTCGCCTCTTCGGCGATGAGCCAGGTATTGGGTTAGCAAGCGGGGGTTTAATATCGAAGTCTGTAACTCCGCCTAAAATCTGCGAAAGTACGAGTGCCTGATAATCGTCAGTCGCTGAGTTCAAGAAGCATGTAAAATGTCCTGCTCGCAGGTTATTGAAAGCCAGAAAGAATGGGGGAGAGGCGACGTCAGTCAGTGTGGACGCGAGTATGATTTGTATACCATGACCATGGAATCCACCCCCGGATACGTTGGGGGGATGTAAGCCGCATGCCACCAGCAATGCGGACCATATCTTGTCCCTACCTTACCATCTGGGGGGTGCGGAGAGTTTATAGAGGTATATAATAATGAATTTGTAGCTAAACATAGCCCAGCAGACAGGTTGTACGACCCCTTACCATTGACGACATCGTAGTTCAACGGGCAGTGCGATACCCCACACCCGCCGTCAAGAGCTTATGCTGCATGGTGCAGGTGAAGCCTAGATCTGCTGGCTCTTGACTGAGAACCCCTTTCCAACGAGACAAGGATAAAAATAATAACATTTGCATGAGGGCAGTATGTAGAGTACAATACTTATTTTTGTATCTTGCATATGTATCACTTGAAAGCTCGTCTCAGGCTGGGAGCCTGGGACTGCCACAATATTCCAATGAGGGTGAATGCAACGGCACTGCCCCAAAACTTTAGGTCAACTTGTACATTCTGACTTGATTTATTGAATGTATGTACATGTACCCGTAAGTACCTGCATTTGTGGAGACCTGGCGTAAGTAGATGGGTGAGCATATGTACATACTGTACATATGTATCAATGATCCAGCTGCCTACATATACACTGTACATATCTATCAGCTGATGTAGGGCCAATGCAAGGGTACCAGCCAGGGTACCGGTGTGTGTCAGGGAGTGGTGAACAAGCGAATACGAAAAAAGTGAGGGTAATTAGGTATTGTGTGCTTTATTTGGATGAACAGGGGTATACCGGTATCGTACGGAGTACTCCTGTCAATATTAACGGAAATAGGTTGAAGTCGGATTATCACGTGAGCCACGGAGGGTGCAAAATAGTGTTAGAGACAGCGGAAGATTCTAGGAGTTAGCCTAGTATGTACGGATAATAGAATGGCTTATGCGTTGTTCTTGTTCGATGTACTTGTTTGATATTCAATATCATACTTCATACAGGATTATTAGAAGGCCTTTATATATCGGCCCGACATGTAGACATTCCAACTCCCCGTAGCATTCTCCATAACCTAGCATTCCATGCTAGCATTCTCTGTGGCATAGCATTCCCTGAGGCATAGCATTCTTCGGCATTCCATAGCAACGCTAGCATACTTTCAAGGGGAGATCAACCAAGTTGTATATTTTCATTCAAACCCAAAATTCCTCATCTAAAATAGTCCAAATCTTCCACACACTCTCCTTTATTCCTTCAATCGACTCAGCATAATCCTATCTCTTTACCTTCCTAATCTTACACCCCCAACCTCTGCTTCACCCTCTCCACCCACTCCTCTAAATCTCCATTGCCCAGTTTCTGCTGAAACTCAACAATACTAGAATCCAGGAACTTTATTACCTTCTCTTCTACGAGCTCCTTCAGTAGCTCCGAGGCAAGACTCTGAGGGTTGAGGTTCTCGAGACAGAGTTTTTTGATGACGTGGTTTGTGAGAATTGTTTTAAGTGTGGTGAGTTTGGGGTTGGTCATTGGATATGCTTTGAGTGTCGCGGGGACTGTTAATCTGGGTGTGGATATGTAAATGTGGCTGTGGCTAGTATACTACTGGTATTAACTTGAGATGTGAGAACAGGTAATGGGCTAGGGAGATATATAATGCAGCATACAAGGGCCATATGCGTTTTGGATGCTCACAGTAGAATCCTGTTTGGCCATCTTGACACCACTCCTGCATTCAAAACCATTTTGCTTTCTGGGCCATGGCTCTATTTCTACTTAAAGCCTTGAATTATCCCCACGATTATTACGAGTCATTAGCAGGAATTCCATCTCCAGACTTCAGTCAGTGATATACACCTACCCATCTATCATGTCAGCTAATAAGAATACTCCAAGGGGGGAACCCACACCCACAAACACCCCCAATACAGCCTCTGAACCTTCTACCCTTGAACGCCAACTAACCCACTTTTTCTCCACTTATCTTCGAACTCAAGGTGTCAGTGAGGACAAACTAGAAAGCTTACTCTTCACCCGCCTGGTGCAGGCACGAGTCAGAATGCTAACGAGGCACAGCGGGGAATGGGGCGGTGGTGGTGGGTACACAGATATTGAACAAATCCCCAAGGCGAGGTTGGAGAGGCTGGCGGAGGAAATTGTGGAGAGCATGTGGGAGGCGCGCGTGGAGGAGGAGGAGAAGTTGAGTGGTTGAGTAGAGGAAGCAGGTGCGAGCTGAGTAGGTGCCGGTTAGTGTGATTTTGGATTTTTTATACACGAATGGACGTCACTTAAATTATTTTGCCCCGCTGGAACTGCAAATACTCGATGGGTGAAATTCGATGGCCAAGTTGCCTAGCAAGTAGTTTCTACAGGTATGTTCTAGCCTATGTAGGCACCAGACTATGGCCTCTCGTAGAGATGTCGACTGTTTAATACTCCCGGCCAACCATGGCAGCAATATCAAGCTGTTCCCTTGGTAAACCAACAAACACTACCAACAAGACCTGACCCAAGTAAGTCAACTAACGGCGTGCAATTTCACCTACTGTACTATGTAGTCCTATTGTAAGAACCTAGGCATGAGACTAGTTGGCCGTGGGAAGGGGGAGAGGCCTCCAGGGGGGAACCCTGGGGCATCGTCATAGTCGAGATAGGCTCAATACGATTAATAGTTTCCTAAAGAAAAAATGCCAACTAATGGAGATATCTACTTAGGTAGATATTAAGCACGAGGCTACCTACAGTGCGTGTCCATTAGTATCCAGGTATTTGGAAATCACAGCGGAAATTGCCAAAAGCGAGCTCTTTAGAATAAGCCAAATAAATGTTTCTTGACCTCAATTACCTGCCATATCTCTCACGATGTAAGTATGGAGCCTTTCCTCAGAAATCATGGGTCTGATCACATGTAGTGAGTGGATGAACTGTTACCTCCATACAAATTTTTGCGCAAAATTTCCAATCAACCAGTTTAATCTATTTATACACCCCTCATACTGGGAGAGATCACGAAATTTCTATCAGATAATAGCTTTGGATGGAGTAAATCAATACCCAGAGTCCCAGGTCAATTGATTTTCTCCTGAGTGAGTGATGATGGTTGAAAGAGGGTCAGTGTTGCCATAATCGCAAGACGAAAGGTTTTCCCAGGGGTTGATTGACCCACAAGGATGGCGTTGTGCCTGAAGCTAAATGTCAACCAAGGGGTGGTCTGTGCAGAGGAAATAGAGCAGCCCAGGAATTATGAGGCCACTGCCTGTAGAGCTAGCACCCGGGTTCTAAAATCAATTTGTAACTGGAAAATTGTTTAAATTTATTCTAAAAACTCTCAAACCCGGCAATGCACGCTAGGGAGGAATAAAACTGTAAAAGGGTCAGAGGGAGGGTCATGAAAATTGACATAACTGCTATGAGGTATGGACCTCTAGTTGGTTCAGTTTATCTAATAACTTGAAATAATATTACGGATCAAACGTCAAATTATTTCTTGATATCCCAACAAGGAGGTGAAAGGTATCCTCTACACTTGTCCGGTTTCTTTACTTTGAGGGTAAGGTAGGGAGGTGGTAAGATGTTTGAACCACACCCCCTCATCTACCTACATCTTTCTGGCCACCCTTTCCCCTCCACTTCTACCGCAGGGTCAAAACAACGAATATGCTTGTAACCAATATATGCTTATATATGTATCTAGAGAAAATTTGTAACTATGGGATGAGGCTAGTGAGAGGGTAGGAAACGATACAACCTAACTCATGATTCTGATTCACTTGGAATCTGCTGGATCCGCATTTGAAGGTCCATGAGGTCTTTTCGGATTGAGGGTCTTGCTGATTTGTGACTGGGTAAGTTCTTTATTTGGATTCTAACCAGCAATTCGGACTCTGTATCGCATATGTCTTAATTGCCTGACGTTCAGCCTCTGACCATGGCTGCCGGTGCGGAACATTAGAAGAACCCCCTGTAGAAGGCATAGACAAAATTATGCACCATATCGTGTATGCTATATTACGAGATCCAGCGTAAGTTCTGGAGTTGTGCGGGGTTATTTTTTATCGATAAGTCTTCACTTGTGGTCTAGTGCTTCTCTTTTTATTTTAAGAAAACCATTACTCGTATTCAGTCTTGTTCTTAGTTCTCGTGCCCAGACCGATTCATTTTTATTATATATCTAATCTAACTAGGTGTGACGCATATTACCGTATATGGTTTTTTTTTTGGGAAGTCTATACGCCTTTCCCCCGGAACCGTATATGGTTATTAAGCAAAAAACATAGGAATATTCTTGTAATCATAATATGCTTATTGTACTAATTATGCGGGAGTATGCTTATAACGAGAGATATCTGGCCGTGCCATCTACATAGTACCACTCTGCTTAAGATTCTAGGGGTCACCTCTCAATATATGATTCAGTTCTCCCAAATCTGCCATCTTATATGTATTTAATGAGATGTTGTCAACAAAGGTATGGCGCAGTACCAAAGACATCAAAAAGAGCGCAGTGAATATAAGGCTTAGTTTCTTCCATTGTCATCCGAAGCTAACGCGTCTGACAAGAATAGAATAGTGATTGACTTGGGGAGTTTCATGATATGAAGGCAGATATGAAGGAAACCAGAAAAAGCCTATATTGGCGACAAAAGCTCCTTGGGCCCCCTCACGTCGCTCGGATCGTGGTTCTAACGCTGTCATTATCCGAGTCGTCGTCGTCGTCCAGTATACCCACGTAAGTCATCTCCAAGAGATCTGGCACAGTGTTGCCAAGGTGGTTTGCCAATGCGGGCACTGCCATTCTCCCCACGATCCTCAATCCCTGGTCCATCGTCAATCCCCACATTGCAAAAAGTGCCCTTCCTCCCTCCTCACTTGGGCAGTCACTCAAAATCTCCAAAAATTTGGTCTCATCATGCCCAAATTTGCTCAACTCCTTAAAAATCTCCAGGAAGTCCTCAATAAGGTCTTCCAGTAGGAGAGACACAGTGTGCGATGTGGCTTCTGAGGCTTGGAACTTGTATTTGTATTTGAACCCGTCGGGCTCGTCCTCATAATATATGATAAGGCAGCGGAGCCATTGAAGGAGTTGCATGCAGAAGATGTGCATCTTGGGCTCGAGGTTTTTTAAGACGAAGGGGTGGACGTAGGGTGCAACCATCGTGGCGTGACCAAGGTTGAGAAGCTGGAGAATTGGGTTCAAGGAGGAGATTGAGTCTCGGTATTCTCCAACTAGGAGGGTTGTAATAATTTGGTAAGTAAAGTCGTGGCTCGGTTTGACTCTTTCCGTTGCGAGATATCGATATACATAGCGTAGATTCCTACTTGGGTACCGTTCATATTAGTGATTTATTTTTCTAGTCAGGCGGAGGGTGGGCTCTTTCTTTGTTTTATCCACCCCAGCTAAATAAACAAAGCCTGGTGGATATATTTGGGACCACGTGACCTTACTTAATGATGGCCATGTTTTCTTTCAGGAAACTGATTGGGCTGGTTTTCGCATTATTGGTATGGTAAGACTAAATCTAGCCCAGACTGATCTCGTGCCCAGACTACCTAAACCCAACGAGATGTTGATGGGTATTTAAAGAAAATTCAAAAAAAATTCAAAAAAAAGAGGGCCGTGAAACTGGCTTGCATGGTCATGAGGTACTCGGAAGCTTAATATGGCCCCTCCTTTCCCGTCTATATATACTAGCCTATGCGACGGTAAAACAGCTCTCTTTATTCCACATAGCACAAGCATTAAGAATACAAGACTAAGCATCTCTTAGCATCCATATACCATGCCCAGATTTACAGAATCTTCCTGGGCTACTGTCCCTCGCGAACCCTACCGGAATATTTCTTCCACTGACTCCACTAACTTGAACTCTGGGACTCCTGGTAGATATGCTCAATCATCTGTCTCTCGTGAGAACTTGAACCCTTCTTCTACTGATTCCCAGGCTCGCACCAATAACCCCCGAACTGGGGTTGAATCCTCCTGGACTATTGTCACTCGCCGTCGAAATCGCAATGCTTCTTCTACTAACCCCGAGTCCCGCATCTCTAACTCCCGAACTGGATTTACGCAATCCTCCTGGATTACTACCCCTCAACCCAGCCAGAGTGTTACTTTTACTACCCCTCGCACTACTAACCCTCAAACCACCCCTGGCTCAACACAATCCTCCTGGACTACTGTAACTCGCCGTCGAAATCGTAATGCTTCTACTAACCCCCAGTCCCGCACACCTAACTCCCGGACTGGATCTACACAATCCTCCTGGACTAGTAGTACCCCCCAACCCAACCGGAGTGTTTTTTCCACTACCCCCCAGCCACGCACTACGAACCCTCAAACCACCCCTAGCTTAACACAATCCTCCTGGACTACTGTCACTCGCCGTCGAAATCGCAATGCTTCTTCTACTAACCCCCAGTCTAACTCCCGGACTGGATCTACACACACCTGGACTAGTACCTCTCAACCCAACCGGAGTGTTTCTTCCACTAACCCCCAGCCACCCACTACTAACCCTCAAACCACTCCTAGCCTAACACAATCCTCCTGGACTACCCGTCGAAATCGCAATGCTCCTTCTACTCATCCCCAGTCCTGCACACCTAACTCCCGGACTGGATCTACACAATCCTCCTGGACTAGTACCCCCCAACCTAACCAGGGTGTTTCTTTCACTACCCCCCAGCCTCCCACTACTAACCCTCAAACTACCCCTGGCTTAACACGGAATACTGTCACTCGCCGTCGCAATCGCAACTCTTCTTCTACTAACCCCCAGTCCCGCGCTCCCAATTCCCGAACTGGATTTATGCAATCCTCCTTGACTACTACCCCTCAGGAACCCAACCGGAGTGTTTCTTTCACTATCCCCCAGTCCCGCACTCCTAACTCCCAAACTGGATTTACGCAATCCGCCTGGATTACTACCCCTTACGAACCTAACCAGAGTGTTTCTTTCACTACCCCCCAGCCTCGCACTACTAACCCTCAAACCACCCCTGGCTCAACACAATCCTCCTGGACTACTGCCACTCGCAGTCGACATCGCAATGTTTCCTGTCAAACATACCAGTCGACTCCAAGGAGATACCAGTCGAGGTGGCGCCAAGTTGCGTCACGACTGACCCAATGTACGATCCTAAGCCCCACCTGCGCACCTGCTGACTGTGGGCATGTCCAGTCCTCTCGATTTTCATGCTGTATCAAACCTCAATGCTGTAGGGCACGCCCAGTTGCCGAGTCGTCCGTGGGGGTGAGAGTTTAGACAGCGAGAAAGGGTGGAGGGGAGATGTCTAGTTACTAGGGAGAGCTACTCACATTGGATTACTTTTTTGGATTTTGAACTTGTAGAATTGTTCTCTTGACTCAAGTAACCCAGTATTTGTTGAATATCGACAGTCTCTTGGAGCCTGGAAGCAGAATAATATATAACCAGATTTTTACACAAAATTATTTCACAATAAATGGCCCTAGATGAAATCTAGTCCCGGAGATACTATAACTCATGTGAAATCTTCTCTCGCCTGCATTGGGAGACTCAACTCGGAATATCTCATTCCAAACATCATAACAGATGATTGGAGGGTAATTTATTATCTAGGTATTTTTTTTAACACTGAGAGTCCTCACGAGTTTGTGATTAGAGCGGTATCTAGTCTTTACTTAGTTATATATGTATAGTACATCTACCTAGGACCTACATTATACAGTGCTAAGTAGTCTGTGAGATATACACAATTATCAGCTGCCTTGCTAGGCTGCGAGTCTGCCGCGCTTCTGGGTTTCTGGATCGGCTTGCCGTCCCGGTTCCTCCATCCTTTTTTGTTTCTATTAAAAAAATCGGGCTGACGTCACTCTCCGGCCTCCTATAATCACAATACTCTCCACACAGAGGTTGAAAGCTCTTACTGTATGTACACCGGGTTAGATAGTTAGGTTATATAGCCTCATTAGGAAATTACCATTTTTGGAAACAACACCACTTAGGTAGCCTAAGGCTTAATTCAATTGTGTGCTAACCAGATATGTATGTAACTACCCATTCAAATAAACATTTCTTTAGTGGAATGGAGTTTCACAAGCCGCCACCTCATCAGAGTGTCAGGTCAGGCTAAATACACAACATTAATATAAGAATTATGGCCGAACTGCTCTCCTACTAAGTACTTCTTTCCGTTTCCTCCCCGCTACAACATTTTCAAACTCACACGTCACCTATAGACTCAACCATAATATCCACCTTATCAGTTCTCAGCATGTACAGTACGCCTAATATTACCTTCAACACCAAAGCAGAACTGCCATCATCACCCATGCCCCCTACTCACAGCCAGCTCTTCACTAGGCTAGAAACCACTGGCGCAAGCATAAACGAGCTCTTCACGGCCCTTGAGGAGATTCGGGATTCCTTCCTCCCGCTGCTATCCGCCAGCAGGGCCACTCCCGCACAAATATCGCAGAGCGAATCTTCTCTGCGCAAAATAACAATTCAGTGCGGAGACGCTCGGTATAGACTTGTTTGTATCAAAACGGATTTAGAAAAACTGATTGAGGCGCGGTCTGTTTCTGTGGTGTTGTGGGGGCCCGATGTGTATTGGGATGGGAAGTTGCAGGGGATGGCGGCGGGTTTGGAACAGAGGATGGACTTTTTGAGGGTATGTGTCGAGGAGATAAAAGTTATGTGGGCGGTGAAGGGGAGGTGGAAGTAATAGCTTGTGATGTGCGTGAGTGCATTCTGAAGTAAGCATGGTTTGAGACTCCGTAAGCATCCCATATTTTCTAGGTATATGAATAAGCATCTGGGCCGTGTAACCATCGGCAATTTCTTAATCACCGACTTTAGACAACTCTCTCTTAAAGTAGTATTCCTCTCACCGGAAAAGAACTCACAGTTATTCCCATGAACTGACCGCTCTGGACTGAAAGAATGGAAGAAAAAGGCTGAGCATGAAAATATTTTTACATAAACCAGAAGTACTAGTGGTG